>ENA-OPZM01000113-OPZM01000113.1-human-gut-metagenome-genome-assembly--contig:-NODE-113-length-33430-cov-10.526019_pt1 | contig 33430 bp, 40 predicted proteins | sample MGYA00242478_ERZ504493 | MGnify/ENA primary metagenome ERZ504493 (study PRJEB26092, sample SAMD00036227) | human gut metagenome | host: Homo sapiens | study: EMG produced TPA metagenomics assembly of... | reverse complement strand
CGAGGCTCCTGGTGCTATCGCACTGATCACCGCCCACCAGGAACTCGAGAACTGCTGCTCGAACGCGAGCAGCACCGCATCAAGCGCGATATCGACAAGCGCTGGGCCGAACTCGTCTACGATGCGCAGTGGTTCTCCCCGGCAACGCAGTCCCTGAACGCTTCATCGAAGACACCCAGAAGTACGTTTCCGGCGAAATCCGCATGATCCTGCATGGCGGCCGCGCCGTCGTGACCGGTCGTCGTTCCGACACCTCGCTGTATGACTACAATCTGGCCACCTACGATTCCGGCGACAGCTTCGATCAGAAGTCGTCCAACGGCTTCATCGACATCTACGGTCTGCCGAGCCGTGTGGCCGCAGCCCGCGACGTCAAGTTCGGCAATGGCATCGAGGTTCCGGAAAACAGCGTCGAGTAAGCGGGTTTTTACGCCGAATCGTCTTGATAATGGGGGAGAGCGTACCGTTAGGACCATCCTGACTGGTATCCTCTCCCTCAGTCATATCTGCAAGGAGAATGAAGTAACAATGACCGAGAGCACAACCAATGGTGAACACCTCGCCCTGTGGGGCGGCCGGTTCAAGTCCGGCCCGTCTCCGGAACTCGCGCGACTGAGCAAGTCCACCCAATTCGATTGGCGTCTTGCCGACGACGACATCGCAGGCTCACGCGCCCACGCCCGTGCGCTCGGACGTGCGGGACTATTGACCGCCGACGAGCTGCAGCGAATGGAAGACGCTCTCGACGAGCTGCAGCGCCGTGTCGATTCCGGTGCGTTCGCTCCGATCGAAGACGATGAGGACGAAGCCACCGCATTGGAACGTGGACTGCTGCAGATCGCCGGAGACGAGCTTGGAGCAAGCTCCGCGCCGGCCGCTCCCGCAACGACCAGATCGCCGCGCTGATCCGCATGTGGCTCCGTCGCCACAGCCGCGTCATCGCCAAAATGCTGCTCGGCCTTGCCGCAACACTGACCGAACAGGCCGAAAAGGCCGGACGCACCGTCATGCCGGGGCGTACCCACATGCAGCACGCCCAGCCGGTGCTGCTCGCACACCAGCTCATGGCCCACGTGTGGCCGCTGCTGCGCGATGTGGAACGTCTTGCCGATTGGGACAAGCGCATCGATGCAAGCCCGTATGGTTCCGGCGCCCTCGCCGGCAACACCCTCGGCTTGGAGCCGGTGGCCGTGGCCCGCGAACTCGGCTTCTCCAAGGTAACCGCGAACTCCATCGACGGCACCGCCAGTCGTGATCTGGTCGCCGAATTCGCTTTCATCGCAGCCATGGCAGGCGTCGACATCAGCCGACTGTCTGAAGAAATCATCATCTGGAACACCCAGGAGTTCGCGTTCGTGCGCCTTGACGACGCCTATTCCACCGGCTCGTCCATCATGCCGCAGAAGAAGAACCCGGATATTGCGGAACTTGCACGAGGCAAGTCCGGCCGTCTCATCGGCGATCTGGCTGGTCTTCTCACCACGCTGAAGGGCCTGCCCACCGCTTATGCACGTGATCTTCAGGAAGACAAGGAAGCCGTGTTCGACCAGGTCGACACGCTGGAAGTGCTCCTTCCCGCGTTCACCGGCATGGTCGGCACCATGGTCTTCAACAAGGAACGCCTCGAAGCGGAAGCGCCGACCGGTTTCGCCCTCGCCACCGACATCGCCGAATGGCTGGTGAAGAACGGTGTGCCGTTCCGCCACGCGCACGAGCTTTCCGGTGCATGCGTGAAGATCGCCGAAGACCGCGGCCAGGAACTGTGGGACCTGGCCGACGATGACTTCATCGAGGTCTTCAAGGAATTCCTTCCGGCCGACAAGGCTCCCGAAGTGCGCGAAGTGCTATCCACCGAAGGTTCTGTTTCCGCCCGCAATGGCAAGGGAGGCACGTCTCCGCTGCGCGTGCGCGAGCAGATCGTTTCCGCGAAAACCGCCATCGAACAGCTGCGTGCCTTCGCCAACTCCGTCAGCGACGGCCCGGCATACAAGACGCCGGAATCATTGCTCAAATAATTACAGCAACAGTACATAGCAAAGGCAAAGCGGTGCCACTGACACGAACGCAGATACAGCAGCTTGTTCGACTTCACGGCCAGGAGATACTGTGCCATGAGCATATGCAGATCGAAAGAGTCTGTTACCAGCATGGCGTGGTCACCACGTTTGCTCATTCCATCCGTGTGGCCTGTCTGGCCGTATGGATCGCTGACAGGCTGCGCTTATGGCATAGGGTGGATTTGCATTCGTTGATTCGCGCCGCTTTGCTGCACGATTATTTTCTTTACGACTGGCATGCTCATGATGGCGGCCGTCATCGTATGCATGGTTTCACCCATGGTGCACCGCCATGCGCAATGCCGTGCGCGATTTCCATCTCAATAGAGTGGAACGTGACAGCATCGAGAATCATATGTTTCCTTTGACGCCGATACCGCCTCGGTATCTTGAAGGGTATTTGGTGACTGTCGCGGATAAGATCAGCGCCACACGGGAAACGGTCAGTCTTGAGCGCTTCTACAAGCCGAAAGTCAATATGCATACAAGTGGAAAGTGACGGCGCGAAAGCATGCTCATGCTGGAATACCTGTTCTTATGGTTCCTGTTCTATTCATTTGCCGGATGGGTATATGAATCGATTCTCGTGTCCGTTTCGGAACGTCGCTTGGTGAATCGTGGCTTCCTGAATGGTCCCATCTGCCGATCTACGGTTGCGGAGCCGTTCTTGCGATTGTGCTGCTGCATGATCTGCATAATCCTTTCGCGGTTTTTCTCATTTCTTCAATCGGTGCATGCATGCTTGAATATGTCACGTCATGGGGCATGGAAAAGCTATTCCACGCACGATGGTGGGATTACAGTCATCGCCGATTCAACATTCAAGGGCGCATCTGCTTGCTTGGAGCGATTGTGTTCGGTCTGCTGGGTGTGCTCATCACCGATGTGATACAGCCTGAAGTGAATCGCATTACACAGATGATTCCTTTGCCAGTAGTGCACTGGATGTGCGTGATTTTCATGGCGTTTATCGTCGCGGATACCATTATTACAGTGCTTGGCATCATCGATTTGGCCGACAATCTTGCGAAGTTCAGCGAAACCGTGCAGGCATATGCGGAGAAAGCCGGTGATTCCCTGCAATGGGGCAAAGACATTTTCCGAGACAAATTCCGCGACAAGGTGCAAGACAAGGTCCAGGATTGGTCGGACTCCTCGCAGGAGATTCTTGCCAATATGCAGGCCACTGCCGCATCTATCCTGAACAAGCAGCAGCGTCGTATGATTAACGCATTCCCGCGTCTGCGTTTCACGGATTCCATCAAATACAGCAAGATCATCGAAACTCTGCACGAAATGCTGCGTCGCAAATAATCGCGCGATAAGCAACAGCATGAAATCGCCTGCCGCTCGAAAGAACGACAGGCGATTTTATTATTGTTTGCGATATGCGATTTGCATGACAATCACGCTATGACAGTCCATCGGATCGTTTACGGATTTCGTATGGAGTGGGCGCTTCCAGCGACGTGTCCGATCCCTTGTAGTCGGTGATGCCCGCACCGACATTCGGATGTTGCGCGGAATACACTTGGTCGGCGCAATACAGCACGAGCAGCACGGCGGCCACGATGCCAAGCTTTCGCGCATCGATTCTGCTGAGCAGGTTGTCGAGGGCCGGAGCCAGCAGATATACGATGGTCAATCCGCCAAGGCCGAACGTCAATAATCCTTCGGCGCAGATACGGCCGTTGATATTTAGAAAGTATCCGGTGTAATCCCACCAGCGTTGACCATCATGCGTCATCTCCAGATACCACGATGAGAAGTATTCCAAGCAGCCGCACAGCACCATAGCCGCGACGAATTCAAGCGCTGGCTTTTCGCGCAGCTTTTTGAGCAGAACCAGAATGATCACTCCGCCGGTGCCATAGATGGGCAGCCAAGGGCCATGCAGCGTGCCACGGTTCACGAACATGTCTTCGGAAATAAATGCGAGACTTACCTCCCACACCCAGCCGACGAAGCAAAAGATGAAGAACATCATGATCAGATTGACCAGTGAGTAGCTGCGGTCGGCGCTGATGGTACGTGATTCACGGAATTTGAACGGCATCGGAGCAGGCGCAAGACGCCCCGGATAAATGGAGCCATTCAGAATATTCTCGCCGATCTGCATCTGGTGAAGATCCTCACGATACTCTTCATAGCGGTTCACTGCGCTGGCATGCAGAATGCGGATGCCAAGCCACTCAGAAAGAAATCCTGTGAATCCATGCGGCTTGGGCGCTGGAACAAGATTCTGTTCCAGCTGTGCTACGGATTGGGCGACATCGGCGTACGTGGTATGGAGCGTCTGCGGGTCGGCCTTGAAGTACAGGTATTCGTCGTTGAGCATCTCACTGCCTGCAATGCCGGTAGTCTTGGCCATCGAACGCACGTACACATAGTATTCCGCGAAGAACGCGGCATTGTAGCCATTGGAATAGAAGATGCCGCTCAAGCCGAAGGTGATAAGGTTGAGCAGGTACCAGCCGAGGAACGAGCAGTCCGCCACGAAGCATTCCCATTTATGCCCTTTCATCATGCGTCGGGACAAGCGAATGGCGTCCAAAGCCTCGATATTCGGATTCTCCGCAACGATGTACGGCACCATACGGTAGGAATATTGCTTGATGAAGAAGCCGACGATGGTGAGACTCCAAAGGAACAGGAACACGTTTTCCACAAACATGGTCCATGCCATGCGCGGCCATTTGCGCGTGTGAATGGGGTAGAAGAAGCGACTTGCCGGAAGCTTGTTATAGGAACGTCCTTCCAACAGCATACGTGCCATGACGATGCGGTATGTTTCTTGAATGAACAGCCAGACGAAAATGTAGACGGCCAGCGAGAGTATTACCGGCACGGCGATGGAGACGCCGCCGTTATGGGTGACGGAATTAATGGCGTCGGCCACGGCGATCACCATCGAGCCGGATGCAAACGAGTTGAGCAGGGACGCGATTACTCCGCGGCGACGGCCGAACGTGGCATCGGTATCGTTGTTGACGATCTGCTCTTGGTTTTGCTTGACCTTTTCACGGGCATCGTTTTCATTGCCTACGGCAAGATCCTGCAATACGTCATACATGTCGTTGGATTGCGTGGAATCCTCCGTTTGCGGGGTGCTGATCGAAATGTTGGTGCTGACCGAGAGCGTCGATGAAGTGTACGCAACACCGAACACCGAAGCGAACAGGCAAATGGCGACTATCATCCAATAATGTTTTCTCTGGGCTTTCTTAGCCGCAACCTTCATGCCTTTGCGGTCCATGCAGGTATCTCCCTTCTTGATATGGGGATGCTCCTTCTAACTTTACCTGTATGCACGATGGTTGGTGGATGATGGGGAAACACCGCGTGCGCCTGTCTTCATCTTCTGCGAAACTGTAGGGTGCGTAAAACGCAGTATCATCCGCAATTCAATAGGGAGAAAACACAGCTATGGCTCACGTCATCGATTTCAAGGAGGCCGGTTTCGAGTCCGTCCTCGATGAACTGGAATGGCGCGGGTTGATTTCCCAGTCCACTGACAGGGATCGACTCGCCGAAGCGTTGAACGGAGATCCCATTTCCTATTATTGCGGTTTCGATCCGACCGCTGCCTCTCTGCATATCGGCAATCTGGTGCAGCTCATCAACATGCGTCACCTTCAGGCAGCAGGCCATCATCCGATTGCCCTGGTCGGCGGCGCCACCGGCTTGATCGGCGATCCTCGCCAATCGGGCGAACGTACGCTCAATCCGAAAGACGTCGTGGCTGGTTGGGCCGAGCGTCTGAAGGCGCAGATCGGCGGCATTCTCGAAGTGGAAGGCAGCAATCCGGTCCGTTTCGTGTCCAATTACGATTGGATCGCCTCCATGAACGTCATCGACTTCCTGCGTGACGTCGGCAAGAACTTCCGTTTGGGTACCATGCTCGCCAAAGACACCGTTGCCCGTCGGCTGAATTCTGAAGATGGCATTTCCTTCACCGAGTTCAGCTACCAGGTGCTGCAGGGCAACGACTTCCTGCACCTGTTCGACGAATACCATTGCGTGCTTGAGCTTGGCGGATCCGACCAGTGGGGCAACCTCACGTCCGGTCTTGACCTGATCCACAAGGTACGTGGCGTGGATGTGAACGTGTTCACCAGCCCGATTATCACCGACGCTCAGGGTAAGAAGTTCGGCAAGTCCGAAGGCAACGCGTCTGGCTTGACGGCACTATGCTGAGCCCGTACAAGTTCTACCAGTTCTGGTTCAACCGCCCTGACAGCGAGATGGAGAACCTGCTGAAGGTGTTCACGTTCTTGCCGAAGGCGGAGATCGAACGTCTTGTGGAGGAAAGCAAGACCAATCCGGGCGCGCGTGAGGCGCAACGCACCTTGGCTTGGGAGGTCACCAGCCTGGTTCATGGTGAGGAAGCCACCCGACAGGCCATCGAGGCCGCCGGTGCGCTGTTCGGCCGTGGCGGCGATCTTGCGGGCGTTGACGAGTCCACGCTCGAAGCTGCTCTTGACGGCGTGAAGATCGACGGCGAGTTCGCCAAGCGCGGTGGGCGACCGTGTGGCGGAAGCGGCATGAAGGCCGGACTGTTCAAGTCGATTTCCGAAGCGCGCAAGACGATTAAGGCTGGCGGCGTGTATCTGAACAACGCCCGTGTTAAAGACGAAGAGCAGGTTTTGAACGAAAATGACTTCCTGCATGGACGTTTCGCATTGATTCGTCGCGGCAAGAAGGCCCTCGGCGTCGTCGAAAACGTGTGAGGCAATCGCGAGCGGCGTAAACAAACGTAAGCAAAGAACAAACGAAGACCATTTTCAAGGAATACAAGGAATATAAGGAACAGCATGGCAGAAGAACAGCGCGGATCGCGCGGCAAGTCCTACGGCAACCACAAGTCCTACGGCTCGGGCAAGCCGGGCGATCGCGGCGGCAAGGGATTCAAGCCGCGTGGCAATGGCGGCAAGTCCTACGGCCACAAGTCCGGCGGCTTCCACAACGACGATCATAAGGGCGGATACCGCAAGGGCAATGGCGGCAATTTCCACCGCGACCGCGATTTCCGTCGTGACGGTGAGGGGGAAGGCCAGGAGCGTCGCTTCCATAACGGTCCGCGCAAGTTCAACCGTGACGGCGAGCGTCGTGACGATCATCGCGATTATCGTGGCGGTCGTGGAGACAATCCTCGCTATCAGCGCGATGGCGAGCGTTCCGGTTTCCGTCGTGACGATCGACGTGACGGAAACGTAAAGACTTCCACCGTGACGGCGACCGTCGTAACTTCCGTCGTGAAGATGGCGACCGTCGTAACTTCCGTCGTGAAGATGGCGACCGTCGTAACTTCCACCGCGATAATGATCGCCGTGATTTCCATCGTGATGGTGATCGTCGTAACTTCCGTCGTGACGACCACCGTGGCAATGATCGTCGTGATGGCGGACGCCGTAATTTCCGTGATGGCGAGCGTAAGGAGTTCCGTCGTGACGATCAGCGCCGTGACTTCCACAAGGATCGCGACCAGCAGCAGCGCGAGGAGCGTCGCGAGTTCACCCGCGAAGAGAAGATGGCCTACCGTGAGGAGAAGCGTGGCGAGTACATGGCCAAGCCGCGCCGCAATTCCGATGGCACGGTGAGCTTCCCCTCGCAGAACCCGTACACGCATCGTCGTCCTGATGAGCCGAAGATGCCGAAGGGCATCGAATGGCGTATGCTCACCACCGACGATCGCGAACGCCTGCGTGGCCTGTCGAAGGAACATGCGGAAAACATTGGTCTGCACATTCTTGCCGCGTACACGCTTGAGGAGAGCAACCCGGAGCTGGCCCTCGAACATGCCAAGTGGGTGGCCCGCCAGGCTTCCCGCATCGATTTCGCCCGCGAGACACTCGCCTTCGTGGCATACCGTCAGGGTGATTACAAGCTTGCCTTGCGTGAGTTCCGCACCGCGTTCCGTATGAACGGTTTCCTGGATTATCTGCCGTTCATCGCCGACTGCGAGCGTGGCGTGGGCGAGCCGAAGAAGGCCATCGAAGTGGCTGTGAGCGACGACGCCAAGTATCTGCGCGGTGAAGCCAAGGCTGAAATGTTCTTGGTGTACGCTGGCGCTCTGGGCGATCTGAAGATGTGGGACAAGGCCATCGAGATCGTGCACACGCTGGGCCGTTCCAAGGGATTGGCCGGCGAATACCGCATGCGTGCGGTGCAGGCCGAACAGTATTTCCTTGAAGAGGCCGGCCGTACCGATGAGGCCATCGCATTGGATCGTCTGCTCGACAAGCTCGAACTGCAGTACGCCGATGTTGAGGATGATGAGACTTCCGACGATCTGGTTGTCGAATACGACATGCAGGAGCTGAACGACGAACTCATGGACGTGCTTGGCATTTCCGAAGATGACGCGCAGTACGCTCCGGAAGACCCTGAGAATGAGGAAGACGAATCCGAAGCCATCGACGAGAACGGCGAAACCAACGACGAAACCCAGCTTGAGGCCGAAGAGACGGAAGCAGGCGCGGAATCCGATGACGAGCCGGCAGAAGCTGACGATGCTGCGGAAGATGACGCCGATGATGACGGTGAGGCTGAAGAGGCCGAAGAGTCTTCGGATGCTTCTTCCGAATCCTCCGAAGATAACAAGTGAGGTGACGTGGCCCGCATGCTGAAGTCCACGAATCAGCCGCTCAGCGAAGCATACTCGCTGGCACTGCTTGATCTTGACGGCGTGGTCTACCGTGGTAAGAACCCGGTGGAACATGCTGCCAAGAATATCCGCAAGGCCGAATCCTTGGGCATGACGGTGGAATACACCACCAACAATTCGTCCCGACTTCAGGCCGTGGTGGCAGACCAGCTGAAGGGGTTCGATTTGGATGTCGAATCCTGGCAGGTCATCACCTCGTCGGTTGTCGCCGCGCGCATGGTGCACGTGCCGTGCCTGAAGGTTCGAAGGTTTTCGTGCTTGGCGCCCAGCATCTGCGTGAGGAAGTGGCCAAGCAAGGTCTTGAAGTCGTCGATTCCGCAGAAGCGCAGCCGGTCGCCGCCATCCAAGGATGGTATCCCGACATGTCTTGGAACGAAATGGCCCAAATCGCCTATGCCGTTGAGCATGGCGCGACCTATTTCGTGACCAATCGTGATCTGACCATTCCTCGTGAGCTTGGCATCGCGCCGGGATGCGGTTCCATGATCATGGCGGTGATCAATGCCACCGGTGTGGAACCGGTTTCGTCCGCAGGCAAGCCGGAATCCGCCATGTATGACGAGGCGCGCATTCTCGCAGCCCATGATGATGGCGAGCCGGTGGACAAGGAACAGTGCCTCGCCATCGGCGACCGTCTCGACACCGATATCGAGGCGGGCAATCGGGGCGGGTACGATTCCCTTGCGGTGTTGACCGGCGTCACCGATCCGCGCGAACTCATGTTCGCTCCGGCGTATCTTCGCCCGACCTACATCGCCAAAGATCTGCGGGGCTTGAACGAGCCCGCTCCTGAAGTGGTGCATGATGAGGCGCATGGCTGTGCCGCGATGCGAAGGCCCGCGTTGACGGCGACCGCCTGTATGTCACCGACATCACCAGCGTCGACGGGTTGCGTGCCGCATGCTGCGCCATGTGGGCCGCGGCCGACAGCGGGCGAGATGTGAGTGGCGTGATCGTTCCGGAATTCCGTATTTCCTAACGAACAATTCGTACCGATTATTGGAAAACCATTGCGAAACAGTGATTCCACTCAGGTTGTTCGTCTTGACGTTGCGTTGTTGGAACGTGGTCTGACCGACAGTCGTTCCAAGGCGCAACGTCTGATCGCGGATGGCAAAGTCAGTGTGAACGGTGTCACCGTCACCAAAGCATCGGCGAAAGTCGGTGGTGATGACGTCATCGCCGCCGATAGGGGAGACGGCTACGTTTCCCGTGGCGCATACAAGCTTGTCGGCGCGTTCGAACGGTTCGCCGACGTCGGATTGCGTTCCGCGCAAGGATTACGTTGCTTGGATATCGGCGCGTCCACCGGCGGTTTCTGCGACGTGCTATTGCGCAATGATGCCGCGCAGGTCATCGCTTTGGATGTCGGCCATGGGCAATTGGATCCGAAAATCGCGCATGACGACCGTATTATCGAAATGAGCGGCGTCAATATTCGCGACGTGTATGCGGAGGATTTGCCGTATCGTCCGGAAATGATTGTTTCCGACGTATCGTTTATTTCGCTGACATATGTGATTCCGGTGATCGCAAGAATCGCCGCACCGCAGGCGCAGATCGTGCTGCTGGTCAAACCGCAGTTCGAGGTCGGCAAAGGCAACCTTGGGAAAAACGGGATTGTCGAAAGCCAGGAATTACGCGAACAGGCGCTGTCCTCCGTCGTGGCATGCGCGGAACGCAACGGGCTTGACGTGCGCGCCACAACAGTATCTCCCATTGAAGGCACGCATGGCAATATCGAATATCTGCTGTACGCGGTCATGCAGTGAAACAGCGACCGGTTGAGAGAACCGTGTCTGCAGTGTAATCAAGGCAAATAAGATAAGTAAAAAAAACCGGAAATCATGATTATGAAATTCCGGATTTTCCATATGGAAAGAGCGTGTCAGCTGCGTAGGAACCGGTCGATTTGATTCTGCTTGCCCATGATGATGAGTTCGTCGTTGCGGTGCATGATGAGCTCTTTCGAACCGTATTCGAATTCCTTGCCCGGCGATTTGATGCCGACCACGGTAATGCCGAAGCGTTCATGCACGCGAGCGTCTTCGATGGTGTAGCCGACCACATGCGCGGGGGTATGGATTTTGACGACGTTGTATGCGCCTTCAAGCTCGATGTAGTCAAGATAGTTGCCGGACACAAGATGTCCGACGCGTTTGCCGGCGTCGGTTTCCGCGTTGATGATGTGGCGTGCGCCGATGCGTTGCAGAATGCGGGCGTGTTCCTTCGACACGGACTTGGCCCAAATGTCGGAGATGCCGGCGTCGAGCAGATTACCGGCGGTAATGACGGAAGCTTCGACGCTGTCGCCGATAGCCACGACGGCCGTGTCGAAATCGGATGCGTTGATCTGCTCCAACGCCATCACATCGGTCATGTCGGCCTGCACGGTGGGAATCTGCGAAGACCAACGGTTCACCAGTTCGCCGTCTTTGTCGACGGCGAGCACATCCTGGCCCATCATGTCGAGCGTGGTGGCCACAGAGCTGCCAAAACGCCCCAAACCAACTACGAGAACGCTTCTGGTGTTGTTGGCCATGATGTTATGCACCTTTCGAAATTCCATCTTCAAAAATCTATATTCATGTGTGATTGCAGGCAACTGCAAGTATATGAAGCCGTATCGTCAGCCGACCACGATCTGCTCGGTGGGGTAGCGGACGGCCTCGAGATTGTGTGGACGCGAAATCGCGTAGGCGATGGTGAGCGGTCCGAGCCGCCCGATGAACATGGTTGCGGCGAGAATGTATAGCACCGTGGGGCTGCTTTCACTGGCTACGCCCACCGAGTAGCCACCCAGTCCGAACGCGGAGCAGGTATCGAACAGTGCGTCGCACAGCGAGCAGCCGGTGATGATCATCAGCGCCATCGACACCACGGTGACCAGCATGAGACATGCCGTGCTTACGGCCACGGCGGTCATAACCGCCTGCGTGTGGATGCGGCGGTGGAATGCGTTGATGTCGTGGCGTCCGGTGAATGCGGCACGACAGGTCAGCAGGGTCACCGCGAACGTGGTGACGCGGATGCCGCCTGCGGTCGAGGTGCTGCCACCGCCGATGAACATGACGATGGACAGGAACACTTTGGTTGCGTCGCTGACGCCTGGCATCCACGACAGGTCAAATCCGGAGCTTCGTGGCATGACGGCCGCGACCATGGCGTGCCAGAGGCGCGGCTCGATGCCGTTTCCGGCGAACAGCAGCTTGTTGTTCCATTCCATCAGCAGGAACCACGTGAACGAGGCGATCACAATGCAGAACGTGGTGGTCAGTGTGAGCTTGGTGTGCAGGCTCCAACGCTTCGGAGGACGACGCATACGCCAGGAACGCATCAGGTTCAGCAATACCGGGAAGCCAAGGGTTCCGCAGAAAGCACTGGCTAGGATCGGCAGGCCGACCGCCCAGTTGTTGACATGCAGACCGGCGCCGTCGGGGGTGAAGCCGGCGTTGTTGTACGCCATGACCGCGAAGAACAACGATTCCCACAATGTGTGGCGCACATTACCGTGGTTGACCTTGTAGAGGCCGGGGAACAATGCGACGAATGTGATGCCTTCGATGACGAATGCGGTGGTGATGACTACGGTGAGCACGCCTTTGATTTCACCGAGCTTCGTAGTGCCGAGTTCGTTGGCGGTCAGCATGCGCTGCGTGGCCTTGAGATGGTGGTTCACGGCCAATGCGATCAAGGAGGCGAACGTCATGACGCCAAGCACCCATCTGCACGGCGAAGATGAGCACGCCTTGGCCGAAGGTGGTCCAATGCGTGGTGGAGTTGACGATGGAGATTCCGCATGTGGAAATGGCGGATACTGCGGTGAAGAACGCGGTGGTGAACGTGGTGGTTTCGTCTTTCGGCGTGGCAATGGGCGTCATCAGCAACGTAGTGGACAACGCCGCGAGCGTCAGAAGTAGAAGATGGTCAGACGGCTGGATGGTTGACGAGTCGGCGCGTGAGGCCGCGCTTGCGTGGCTTGCGGTCTTCCGCCATGGCCTTCTCGAAAGTATCTCCCGAGAACCACCATGCGTAGCCATGTGAGGCCTCACGATTGGAGGAGGACTCGTCAAAGACGAGGTTTGACATGCCGTTCCTCTCTCCTTTTCTTACGATGTTCGGTCTTCGTTCCTGTGAGCTATTGTAAGCATATGTGCGACTAACAGGCTATTTGACGGCTGACATTCCTGATTCGTGGCTTGCATCGGAGACGGATTTGAGGCGTGTTCGCGGGTTTTGGCATGTTTTCGACGCGCATTGCCGGTTTTCGTTCATTTGTTCGATTACACTGGAGGTCGGTGACGTCTTCATGGGCGTTTTCCATAGGGCGTTTCCTTTTGCTGGAAAGGGATTAACGATGTTCGGTACCCGTCATGCGGTGGTGGTGACGCATAGTCGTCTGAGGGAGAGTGGCACGGTGGTTGAGGAGGCTGTCGGGCAGCTGACCCAGGCCGGTTTCGAAGTGTCGATCATTGACAATATCGAGGCGCCGGATTTCGGCAAGCAGCCGCCGGTGGTTTCCGAACGCACTGAGATCGTGGTGGTGCTCGGCGGGGATGGCACCATTCTTCGAGCGGCTGAACTGGTGCACTGCACCAGTGTGCCGATTCTTGGCGTGAACTTGGGACATGTCGGCTTTTTGGCGGAGTTTGAAAGCTTCCAGATGAGTGAGGCGATCCGCAGGGTTGCCGAGCATGATTATTCCATTGACGAACGCATGATTGCGCATGTCGATGTGTGGCTGCCGGGAGCAAGCGCGCCGATTGAGGATTGGGCGTTGAATGACATCACGTTGGAGCGTGCAGACCGTGGCAAAATGGTCGAACTGTCGATTCGTGTGGATGATGTGGAAATGAGCTCCTTCGGCTGCGATGGCGTGATCGTGTCGACTCCGACCGGCTCAACCGCATACGCGTTCTCCGCCGGAGGACCGATCATGTGGCCGAACGTGAAGGCGTTGCAGTTGGTGCCGTTGGCCGCCCACGCCCTGTTCGCTCGCCCATTGATTATTGGCTCCGGTTCCACATTCGCCATTGATATCCTTGAGGATTCCACGTCGGATGGTTGGATCTGCTGCGATGGCCGTCGCCAATGCGCGTTGCCGCGGGGCACTAGGTTGAGGTGCGCGAATCGAAGAGCACATTGCGCCTGGCCCGTCTTTCCGGCGTGCCGTTCACGAATCGTCTGGTCACGAAATTCGATCTTCCTGTTGTCGGTTGGCGCGAGCAGGCGCGTAAAACCGGGGGAGTGCATCATGGGCATGTGTTTCCGGAAGATAAAGAAACGAACGAGTAAAAACACTGATGCTTGAAGAACTTGAGATTCATAATCTTGGGCCGATCCGTTCCGCGCTGATCGCGCCTGCCGGCGGTATGACGGCGATCACCGGTGAGACGGGTGCAGGCAAGTCGATGCTGCTCAGTGCGATTCGGCTGATTTCCGGCGGTCCTTCCGACGGTGGGCGCGTGTCGGTCGGAGCGAGCGAGGCGTGGGCGCAGGGCGTGTTCGAGGTCGCTTCGTCACCGGCCGCGGTCGCAGCCGCGCACGAGGCGGGTTTCGAACCTGAAGACGGAGAACTGTTCCTGTCTCGCAAGGTTCCTGCCTCCGGTCGTTCCCGCAGCATGCTGTCTGGTCGTAGTGTGCCTCGTTCCGTACTGGGGTCGATCGCAGCGGAGTTGGTGACGATTCATGGTCAGGCGGACCAGTTGCGTATCGCGTCTTCGGCGCGGCAACGTGAGTTTTTGGACCGCTATGCCGGCGATGATGTGGCGTTGGTCGCATACGGCAAGGCTTGGAATGCGCTTCGTGCCATGGATGAGCGGTTGGAGCGATTGTCGAGCCAGGAGTCGTCCATGCGCCAGCAGGCGGATTACCTGCGCGAGTCCATCGAACGAATCAACCGCATCGATCCGCAGCCGGGGGAGATGGCCGAGTTGCGTGCCCGGCGTGATCGCATTGAGAACGCGGCCGAGATCGCCGAAGGGGTGAACCGTGCGTTGAGCGCGTTGGATGCTTCGCAGGTTGTTGACGATGTTGAATCATCCAGCGCCACCGATCTGATTGATCGCGCGTCGCAAGCGCTTCGCGCCATTCATGTGGACGGCGTGTTTTCGGAACTGGCCGATCGGCTTGATTCCATCAGCACTGATTTGTCTGATGTGGTGTTCACCTTGTCGGGCGAAGTCGACAATGATCTCGGCATGGAAGACTTGGACGCCATCAACGGGCGGATCCATGAGCTTGACGAATTGGTTCGTCGTTGGGGCCCGGAATTGTCGGACGTGATCGCGTGGCGAGATCAAGCGGTGTTCGACTTGGAGGATCTGGACGCGTCTCCGGAAAAAGTTAGTCAATTGCAGGCGGAACGTGAAAAACTGTTCGGTGAGGCGTTGAAGGCGGCGCGTGCGGTAAGCAAAAGACGTGCCGCCGCCGCGAAGGAACTTGCCGCCAAAGTCACTGCGGAACTCGAATCTCTTGCCATGAGCGGATCGAAACTAGAGATCCGTGTATCGGAACGTGAACATTTGGACGCTTCCGGCGCTGACGGCATCGATTTTCTGTTCACGCCGTTCCCGGGTTCGCCGCAAATGCCGATGGGCAAAAGCGCGTCCGGCGGCGAGCTGAGCCGGCTCATGCTCGCGCTTGAACTCGTTGCGGCGGAAAAACATGTGGTGGCGGGCGGTTCCGTACCTCCCATGACGTTCATTTTCGACGAGGTCGACGCAGGCGTCGGTGGCAAAACCGCGGTGGAGCTTGGCGCGCGATTGGCGAAACTCGCTCAATCCGCGCAGGTCATTGTCGTCACCCATCTGCCACAGGTCGCATCCTGGGCGGACGAACAGTACGTGGTCGCCAAAGGTGAAATGGATGACGGATCAATCGCCACCACCATCAATCAAGTGCGTGGGGAGGCGCGTGTGCACGAAATCGCACGCATGCTGTCCGGCAGTGAAAGCGAAGCTTCGCTGGAACATGCCGAAGAACTGCTCAAGTCATCGGTTCTCGATTAACGTAGGACGCACAATAATAAAGGACCCCGTGAAACAGGAATCGACCATCAAAAACTGCGTGAGCAGTTTTGAATAAGAATCGAAAGGCAGGATATCGATGGCAAGCAACCAAGGCAAAGGCGCCATTTTCGATCTTGACGGCACGCTGCTTGATTCCATGGGCGTTTGGGATCAGGTTGACATCGATTTTCTTTCAAAACGAGGCATTGACGTGCCGGACGATTACATGACGAAAGTTGCAGCCATGCAATTCCGCCAGATTGCCGAATATACGATCGCGCGTTTTGATCTATCCGACACTCCCGAAGAGCTGATGGATGAGTGGGATCATATGGCCCGCGTCATGTATGCCACAGTGGTCGAAGCAAAGCCATATGCGCGTGAATATCTCGCTCAATTGAAAGAGAGTGGAGCGAAACTTGCCGTTGCCACATCGCTGCCGCCGATGCTGAGAGAGCCGGCGATGAGGCATGTTGGTATTTTCGACTACTTCGATGAAGTGGTCAGTGTCGATGATGCCGGCGACGTCGGTAAAGACCAGCCGGACGTGTATCTGTTGGCTGCATCTCGCCTCGGAGTCGAGCCGGGGGAGTGCACCGTGTTCGAGGATTTGCTGATCGGTATGCGTTCCGCTAAGTCGGTTGGCATGAAGGTATGGGCCATGCACGACGATTCGTCCGATGCCGATTGGCCGGCGATTTGCGGTCTGGCAGATGGTGTCATGTTCGACTTCCACGACGCGCCTGCCGTATTGTAGGAACCGGCGTCGTACGGGGATATATGCATTTGGGGCTTTCCGTTGATTCGGAAGACCCCAAATACGTTCCATAAGAGTCTACCAGCTGGCTCGGTTCAGATGTCCTTGCTGCCGTAAATATGCAGCGATATTTTGCGGGAGAACGCCAAGGCGAGTACGTCGATGATCAAGAATGCCGCTAACGCAATGGCTTGGTGCCGGCTGATCGCCTCGGCCAGCTGTTCGACGGTCTTTTCGAGTTCCGGCAACGCCTTGCACAGTCCGATGGCCGCGCCCCCGATCACGCCGATGCTCAGAATAATGGCGGCCATGGCGCGATAAGGGGAGAACCGGTACAGGAACGGCTGCACGATGGCGTTGAGCAGCACGAGGGTCAGCACGGTCATCGCGGCGAAGCCGATCGCATCCGTCACTTTAACTGGCTCGTGCATGATGATGCCGGCGCAGGCGATGCTGACGGCCACTTCCAATCCCGCCACTAGATCGCAGACGATAAGGAATGCGAATCGTCCGAGGATCTGGTGGTTGCGGTTGATGGGCACGATGCCGTTCATCCAATGATGGTTGTTCATCTGTTCATAGGAGAACAGGGTGATATTAAGCATCAGGAAGCCGGAGGCCGCCCCGCCGATGGCGGCTCCCGCAACGCTGTCGAGAGTGGACCCTGTAGCCGCCATCAGGCATGTGAAACCTGGAACGTACGCGAAGAAGATGGCTATGTACGACCGCCCGTAGCTGATGGTACGGTTCCAGTCCAAGGAAATCTGCCTAAGGATGGCGGTCATGGCGTCCGCGTTCGCTGTCGTGTTCATCGTACGTCTCCTTCGTTGGTATTGCCGATTGCCGTATGTGCCGCGGCGTTGGTCAGTCTGATCACATCCTCAATCGAAGCATGCTGTGTCAGGAGACCGTCGGTGCCGCCGATGTGTGGGATATCCTGCGTGCGGACCAACGCGTCGAAGCCGGTTGCGTATGTGCGGATGCCGACCATTGCCCGTCGCAGACCATCAGTAAGCTCATCCGGACCGCCCTTGACCAGACGGAACGCGTCTTCGAACTCGTCTTTCGGCCCGCTGTAATACAGCATGCCGTTCGTTATATACGCGAGGAAATCCGCGCAACGCTCCAAATCGGCGGTGATATGCGTGGAGAAGATTACGCTGTGTCCGCCATCCGCAACATAATCGGACAGGATGTCCATGAGCTCGTCGCGGGACAGTACGTCCAGGCCGCTGGTCGGCTCGTCGAGAATCAGCAGTTTCGCATCGTGCTCAACGCCACGGCGAGCATGAGCTTCATCTGCATGCCGCGCGACAGATCCTTGATCTTCTTGTTCCGTCCGAGTCCGAACCGTCTGAGATATGCGTCGAACAGATTGTGGTCCCACAGCGGGTACATTGGGCTGCTTGTCCGTTCCACCGCGTCGACCGTCATGTATTCGATGAAATAGCTGCTGTCGAGCACTACGCCCAGCTGCTCTTTGGCCCGCTCCTCATCGGCCATCGCGTCAAGGCCGAGCACTTCGATTCGTCCCGCGTCTCGCGTGGTCATATTGAGGATCAGTTTGATCAACGTGGATTTGCCGGCTCCGTTCGGACCGACCAGACCCATGATGTAGCCGGACGGCAGGTCGAAGGTCACGTCATCCAATGTGAAGCCGGAATCATAATGCTTCGTCAATCCGGTTACGCTCAAGGCCAAGGTTGGCCGCGTTCCTTGGGGGAGTGAGGAATCGTTCATGATTGTTCCCTGTACGCTTTCTCGAACATGCCAAGCAGATCAAGTAGGCTGATGTCGGCGGCTTTGGCTCGATGGAAACTTCACGGAGCTTGTCCATGATGCGTTCACGCGCACGTTCCTTCATGAGTTCGTTGCCTCGTTCCATCACGAATGTGCCTTTGCCCTGCACATTCTCCACGAGCCCCTCGTCGGCCAGTTCGTTATACGCTCTGGTCACGGTGAGCACGCTGACGCGCAGTTCCTTGGCGAGCTTGCGCAGTGAGGGAAGCGCCTCGCCTGCTGTAAGCTCACCCGACATGATCGCGGACCTGATCTGGTTCTTGATCTGTTCGTAAATCGGTTCTCCGGACACGGATGAGATGATCAGCTTCAATCTGTGCCTCTTTTTCTGTATGTTTCGTAGGTGATATATCTCCCAGCCGAACAGTTAGATGCAAACTGTTTAGCTGTTATATATAACAGTAACACAGAAAACCCGTACTGTTATTGCGTGTCGCATAACAGTACGGGTTTTGTCGGAATATAAGGAAATCCGCCGCTCCATGAACGCCTCTTGCGGTCGACGATTGACGGAAGCGACATTTACTTGCGTTCGAGGATTCCCGTATGGACGGTTATGCGCGAGTTGGATGGATGATACGGCGGAAACACAGGTAGATCAGCTACGCCAACGGCATGGTCATCAACATAGGCAGTGTAGGGAACCGGCGATGAGTCCCACGCCAATCATGAATGCGATTTTCTTCGCGCCGAAGGAGAGAGCGTCCGTTTCGGCGCGATCCGTCGCCTGGGTGGTGTTGCTATCTTGCTGCATGATTGTTTGTTGGGGAAACCATCTGTTATTCCATTCCCTTATAGAGTTCTTTGGCTAGACCAATCAGTGACTTGTCTGAGCCTGCTGGGCCAATAAGGCATGCGCCGCATGGCAGTCCATCTGCTGTTTCCAATATCGCGTATCGTCCGTTCATAGTCGGGTAGTTGTTGAAACATCGACAGATCAATCAGACCGTGAACGCCTTTGGTGTGATATCAACGACTTGCGTCACGTTGAAGTCGATGGCAGCCGACAGCAGCAGGTACACTTGTTGACGTGGCATCTCGAACATGGCGGCAATCATATTGATGGCGTGTTCGACGCTTTGCGATAATGCGTCATCCAGCGTACTGCTGAAACCCATTGGAATCAGCGTGCCATGACTGATCGCAAATGGCAGAGGGGCTGCGGACGTTTTCTTGGAGATGATCACGCAGCCATTCCCTGGCTCTGACGGTATTGTACCGGACTCATCCAACCGAGCGACCGTTTGATGCGCTCGTGGTCGTACCAGCGGATGCAGTCGTCGACCGGGACGAGCACCTCGTCGTGGGTACGTTCCTCCCAATGCCCGGGATGGACGGACTCCATCTTCATGCGTCCGAAGGACCCCTCCGCGCCGTCGTTCCTCGGGACCGAACATACGATAATCCTTTCATTCAGTCTCCAAGAAAACGTCCGCATCCTGTAACGTCCGGATTCTTGCATACTTTGGGTTTTCGGTCCTGACGTGAAAGGCGGGGACGTTTCCACGTGTCAAGTCGACAATCGGCCAGCCATAATGATGTGCGTTGATTGGGGGTGTCCGCAGCGAAATCGGTGGAACTTGTCCAGCAGGTTCTGTGATACGTCGAGCATCGTGAATCCATGGGGTGGGGGAGTTGCGGCTGTGCAACTTACTTGAGTTCTAAGCGACGGTTCGCGGATTATTTGTCGATCGTTCACGTTTAAGGCGTTGCGTGTTCGCCTTCCGAGCCTATTTTGTCGCCCGGGCTGGCTTGTCTGACAGCTTCAATGTGGCAAAGCAGAAGAGGTAGAAGAATGAGGATAATGGCGAAAAACCATACGGCAACAAAGGAACAGCGGCAGGCAGGAGCCTGGCGCAAACGCGGTACCAAATCGGTGGGCGGTGGCATGCTCGCGTTGACAAGCGCTGTAGTGGCAGCGGCCATGCTCGCAACGCCAGCGGCTTTGGCTGGGGAAGGAACCGCCCGGTATTACAGCAGCAAGCAGCCGTATGTTGCACCGGCGAGCACATCATATTCAGCAATTCCGAGCAGATACCATCTTGCATACACCGAGTCTGTGGCAAGGCATGGCTCGCGTGGCCTGTCGAGCTACAAGTATGACGCTTTGCTGGCACTGATGGCTCAGTCTGCTGCGGAAAACAATTATGCTGGATTCGTTAGCCCAGAGGTTGGCAAGGAATTCATCAACAATGTCAATGCCATTACTGCGGTCAACGTGGGCAACGGGTATGGCATGCTCTCTGGTCAGGGCGCCATACAGCACCAGGCATTGGTGAGAGAATATACCAGCGTGATGCTGATCTGTTCGCCAATGCCGCAAAGCAGGGACTGCGCGTCTCATACCAGAGCTCGGGTGAGCCTCGTGCAACCGAATCCGGAGAGAATTTCAAACTAGGATTCGATCAGGCTTCCAACGGTTTGCTGGCGAATGCGGTTGTAGCACCGAATAATCCTGCGGATAACAATTCCGGCAAGAATTTCGACAAGAACACCACCACGTTGTATTTCCATAAGACTGATAATCCGGATGGTACGCAGAAAACGGGCGAGGCCAAGGAGCGCGCGGAACGTTACCAGCAGTTCGTCGCGAATGATGGGGCATCGCCGAAGCTGAGGAAAACGTGACGAACGATCCGTCCATGACCACCGCTTCGCATAATCTGCTCTCTCAAATCTTCACTGACGATTTCCTCGCGTCCATCGGCAAGGAGGAAGGCCAGCGCATCTGGTACAACACGGCTGACGGCACGAAAAAGGGTGCGGCCAATTGCGCTGCTGGCGCCGACCCTGCCAAGGATGCGAACGCGTGCGGTGACGCCAAGAAGAAGATCGCGTCGGAACAGGACGCGGCAATGGATTTGTACAATCTGTACATCATCGCGGCCGATATGGAACAGGAGAACACCGGATCCCACACGTTCAATTTCGACCAGTACTTCCAAGGTCAGCACGCCCAGGAGGCGAAGACGTTTGCTTGGTCGCTTGATGCCGAGGACTTCTATGAGAAGGGACCGGGGCGCGCAGGTCAGGATGAGACCTACCGCATTGCCCAGCCGTTGCTCGACGATTTCTTCAATGCGATCGACACGAGGGAGCGGGCCGGCACCGCCGCGACGTTCCGATTCGCACATGCCGAAACCATTATTCCGTTTGCGGCATTGCTGAAGCTGCCTGGATCGCAGCAGCAGGCGAGTGAACTGTACACGTATGAGAATAATCCGTGGCGTGGCGAAAGTGTGACGCCGATGGCTGCGAATGTGCAGTGGGATGTGGTCGTGCGTGATGGTACGGACGTCTCGGGGCAGCCGTATCAGCCGTTGGTCAGAATGCTGTACAACGAGAAGGAAATCGGATTCAACGATTCCTGCACGCCAATTGCGGATGGTTCGACCTGGTATAAGGAAAGCGAGCTGAAAAGCTGCCTGAATGGTAAGGGAACCACGGTTGATGCCCGACTGACGGATGAGGAAGGTCAGCCTGAAACGCCGGGCCATGAATCGACACCAGATGATTCGCAGAAGGCTCCGGGTGCGAATGATGCGAACGGCCAGCGGAAGCATCCGGTGAAATCGTCCGCGAACGGCGGCGATGCGGTCAAGCTCGCCAAAACCGGTTCAAACGTGACGCCCGCCATCGTGCGACCGTCGTGATGGTGTCCTCCGCGATTTTTGGAGGAAGCTACGCGCGGCGTTCCCGCCGGAAGGCTTGATTTGAAACCTTATCTCGACCGGGTTACGGCCTGACTTGCAACTTGGCCGCAGCCGGACTTCGGTCTAGCGTTTTACATCTGATGCGCTGTTCCCAATTCCCATCCTCGGGCTTGGAAGCAGCGCATCATTGCGTCAAGGTGCGGTATGAGGTCAGTGCGTATGCGGCTGGGGCTTTTCGCGTACTTTGGCGGTGAGATAGTCCGCTTCCACCTTCCATACGGTGACGGCGCGTACCTGCTGGTCGGTGAATTCCGCATGTTCCATGCCGGCCTGCTGCTTCATCAGCAGTGCGAGCCCCTGGCGTGCCTCTCAAGATCGTCGATGATGGATGCGGTGCCATTGCCGACGATCGACTTGAACGCCTCGCCCCAATTGCACAACGTACGTCCTTCGACCACCTCGCAGTCGGTCGCCATCTCGAACGCCATGGGAAGCGCGTTGTTCGCGGCCTTGACCGCGTCCATCTTACGTCCGGTCGCAGAACCATGGAAATACAAGGTGAGATGATTGGATTCCGCATCGAACACGTATCCGAAATTCAACGGCACGATGGTGATGCCTTCCGCATCGGTGTATGCAAGACTCACGATCTTGCACGTTGCGATAATCGCATCGATCTGCTGTGGTTCGGTTACCTCACGGTCGGCACGCCTCATCATGCGATGCTTCCCGCAACCGTCCGCTCATCATTACGACGCGTCACCATGGCACGTTCCTCTCTGCTGGATTTACACACCCAGCCTACCGGCTCCCTCAGCCGATGCTGTATACGCCGGAACCATCATCCCACCAAGCATGATCCACTGGCTCCGGCTGCACAAGACGTTTCGGCTCCTTCAGCATTTCAATCGCCTTCAACTCCAAACGTTCACGCTCATCAACCAACGCACCGCCAACACGATCAAGCAAACCGCACATGCGAGCCGTGGGCTGACATGTCGGAAGACGATGATTTATTGTTGGAAGTCTGAGTCTCATCGCGCTTTTTCTCTTCTCATACGAGGCCGTGCCTCGCGCAGTTACGAGACCTTCGAAAGGCTCGCCGAAGAGCCATGTTCGAAGACATCGGCACACTGCACGACCGCTATCAGGAATTCGGCATCTACCCGCTACTGACGCTGCTTGCGTCATTCGCACGAAAAAGCTGATTTATAAACAAAGCGGCATCGCATTCCAGATTAGAAAACGGAACCATCAAGCTTATCAAGCGCACGCAGCAGAGAATCAACATGACCTTTCGCGCGCACGTTGTATCGGGCAACACGAATCACTCCATCACCGTCAATCACAAAAGTCGAACGAATCACACCCTCGTAAACCTTGCCATACAATTTCTTCTCACCGTACGCACCATACAAACGATGCACGGTCAAATCAGCATCCGACAACAGAGGGAACGTCAAATGGTCGCGCTCGCGGAATCGGATGAGCTTGTCCAGCGGATCCTTCGATATACCGAGTACGGTGAATCCGCGGGAGCTTAGGCGTGCGAGGTTGTCGCGGAAGTCGCAGGCCTCGGTGGTGCAGCCGGGAGTCATCGCGGCAGGGTAGAAGTATAGGATGATATTTTGGCCGCGCAATGCGGAGAGCGTGACACTACCGCCGTTGTCGCTGGGAAGTGTAAAGTCCGGGGCCGTTAGTCCTGCTTCGAGTCGTGCGGATGTACGGGAGTCCTGCGCTGCTGGGGTTGCTGGCGAATTGATGTCGGACATGATTATCTCCTTACTGTTCTTCGGATTTCAAGTGCCGATACCAAGCGAGAATAAACGTCATCATACCCGCCTTTGCGTGTGCACAGTTCGTTGACTCGTTGCGCGCCGCCGCGAACTCCAAACAGTAGGCGTCAGACCTGTCAAGGGAACAAATCGGAAAAAGATCCTGCGCGAAGTATGGTTTGAAACGTGTCATCGTGCGCATTTTCTGGATCTGTCGGCCTTGTGCTGAGCAAAGCAGGCTGTATCTCGCCTATGTATGGCAGATTTCGGGATGTGACATGAGGCATCTCGCTTATATATGGCAGTCGGTTTCGCGAAAATGAGGTTTTTCATGCCCCCCTACCTACTGCTTTGACGGACTGACCTGCCATATATAAGCAAGATATCTCCGGACAAGTTCGCAAATCTGCCATACATAAGCGAGATATGAGCAAAACGGTGTTCAACAACAAAGGAAACGTCAAATGATCGCGCTCGCAGAATCGGGCATGAGTACTCTTAGCTACTCTTCGGAATTCAGAAGCCAAGTGGAAAACGAACGGTCATACAATTCCGTTTATCTCCTATGATGTTTTCCAGAACGGGGAAATTTCGGGGAAGCATGGCGCGTTGAAGAGAGGGACATCCACGTCGCACCGTACGACAACGGAGAACAAAGACGCGGCAGCGAACGTCACCGCGAAATCCATATGGTTCAAACGACAGCTCAACATGGCGGTTGCGGCGGTAGGCAGCGTCGCATTGTGCGCCACCATGGCCTTCGTCGCGGCACTCACCGGCTACGTTTCCTCAAGCGACCTAGACTCCGCAGCATACAAGATGGCGGCCTCCCAAGCTGAAATCACCGAGAGTCTCATCACCGACAGCGACGGCGTGCGGAAGGTCTACAATTCTGCCGCCATAGCGTTCCCTGACGGGCACACCGACTCCTACCAGAAGATGCATCGCGCCGGATCCGAGGAAACCGCATGGTCGTTGCCTGGCAGCACGCCGGTCATGTTCGAGATGCCCGAGTGGACCGGCTCGGACGGCAAGCCACTCAAGGCCGGTATCGACATTTGTTGAGACGGCCACTTCTATCCGGAACTCGGTCGTTATTATGCCGCGTCCGGAGCCGAACTGTTCCTGCATCCGACGGCCACGACCGGCAACGCATGGCATCGCGAATCCCGCATGGGCAGCTATACCGACCGTGACGGTCTCGCAGTGATCACCGACAACGTATGGGGTCCCGACGGTATCCGCTCGACGTCGACGGCAACCCGATCTACTTCGTCGATGAGAACGGCGACACCGTTTCCTCCGGCAAGGACATTGCGGTCTACAACTACGCAGGAGTTGGATCTGACCCGTTCCGCACGTCGAGCCTCATCATCAACGCATGGAGCGGCAAGGATGGCACCCCGTTCGACTACTCCACGGGCAGCGCGCTCGACACCAGCGGAACAGGCAAGGGCGCGTCCGACAGCGAATCGGCCGACATGACGTTCGCCGAAGGCGCCTACGATCCAGACAATCTGGAAATCCGACAGATGAACTTGTCCCGCGCAGGGTTCAGTGTCATGAACTTCAACGCTCGCCTCTGCTCCAAGATGTACGATCAGCTCGCCAAACTGACCATCCCAGGATATCAGGCCATGTATGATGATCCGACCGAACTCGACAAGAGCGCGCTCGAAGCTCCGATCGCGGCGGCACAGGCCAAGCTTGCGAATTCGGCAAATACACGGACGATACGGTCGCATCTCTCACGGAAGCGTACGAGCAGGCCCTCTCGCTGTGGAACAACACCACGTTCAGCAGCGAACAGAACGGTCTTGTCTCCAATGCCGCCACGCTCCTTAACACGGCATTGGACGGTCTGAAGCTTCGGGAAACGAAGCCTGATGACCAGCCGGGCGGTGGCGAGGCCAAGCCGAATGACAAGCAGCCCTCGAAAGACAAGAATGCCAGCAAGGCCGATGGAAAACCGACTGCGGACTTGCCTCGCACGGGCTCCGACATCGTTCCCATCATCGCGGTCATGCTTCTCCTTGCAGGAGCCGGAACCACTGCCGGTACGTTGATACGCCGCAAGCATGTGTAGCGGTATGTTCTAGAAACCATCACCAGATAAATGGCCGGTCGAAGCACATTAGCTGCGACCGGCCATTTATCAGATGGGGTACGGTGATTAGAAGACGCTGTAGCCGCCGTCTACGCGAATGTCAGTGCCAGTAACGTACGAGGACGCGTCGCTGGCGAGGAAGAGCACCGTGCTGGCAATCTCGTCATTCGTGCCGAAACGATGCATCGGCACGACCTCGAGCATGGCGTCGTGGCCAGGCATGTCGATACGGCCATTGAAAATTCCAGACCACACGTATCCGGGGGAGATGGTGTTGGAACGGATACCATCCTTGGCGAGCGCGGCAGCAAGGTAACGTGAGTGTTCCATGATGGCCGCTTTGGTGGCGCCATACGCGTTCACCGGCGTCGGACTTCCCATCATGTAGTTCGCGTTGTGTCCGGACAGGGAGGCTGTGAAGATCAGTGAGCCGCCATGACCGTGTTCGCGCATGATTTCATGCGCGATGCGGCCGGTACGGTAGGTGCCGTTGAGGTTGATGTTGATGGTGCGCGTCCATACTTCTTCGGTGGCGTCTTGATCGTCGCCCGGTACGTTGACTCCGGCGTTGAGGAACGCGAAGTCGACGGTGCCCAGCTGTTCCACCAATTGTGTTTTGAGTTCGGCTACTTGTTCGACGTTGGTGACATCGCAGGTGAGCGCGATGACGTTGGTGCCGAAACGTTCGCTCATGTCTTTCGCCAGTTCGGTGAGCTTGTCTTCTTGGCTGGGCAGGTCGACTAGTGCGACGTCTGCTCCGGCTTGGGCGAGCGCGGCCGCCGCGTTGCGTCCTAGACCGCCTGCGGCTCCGGTGACGAAGCCTTTGCGGCCGCGCATTGAGAATTTGTCGAGTATCGAGTAGTTTGAATCCTCCATTTGTCGAGGGGATAACGTTCGTCGAAGATTTGTTCGACGGTTTTCTCTGGATCTTCGATGATTCGTCTGCCATGTTTCGCTCCTTTGCGTGATGGTGACCGCTTTTTTGGATGCGTCCGCGCATCATGTTTTGCGCATCTATGGACCATGTTTGCGGTTGCCTATGTTCGTGCCTGCGGTCGTTCGGCGTCCGTGCCGAACCAATCCGAGTATAGCAAATAAAACGATGGCGGTGCTGTCAGTATTTGTCAGGTAAAACATAATGAGGAAACCGTAAGGTCAATATAAGAAGATAGTTGATGATTGAAAGGGGAGTGGTGATGACGGATTTGAAAATGTTTTCCAAGCCTGTGGTGTTCACGGATTTCGATGGGGTGCTCAACGCCTTTCCGGATGACAAGCTTTTGCGCAGGGGCGGCGTGAACAAAGTTATGACCTGGGCGAAGCCCGACAGTCCCTACGCGAAAATGTACAATCCTGAAAAAGCGTTCCACTTGGACGGCAACGAAAAAGCCCACACGCCCGTAGGCTCATGGCGCACCCACTGGTCCAGCGAACTATCCGACGCCATGTACGCGTTGGCAGTTGACGGCATTGTGGAATTGTGGTGGCTGTCCACCTGGCAGCCATACTGCAGTCAGATTCTCGACCCGATGCTCGGATGGGATCCCATGCTGGTCGATGTCATCACCTGGTACGATCCTGTCACCAAATGGGGACGTGAGACAGGCAAATGGCAGACCATCCAACGACGCGTACGCATCGAATGCGAAGAGAATGAACCCGCGCCGATCGTATGGATCGACGATGATGAATGCTTCGAACAGCGCGCGCAGCTCTTGGAGGAACTCCAGCCGAAAGCGCCGGTGCTTATGGTCCGCCCGGACTATCGTATCGGCATCAGCCGTCGCCAATGGAAACTGATCGATACGTTCGTACACCATCCCGAACAGTTCGACACGGTCACGTTCGACATGGAACCAACCTGCAGGATATACGACATCCACCACGGTTTCTAGCCTAAATGAATTACCATGGGAGGATAGTCGAGCGGAATGAAGGAAGGATGGGGTTATGGCGGAACGTATCGTGGAGCGTCTTATCCGAGAGCGTGATACTCGATATGGTGACGGCATTTACACGACCACGCAAATCCAGTTCGCATGGAATTCCAATCATATGGAAGGTTCCACCCTTACTGCCAAACAGACCGCGCAGCTATTTGCCACCGGTACCTATACCACGGATGGCAGCGAACAGGTCAATCCTGATGATGCGTTGGAAACCCGTAATCATTTTGCTGCGTTCCGTTGGATTCTCGACCATGCTGATGAGCCGGTGGACCGGGATATGGTCTGTCACCTGCATGCCATTCTCAAGCAGGGCACCAGACAGGTCTCCGACTCGCTTTTCAACGTGGGCGGCTACAAGACTCGGCCGAACTTTATCGGCAATCCTGTCACTCCGACAAGGACCGCGCTGCCGCAGGATGTTCCCGAATTTATGGACAGGCTGTTTGATATGTGCACGAAACTTGAGGACGAGCCATATCAGATCGCCCGTGTCCATTGGACGTTTGAGAAGATTCACCCATTTTCGGACGGCAACGGTCGAATCGGACGGCTTATCATGTTCAAGGAGCTTTTGCGTATCGATGCGTTGCCTGTCCTTGTCCATGACGCGTATCGTGCGGAGTACGTCAATGGCATCAGTAAGTTTCCGGACGAGCCAGGATGGCTGGTTGATACGCTTCTATTCGAACGGGACCTTTACCGGTCGCATGTTCTGAAAACGGATGCCGAGGCATTGCGTTACACGTACCATGACCAATGGAATATGGCTGAGCATCGGGTGGAACGAGATGAGGATCTGGAATTCGCCAAGCTCATCGACACGAAGGCCCAGCCGTTGTTCGATGAGGAGTATCAGCAGCGCGAACGGCTCCTATGGGGCGAATAGCGGTCCGACTGTGTTGTTGTGGTGGTTCCTCCTTCCAAACGTGACATGAACCGAATGTGCATTGAGATGTGCAATTTGTGCACATTGCGGTCGCCGGCCGTTCACCTTGGTGTAAGAAGGAATCAGCCTTCGGACTTTAGCATGAGGTGCAATGGCGCGTATTGAATGCGCGCATACGAGGAAGTGAGAGCTGCATATATGCGTGTATTCGACTTCGATGGAACCATCTATGACGGAGAAAGCCTGTTCGACCTGTACCTGTTTTCGGCCAAATACAATCCGAAGGTATTGCGGTACATCGCCCCGGTACTGCGCTATGCCATCAAATACAAGCTCGGACGAGCCACGTTCGATCAAATGGAATACGGTGTGGGCAAGCTATGCCACGGATATTTAAGCGAACTTGCCGAATCGTTGGAATTCGAAGAATTGGTCAACGCCTTCTGGGATCAGAACATGAAGCGCATCAAACCCTGGTATGAGCCACGCGAAGACGATGTGATCCTCACCGCCTCGTTCGATATCACCGTGGGCGAGGCCTGCCGCAGGCTTGGCGTGCAACATTTGGTCTCGTCCACCATCGACGGCAACACGTTGAACGTAAACTACCTCAACTTCAACACCAACAAGCCCAAACGATTCCGCGAACTCTACGGAGACAACGTTCGAGTGGACGAATTCTACACAGACAGCCGATTCGACCAGCCCATGATCGACATGGCCCGACGTGCCTACATGGTCAAAGGCAACAAAATCCACCAAGTCAAATAGCCGGAAAGGCTGGAACGGAATACGGCGGCAAGGACCGATCCTGACATCTCCCTTCGGCATGGACGCCTTGCACGAGCCAGGATGGGCGTCGGTCGGTCATATTGCCGTATATGGAAAATACGACCGACCGCAAAAACAGTTAGAACGACACGCGCTTGGACTGGTTTACGGCAGAAACCTCGCACACGATGCCAACAACTACCGCGAAACACGCTTCACACACAACAAATAAATCAACCAAGCAACAGGCATCGCAACATAAACACCGGATAAAACCACACAGCAGGCAAATGCCCATACACCAAACCACCCACAAACGGACCAACCGACATACCCAAATCAATACCCGCATAATACGTACTATTCGCAATACCACTGCGCTCGCGGCCTGCGATTACCACGGCCTGCGCCTGCGTGACTGAACTCATCAGACCGTAGCCGACAGCGGTGAAAATCGCAGCCAACAACAGCATCCAATCATTGAACAGGAACGTCATGCATGCGAGCATCGCCAGCATGCCCAACGAGCAGACCGTCAGCCAGAAACGGAAGCCCTTGCTGTCGAACAGGTCGCGCAAGCCCAGTCGCAACACCAATAACGCGACCGCGTAAAACATGAAAAACAGGTCGGATGATACCGGCAGATGACGAGACTGAACATAACTCACGATGAAGGACTGATTTGCGAAATACGCTATCGCAAACATCATGAACGTCAGCGACAACGGCACCACACGCGGTTCCAGAATCGAACGGATCGAAAAACGATGCTTTTTGGTTGCGCTAGCAGAACCGTCAATGTCTACGGCAGTGGAGGGATTCTCCGTTATGGAAGTCTGCTTTTTGCGTACCGGCTGTCCGCCATTCTTCACCATCAGTGTGGCGAGCAGCATGATCACCGCCAGCACCAGCGAACTCAAAAACGTCAGACGATAACCGATGTATTTTTGCGCGCGAATACCCAATGCCGGTCCGACCGCCATAGCCAGCGCGTTCATCGTGCCATACACTCCCATGCCGGCACCCATATGCCGGATCGGCAGCAAAAGCGACATCCACGTGGCCAGGCAGACCGAGCAGCATGCGAAACCAACGCCGTTGATCACGCGAGCCATGATGAGCATGATGGGGGAGTTTGCGAAATAGTACAGCAGTCCGGCGGCGAAATAGAGCACCGTGCCAACCGCCACAAGTGTGCGCTTGCTGGTTTTGTCGGAAAGATTGCCTGCGATAGGGCGGCAGAACAGTGAGATGAAACTCATCGACCCGGCCACCGCACCCATCAGCATGCCGTCCGCGCCCAACGATTCCGCATATCCGGCAACGATCGGATTGGCAAGCATATTGCTCGACATGAAACAGAACGTCGCAAGCATGACCAACGCCATATCACGGGTGATGAGACGATCATGCTTACGCCGGGGCTGTTCGGGCTGGTTCGATTGTTGTGCCGGTTGCTTCTGTCGTACCGATTCAGATGCGGGTATCGTTGGTGCTGTCATGCTCGTTCGCCTCCGAGCATGCAACTGTAGCAGCCTTGACGAAAAACGGCCGTCCACATATCGCGGACGGCCGATGGAGATGGCTTTAACGATGTGAAAGTATGCTTCGCTTACAGAGTTTTTACAGAGCTTTGGCAGCCTGCTCGACAAAACCTTCCATACCGTCGATGTCAACGACATGGTCGAAACGCACGTCGGCGGTCTCCAAACCGCGCAACGCGGCCGGAGCGGTAGTGCCGGTCGCCTCGGCAAGCACGTCCATGCATTCGAAATCCGTGCCGGAAGCATCCAAACCCAAGGACTCGTTGACCACGCGCGGGAACTTGTACGGGCTGGCGGTGCTCAGCAGCACGCGCGGCGTCAGCGGATCGCGAGGCATCTGCTGCATCACGTAATAACCGCACGCGGTATGCGGGTCGATCACATAATGGTTCTTGTTCCAGCAATCCGCGATCATCTCACGCACCTGATCCTCATCGGCCCAGCCGGTGCCGAACAGGGAACGAATCTTGGCCAGCATCGGTTCGGGAACCTCATAGGCGCCCCACTGGTTCAAATCGTTCATCAGCATGGCGATCAGACGAGTGTCCTTGTCGGACATGTAATACAGCATGCGTTCCAGATTCGAGGAGATAAGAATGTCCATCGACGGGGAAATCGTCTGATAGAACGGACGCTGACGGTTATACGTGCCGGAAGTCAGGAAATCGAACAGCACATTGTTCTTATCGGACGCAACAACCAGATGCTTGACCGGCAAGCCTAACAGCTTCGCATAATATCCGGCGAGAATATCGCCGAAATTACCGGTCGGCACCACAAACTCGACCTCATCACCGACATTGATGACCTGCTGTTCGAGCAGCTGCGCGTAAGCGGAGAAATAATAGACGACCTGCGGCACCAAACGTCCCACATTGATCGAATTTGCGGAAGACAGTACCACATGCGAATCGGAAGCCAAACGATTGGCAAGCTCACGATCACCGAAAATGCGTTTGACAGCGGACTGAGCGTCATCGAAATTGCCCTTCACCGCGCAGACATTCACATTCGAACCAGCCTGCGTGCTCATCTGCAGTTCCTGTACCTGGCTAACCTTGCCTTCCGGATAGAACACGGTGATGCCTGTGCCCTCGGCATCCGCGAAACCAGCGAGCGCCGCCTTGCCGGTGTCTCCGGAGGTGGCTGTCACGATCATGATTTTCTCGTTGCCGTCGCCGCCGGCCGGGGTGGTGCGTGCCATGAAACGCGGCAGGATCTGCAATGCGACATCTTTGAATGCGGAGGTCGGGCCGTTAAACAGTTCCATCACGTAGTCATCGCCGAGCGGCTTGACCGGGGTGATCTTTTCGTCGGACCATTGCGCGCCGTACGCTTCATCGATGCATGCCTTGAGTTCGGTTTCGGAGAAGTCGGGCAGCAGCACGCTCAGCACGTCGAATGCGATCTGCTGGTAGGACTTGCCTGCGAGAGATGCGACGTCTACGTGGGTTTCGCCCAGTGAGTCGGTTACGAACAGGCCGCCGTCGTCGGCGATGCCTTTGCGTATGGCTTGCTTGGAGGTGAGTGAATCGGTGGTGCTGCGAGTGCTGTGGAACGTGGTCACTGGATTTCCTTAGCAATAGAACGGACAATGAACGTCAAACAATATTGAGTGTAGCGTTATGGGCGGGAAGAAGCGTGTTTGGCGTCCGTGGAATGGGACGATGCGTGTTTATGGGTGGTGATTGTTTCCTGCTTGTTTCGTGATTGCTTCCATGTTTCGAAACGCCCTATTCCCTCATGCGATTTGTGCACGTACACTTCATCGTTAAGCCTGCACGTTCGTACGGGCAACGTATTTATCCTCCAAGCCAAGGAGAGCTCAATGACCGCATCGCCTCTCGCGCAAACTCCGAACGACATGTTCAACGCGCCTATCGCCGAAGCAGACCCCGAAATCGCCGAGGTACTCAACGCTGAGTTGTCTCGACAGCAGAACGGCTTGGAGATGATCGCCTCCGAAAACTTCGTGCCGCGTGCTGTGCTTCAGGCTCAGGGTTCCGTGCTGACCAACAAGTATGCCGAAGGCTATCCGGGACGCCGCTACTATGGTGGCTGCGAGCAGGTTGACAAGATCGAAACCATTGCCCGTGAGCGTGCCAAGAGCCTGTTTGGCGCCGAATACGTCAACGTGCAGCCTCACTCCGGCGCACAGGCCAATGCAGCCGTCTACCAGGCGCTCGTCAAGCCGGGCGACACCGTGCTCGGTCTTGCCCTCGATCATGGCGGACATCTCACCCACGGCATGAAAATCAACTTCTCCGGACGTTTCTACCATGCCGAAGCTACGGAGTCAATCCTGAAACCTTCCGCATCGATCCTGAAATCATCCGCCAGCGCGCGCTTGAAACCCACCCGGCCATGATCATCGGCGGCTGGAGCGCTACCCGCGTATCGAAGACTTCAAGGCCATGAAGGAAATCGCCGACGAAGTCGGAGCCAAGTTCTGGG
>ENA-OPZM01000112-OPZM01000112.1-human-gut-metagenome-genome-assembly--contig:-NODE-112-length-33701-cov-4.747185_pt1 | contig 33701 bp, 25 predicted proteins | sample MGYA00242478_ERZ504493 | MGnify/ENA primary metagenome ERZ504493 (study PRJEB26092, sample SAMD00036227) | human gut metagenome | host: Homo sapiens | study: EMG produced TPA metagenomics assembly of... | reverse complement strand
TTACAAAAGCCGGCATATCGTCAAAGGCTGTTGAAGTCTTGTGCTTTGAACTCCATTATTACGATTCGTCCGATATTATCACCCCCCTTGGTTAGTTTTTTTGTCTTGGACAACATAAGATTTATTGCGTGAGATAATACGATTCATCAATCGTTTTCAGAATAAAATTCACATCGTCATAACGAGAGGAATCGGACTGAGAGCCTAAACTGCATATCAAAAACTCTTTTCCGTGCTGCTGATAAAGCACAATCAAGTTATAGTCGTCAGACAGAGAGCCAGTCTTAATTCCGCATACATTTTCGTTGTAATATTCGGATGTCGGATCAAGGAAGCGTTTGTATTCTGCCATATTTGTGTACTGCCATCAGGCAGTGTTGCCGTATAAGTGTTTTGAGATACAATTTCTCTAAACCACGAGTATTCCAACAACCGATATACTACTTCTTTCAAATCTAAAGTGGTGGTAAGTGCCTCCATATCAAAACCACTCGGATCATATAAAACTGTGTCTAAGTACCCCTGCTGTTGCAAATGCAGGTTTAAGTTCTCCATGAAAATCCTCACACGCTCTTGACAGCTTTCTGCTTGCGGCGAAAGTAATCCTCCACAATAATCAGCAACCACATAAGCTGCGTCATTCCCTGACGGTACTAACATTGCCGCAAATAGATTGTGTAAAAAGTATTCTTTTTCCTTGATTTGAGCAACAGACGAGCCAGGTTTCGTGAGTGAAATAGCACCATAGTCTGCAACAACGATACTATCAAGGTCTGCTAAAGTTGACGCATACTCAATAACAAACAGCTTGGCTAAACTTGCAGGAATTTGTGGCTCGTTCTCGTTTTTTGAAACAAATATTTCATCATCAGAACAATCCACCAAAATCAGCGATTTTGCATTATAAGAGTCAGGAAAATCTTCTTTGTAGAGAAAACCATTTATTTTATTCTTTACCTCTCTGAAATTTTCCGGCTGCATTGCCCACGGCACAAACATTATACCTATGCCGATACAAACTACAAGCAAAAACAAAAATACTCCAAATCGTTTTTTCTTACGGCGTTTTCTCTGCATATATGTGCTCACCTCCCAACACCAAAACTCCTATGTGCCATTTTTAATCGGCATAATTTGCCTGAATACACTCTGTAAATCCAGACGGATCTCCCAACTTAGCTTTATCAATATTATCACGAAGATATTTGCGTGTGGCGTCATCACAGCGATCTGTTCCCATATAAGGCATATCAAAGGCTTTTTCGAGTTCAGCTAAGGCTTTTGCCGCCCTTTCCGAATCCGTATTGTAAGTATCAAGCCATTCCTGCATCCAAGAATATTCCCAAAGGTTAGATGCTCTTGTATCGCCATATCCTATCTGAAAAGACGCTCCCGTATCTTCGCCTTCCAAAGCATCAGGCGGCGTAAAGCCCTCCGGCCAATTCAAACTCTCAATGGTCGTTAGGTATTCTTCTTCAATGGTAGCAAAGTCCGTGAAACCTCTTGTGTTTGTGTCGGAGTCCGAAGAAGTGGAGCAGCCTGCCAGCATAATCACCAGCAAAGAAATCATAACACACAATAACAGTCTGTACGGTCTTTCGGATTTTGAGATTGTTCGTTTCATTTTGTTTCCTCCTTGAATTGAGTTTTATTATCTAAGAGCCAATGCAGGCTCTAATTTTGCTGCTTTCAATGCTGGTAATAATCCGCCCAATAATGCTGTAAGCACAGACACAGCAACTGCAACAACAGCAACGCTGATTGGATAACTCGGTGTTCCCACCGGGGAATCCACAGGGAGCAACGCTCCAATACAATGCACCAAAATCAGCGAAATCAAAATAGCTGCAAAGCAAACGAATATTGATAAAATCAACTGTGAGCCTAAAACCAATGCCACAATATTTGTTCGTGAAGCACCTATCGCTCTGCGGATCAGCAACTCATGTGTGCGCTGTTCCAATGAAGATAGTCCGATATTGATCTGCCTAATACGGAAACAAACAGCAACAAAAGCGAAGTAACCAAAAGCCCTAATTGCAGTATGGACAATACCGAATCATAGGTATCTCCAATATCACTCCGCCCAGCACTTTCCCAGTAACCGCCAATGGTATCAGTCAAAATGTCGCCAAGGGCAGAATGTATCTGTTCGATTGTCAGTCCTGTTGTGGGATGCCAATACACATTTGCATTTTGTACTTGCCACATTGCTGGTGCGAAATTGAGGATCGCCGCAGAATCCGCATAGATAGTCGGAAAATCCCTGCCATCGTTTACTACTCCGACAATATTGAATGGGGTTAACGAAAGTGTGCTTTTTACATTTCCTGCAGCATAGGGCGAATCATTAAAATAGTTTTTAGCTTCTTTGTTTATGACCACTTCAAGCGAGCCGCCCTCACTCGAAGGCTCTAACCATCTACCGGATGTCATTGGAAGATTATAGACTTGACTATATGCCTCCGTGGTGCAAACTAAATCAAAAGCCATCAGGTTTTGGTAAACATCATTCGGCGGTATTGGCGTTAAATCTTTCATTGGTGCAAATCGAATATCTTCTCCCATAGAAAAAGTAACAGCGGCTACATCATCAATGGCTTCAAATCTCTGGAATAATTGTTCCATTTTATTTCTATCGTGAAAATCGGATTCCGTTATCACGAATGAGTAAGTAGGTGACCAGCCATATACCTGTGCGTTTACGGAAATCAAATACTCCCGTCCAAGCGTACCAACTAATACCGATCCAAGCATTGCGATAATGCCTACAAGCATTGAAACACTTGTCAGAATACTTCTAAGTGGAGACAGACGAAGGTCTTTAAGTATCATTTTTAGCACAAGTTATCCTCCCTCCATCCATTTCAAAAATCGTATCACAGGTATCTGCAATATCAGGATCGTGCGTAACCAACAGCAGCATAATTCCATTTTCTTTTACGACGCTGTGCAACAGTTCCATAATCTGCGTTCCCGTCTTTTTATCCAACGCTCCCGTAGGCTCATCACATAAAATGGCTTCCGGAGATACTGCAAGCGCCCTTGCGATTGCAACTCTTTGTTGTTCACCGCCGGACAAATTGATTGGGTAATCATTTTCCTTGCTTTCTAAGCCGACACTTTTTAGCAAGCCTGTAATTATCTCGTGACGCTGTTTGGCGGTAAACGACTTTTTGGCATAGAGTAGGGGTAATTCGATATTTTCCCATACCCGCAAGTGCTTAATCAGAGAGTAGTTCTGAAATACAAATCCGATATTATTGGCTCGCAGTATAGACAGATCACGGTCTTTCAAAGCAGAAATAGATATACCATCATAAAGGTACTCGCCCTCATATTCCCGATTTAACAAGCCAATAATGGATATAAGGCTTGTTTTGCCTGAGCCGGACTTTCCGACAATGGCATAACTGCGCCCTCGTTGCAATTCCATATTAGCGTTGGTTACTGTTGTCAGCATATCGCCATTATTCAATTTGACGCTTGCTTTCAAATCCTTTATTTTGATTAAAGTCTTTTCGGAAATTCCTTTCATTTTATCAAATCCCCCTCGGATCAAGGTTTGGCGGAGTAGCAGAAACTACATCGCCCTCCTCTAAGCCGGACAGTATTTCTATATTGGCTCCGTCTGTCACACCCAATGTCACTTTTGTTTCCACTCTTTCTCCATTCGGAGTAATTACAGTAACCAATCCCGTCCCTTGTCTACCCGCTATTACCGACAGCGGCAATATAAGGACATCATTTCTCGTTGTCGCCGTTATGACTACCGTTGCACTTTGCCCCGATTTCACATCGACTGTTTGACTGATCAAGCATTGCAGAATGCCCTCTTGCGGCACGATTCCCGTAAACGCATTTTCATCTGCGGCAGGCGACACCACGGCAATCATATCGGTTGGTCCTACACCATCATATACTTGAAATTTTGCTTTCAACTCTGCATACTCCGGTAAGGTACTCAAAAAATTATCTGCCTCTACATTGAGGGCAAATCCTGTATAATGCACTATCGCTACGGGATAATTACTCGGTACGCTTTCATTGGATGGGGCAATAGAGGTAATTGTACCATCCACCGGAGATTTCAATTCTTTGCCGTTCACAGTTCCAATAATTTGCCCGGCAGTGATTTTTTCTTCTAATTCTACCGCTGTATTAAATATGCCATTTTCGGGTGAGAAAATAATAAACGGTACTGCCGGAACAATAGTCGTTTGCGTTGAAACGGTTGGAGTAATTGTCCCTCGTACAACTGATACCGTTTTTTCTGCGGATGTTGCGCTATCTGTAAGATTGTTTTCGTCTGTCTGCCCAATTGCAGAGCAGGCAGATAGCGTAAATACAAGAAACAAAATAGAACATAGCAGCATTTGTTTTCTTAGCAACTTCATCATTCCTCCTTATGCTGTATCACAAAAAATACGAGCCTCTATCTTGATACTTTTATTGTACCAAAACAGAAGCCCGTATTTTCTTGATTGCTCGTAAGGTATTCCTCTTTTTTTCTATGCAAATTCTTACAATTTTCCTACGCCAACGGCAAAGTAATTGAAAACTTGTTTTGATCCTCTTGCTCTCTGCAACGATTGTACCATTGTGTAGTTCAACAATCTGCTTTGCAATCGCCAAACCTAATCCAGCTCCTCCACTGCTTGTACTTCTCGCTGCGTCAAGCCGATAAAACTGCTCGAAAATCCTGTTTAACTTTTCTTCCGGCAGAGTATCGCCGTGGTTACAAAAAATAATGCTGACCGTATCTTCCTGACATTGTGCGCTGATCGTGATATCCGTATTTTCAAAACTGTAGATAACCGCATTTCTCAAAAGGTTATCAAAAACACGCTGAATTTTGTCTGCGTCACATCGAAGCATTATATCATCATCAACACAAAGATTACATTGCAAATTCTTTGATTTGAGCATAGGCTTAAATTCATATACAAGTTGCTCCAGCAGGCGAGTTAAATTGATTTTCGTGTATTGTAATGTAATATCGTATATATTGAATCGTGTTATCTCGAAAAACTCGTTAATCAGATCCTCTAACCGTTCTGCCTTACCAAGAGTGATTGAAAGGTACTTTTCTCGAAGTTCCTTTGAGATTTGCGACTCATCACGCAGTAAAGTAAGATACCCGATTACAGAAGAAAGCGGTGTTTTCAAATCGTGTGCAAGATACATAATCAGGTCATTTTTTCGCTGCTCATTTTCTTTTGCAAGCCTTGCATTACTTTCAGCCTCTTGTTTTAACTGATTGATGTTAGCGGCGATTTCACTCAACTCCGGGGACATTTCAATGTAACTGACATTCTGATCGAACATTTTTCCTGTCGCAGCCTGTACCTCGTACACATAGGCGACTACTTTTTTCAAAAGTAGGTATGTCATGTATATAATACAGCCACCCCACACGATTACAGCCACTATATAAAGATATACTGTTCTGTAATACAAGTAATAATACAAAACATACTTGCGGAGAATTTCCTCTGCCATAATTCCTAAAAGAAAAGTACCGCCAAAAATAAGCACAGAGCAAATCGCACATTGAATTACATACCCTTTGAACAAGGTAGAGAGCAGATAGTTTTTTTCTTTTTTATTCAATTTCATACCCTACCCCCCAAACAGTTTTAATGAACTTCGGATTTTTTGAAGGTTCATTCAATTTTTCCCGAAGCCGCCCAATGTGCGCCATTACCGTATTGTTACTGTTGCGAAGATACTTTTCTTTCCACACGGCTTCAAATAATTCCTCCGAGGCGACAACTTTACCCTGATGTTCGCACAGATACCACAGAATAGAAAACTCCAACGGAGTCAAGGCTATTTCTTTGCCATACAAGTAGCACTTGTGGCTGACTCTGTTTATCAGTAGACCTCTGATGTCATACTCGTCTTTTTCTTCGGATTGGCTCAAATTAGGACTGTTATAGCTCTGATAACGCCTTAATTGCGTCTTTACTCTTGCCACAACCTCTAAAGGATTAAACGGTTTCGTTATATAATCATCCGCACCAATCGTAAGCCCCATAATCTTGTCGCTATCCTCAATTTTGGCGGTAAGCATAATAATAGGGAAGTAAAACTTTTCCCGAATTTTTTGGCAAAGTCGAAAACCATCAATATCCGGCAGCATAATATCAAGTATCGCTAAATCAATCTGCGACTGTTTGATACATTTCATCGCCTCTAACCCATTATAACATTTATATACTGAATAACCATCGTTACTCAAATACACTTCAAGCAGATCAACGATTTCTTTTTCGTCATCCACAATTAAAATCTTCTTGTTCATTGATCCTACACCTCATTTTCGGGTACGCTTCCATTATGTCGCCAAAATCACACTCTAAGTATTCGCATATATTCAACAGCACGGGAAGGGTAACATTTTCATTTTTTCCGAGTTTCGCAAATGTACTTTTGCTTGCCCCGACCGCTTCTCGTAATTGACTCTTTTTCATTCCCTTGTCAATCAGAAGTTTCCAAAGTTTGTTGTACCGTACTTTCATTTCCGCACCTCCACCCAAATATAGTTTGTATTATAGCACTTTGAGAGTGAAATCGCAATTATTAAGTCTGTATTTTGAGACTTTTAGTTTTCAAACCGGCACAATATCTTTCTGATATGTAATCCAACCGCCTGCAAAATGCAGGCGGCTTGTGTATTTTAATAGGCAGGTGCGCCGTAGCCAAGAATCTCGTAATAACCGATAGAATACTCATTGACTCGGCAACTGTCGCCGGAGTTGCCCTCGACCGTATAAACCTTGCCGTTTTCGACCTTTTGAACAATACCCGTATGGTCGGATAATCCATCCTGACCACTTTCGTCTGCCCAATCGAAGAAAATAATCATTCCGGGGGCAGGCTCGGCGCTGCCATCCAGCCATTGTCCACGATCCTTAAACCATTGTACTCCGTTGACACAGCCTGCATATTTTGGGATAACTCCAGCGTCGATATAGCCGCACTCGTTGGCACACCAAGATACAAAGCAAGCACACCATTCTACACGGGAGTTAAAACCGTACCACGACCAATACGGCTGACCGCCACATTGCCAACCAGAGAGAGTGCAACGGTCACGATCTGTCCGTCGCCGCCTGTAATGCCGTAAAGCACCTGTGACCAAAGGTAATTGTTTTCATCTGCAAGCAGTTCAGCGAGGTAGCCTTTCTGTTCTTCGTTAAAACCATATTGCGCCGCCATTTCCTCGGCAGTCTTGTGGCTGACGGTAATATACAGATAGGTTTGTGTGACCGTGCTTTCAGTTTCCACGATATTACCGTGTCCGTCATCGGTTTCGGTAATAACTGTTTCGGTCTTGCTCTCTGTTCGGGAAGATATTTGATTCATCTCCCAAAAGATGTCTTTTAAGAGTTGCTTTTTGCCATCGTCCATTGTGGCAACCTCTTGGGGGTTATCTTGATCCGTATTCGTTTTTACAGAGTAAACGGCAAGCACCTCTTTCCAAACGGCTCTGCTGCCACTCATTTCAAGAACATCATAGGATACCGAGTTCTTTTCCTCTTGCAGCTTGGTATCGTATTCGGTATTGATTTCCTGCACAACGGTCTGCATACTCATTCCAGTGCCGGAATCTTCGTCTGAGAAGAAAATGCCAAATACTGAGCCGAGGATCATACCAATCAGGCAAATCACGATAATAACCAAAACCGCCACCCAGCCGCCTGCGGCGATAGCGGCAATCAAGGCTTTCGTTCCGGCAATAATCGCTTTAATGGCAAGTGCGGTCGCTTTGGCAATCGCCTTTACCGTAACCACGGCGGCTTTTGCCGCAGCCCTTGCCGCTTGTGCTGCTCTCTGTGCAGTTTTAACCGTAATGATTGAATCCACCTAAAAATCCTGGATTGCTATGCCCCCGCTTATGCCCCTTGTCATCATAATGGTTTAAACCGCCAAAGAATCCTGGTCGACTCTCACCTACTTTATGCCCGTTATTGTCATAATGATTCATACCACCAAAAAAGGAAGGCGAACTATGTCCGATTTTCTTTCCATTTGCATCATAGTCGTTCATACCACCAAAGAATCCTGGTCTGCTCTCGCCTACTTTTTTCCGTTTGCATCATAATGGTTTATGGATCCAAAGAATCCTGGTCTGCTATATCCTTTTTTACTCATAATGTCACCCTCCTGACTCTATTAGCCTCTTGTTTGATCTCAGAATAACACACTTTTCTCATTTGGAAGTCGCATAACAGGCGACATTCTTTTATCGCATTTACATTCATTATACCATTTATAATTCTTCCGACAATACGCAATAAAGCCGGAAGCCACGTTATCATCCATGACCTCCGACTCGTTCTGCTTATTCTACACTGTCCTTACACCCAAATCAACTCCTCTCTCCGTTTTATCTTTTCCCTGCTTTTCTTGAATAATCCTCTTATTGATCTCAAGCCGTTCATGAATGGATAATTTCTTATCTTTTCCATCTACCGCCTGCTTCTGCTGTGCCGGTTTTCTATCTGTTTTTCCTACATCCTTAACAACTTCATTCGCTTCGGTACTTGTTACCCTCTCATCTGCTCTTCCTTCATATCTTTCTGCTATCTGCTGTTCTCGTCTCTCCTTCACACCTTTTTCCTCCAGATTGCAAAAACTCTGCAGATACGGAAGCACATGATTCTGCATGTCTGTCAGATCTTCCATATACTTTTGGAACTCTTCACTTCCTTTGCCTTTCTGGTAATTGATCCAATACTCATCTGTAAGCTTCATTTCATTATCATACTTCAACTGACTCACAATACCGCCATGTCCATTTCCAATATCCATTGACTTCTTAAAATGATGCAGCATCTGTTCACCTTTTTCCGCATAATATACAGTCACATATATCTTTGCAATTTTTGTAGGTTCCTCTGTCTTCGGATCACGTTTTGCATACCATTCTTTATCCATTTCTGCTGTTTTTGCATCCAGCTCAGACAGCTTCTGACATCTTGGATTCATGAGATCACTTTCTTCACAATAGTTTACATACACCATTGGTTCCATATCCTTTGGAAGTTCAGGTTCATAGGCTTTCAGTCTTTCAATCAATACTCCTGCACGAACAGACAGATCGCATTCTTCGTCTACAATATCCTTCAGATATGAAATATAGGAATGAATATTTCCACTTCTCAAATCCAGCATTACTTCCTGCACCGTATTTTCTCCCCTCTCCACATTATCTCGATACTCATACGGATCAAAAGCTTCTGCAATCTCATCCAGTGCCTCTGCCAGCTGTTCTGTGGTCATTTTCTCAGGATACATTGCTTCTCGAACATCCCTCATCGGTACATACTTGTAGTCCGGCAATGCTTCATGAATTTTCTCGATCCCTTCCCGTACCAGTGCAAGTTCTCCATAAAATCGAACATCATCCATCAGATTTCCGAATACGGTATTCCCTTTAACGATCGCAAATTCGGCTTCATCATAGTAACTGTCTTCCGGATCACGATAGATAATTCCCATGGAACATCCCAGATACGCAGTTTTGGGATTCTCCCTATATTTTTCATAGACTGCAGCTATCTGATTAACATCGGTACTTTTTTCATAAGCTCCCATATCATGGAACTCATCACATTCTGTGGCAAAATATTCCAGATAAGGTTCTTTCTTCGGTGGCATATTGTTGAGGACGTTATCAATCATGTTGTAATTCGCCTCTTCCAGTTCCTCCACCTTTGCCAAAGGCTTATATTCGCCCTGGCTTTTCTGAATCTCTGCCATGACAACCTCATCCATTTCTTCTACCTTTTCCATCAACTGATCATAATCCCCACGAATGCGTTCCCCAGTCCAGCCTTCGTCTTCCAGAAGTTCCTCTGCCGCTTCTTCAATAGAAATTTCATCATTTTCATAGACGCCACCATCCATCAGACGGAAATCTTCATCGTAAAAGGAATAATCGTATCCTTCTTCTGTCCTCTGAATAGCAAAATAACGTTCTCCTACCTCATATGCCAATTCGCCAAGAACCTGTTCTTCCAGATTCAGAAAAGAATCCAGCTGTTCAAAACTGATACTGTCTACAAAATGAGCGGTTACTTTTTCTCCGTCATTCAGAACTACGATATCACTGACAGACAGTGAATGTCCTCGAAAGTCTTTCGGTCTGTCAATGTTGAATCTTTCAAAAATATCATCCAGTGACATATTTCCCAGTAATTCGCCAACATAGACCAGCTTATAATCTTCTTTTTTTATCTGCATACCATGACTTTCAATAAAACTCATATTCATAAATGCATAGTTTTCGCCCGGTGAATCGTCCTTGATCTGATAAATACCAAAGGTTCGCCTTGTTCCTAACAACAAGTTTGCCTCTTTCAAAGACTGAATCTGTGGATATTTCTGCATTTCCCATTCCAGGTTACGGAAACGCTCCCGTTCTGCCATGGACATCTGATAATGCTCCGGTCCTCGTTCGATTTCCATACGTTCCGTGACATAGATTGGTGACGAAAAATTAGTAATCAGATAAATATCTGCTCCAGCATCGTATAATTTCAGTGCTTCTTCCTGCTCAATGACACTCATAGGCTCCTGAAATGCTCCAAAATCTTCATCGGTATAATCCAGATCCTGATCCCTTATCCGTTCCCACATCTGTAATTCCATGCCAAACAGACCTTCATGCGCCTGTATCATTTCTTTACTTGCATACTCTCCCTTGTCGCCATCGCTGCCCAGGCAATAAATTTTAGAACCCATTCTGTGATAATCCAAAGCTGCTTCTTTTCTAAGCGGCACCATGTCTTCTGCTGTATATCCATAATCACGTAATTCCAGCTTACCTATGGTTGGATCTGGTAGGTCCTGAATATCCATTTTTGCATCATCCAGAAGTTCCTCTACTTTATCTTCATCTGCCTGATTGATTGCATCTGTCAAATTTCTTACCAACGTCCTTACTTTCTCTTCCTCGCCAATCAGATTTGCATATTCAAAAATCTGTTCCTTTACATCCGCTGGAATCTCTATTTCCATGTGTTCTGCATGGTCTATCTGTTCCTGCGTATATTCCTGCATTTTCTGCGTTTCTTTTCCTGTTATCATATTTCTCGCCATTCAAATTCCTCCTGTGTTCTAAAAAATGGCATAACCGGCAGAACCTTCTTCTACCAAATTATGCCATCTTTCCTGTTTATTTATTCCAGACCGAAGTCCCGTTTTCTGGTTTCCCTGCCAGTTTCACTTTCCCGCTGGCTTTTTTCTTTATAAATCTGCAATTTCTCATGGATAGAACCATGTGCCGGTCTTTCTTCTTTCTCATCTGATTCAGATACCTCTGCTTCTGCATCTTCCCGTTCATCCATATTGAGCAATGCATTTAGCTCTGACAGTCGCTCCAGTTTCTGGTTCAACTCCTCTTCTTTTGGAAATGGCTTTCCCACTTCTTCTTTCGCATTTGCCATCTGTTCATACACTGTTTCCAATCTTTGTTGTGCTTCTGAAAGCTTCTCTGGATAACTGTCCAACAGATTGTTGATACGGATAATATTTCCAAGTGCATCTGCTCCAAGATGAACTTTCGAGACAGCCTCATGTTTGACAGATAATATAAATTCTTTACTCCATCCATCAAACTGAATCCTCATATTGAATCCCTGATAGTTTCCGATATCCATCGCAGCATCTACAGTTTTAATATCTTTACATACCGCCAGAAGTGCTGCTCCTGCCTCTTTCTTTTCTGTGAACACTTTGCCACCAATCTCCATAGTAAACTGCTCTGGATCTGTGCTTTTATGCTCAGAATAATGAGCGATGTCTGCCTTGTAGCTGTCAATGATTTCTGTCAGTTTTGCAATCTGTTGTGGAAAATTCCTTGCAATATCATCTTCCAGCGGTACTGGTTATTCATGTGGTTGGCTTTTAAAAGTTTTAATTTTGCCACATCAACATCCAATGCCATCTTCTCTTTTACTGCTGGATTTCCGGTTGCAAGAGCTTTGACCTCTGCATAGGAAAGTGCCGCTTCGTCCACATCTTCACAGCTTCGCACAGGTGCTTTACTGGTCATAATCTGAGAAATGAATTTCTGCTTGTTCTCAATCAACTGCCACATGTAGCTGTCAAATGTGGATTCTGTTACATATCGGAAGATATGAACCTTTTTATTATGATTTCCCTGGCGGATAATACGCCCTTCTCTCTGTTCCAAGTCAGATGGTTTCCAACCAATATCCAGATGATGCAACGCAATCAGACGATCCTGCACATTGGTCCCGGCACCCATCTTTGCTGTTGAGCCAATCAAAAAACGAACCTGCCCGGATTTCACTTTTCCAAACAGCTCCGTCTTCTTTGCTTCTGTATTTGCATCATGAATAAAAGCAATCTCTTTTTCCGGTACACCTTTTTCCATCAATTTCTGCTTCAAGTCATCATAAACATTGAAGCTGCCATCGCCTTTCGGGGTACTCAAGTCACAGAAAATCAATTGTGCAGATTTCTGTGCTGCCGTGCCTTTCCAGATCTCATAACTTTTCTCTGCACAGACTGATATTTTGCTTTCTGGATTATCTGGCAATAATTCGTTCACCAAACGCTGATCCAATGCCAATTTTCTTCCATCGTTGGTAATTTTCAGCATATTATCAACCGAAGCATCTACCTCCGTTTCTGACAACTTCTGCACGTTCCCCCAGACTTTCTACGATTTCTTTCTGCTGTTCCGTTGGTTTCAGCACCACTGTTTCATATTCCGCCTCTGGCACAGGAAGCTTTAACTGATCGGAAGTCTTGATATCTGCAATCTCCTTAAACATATTCATCAGTTCCGGAATATTATAAAATCTTGCAAATCTTGACTTTGCACGGTAGCCTGTTCCTTCTGGTGCAAGCTCAATGCTCGTGACTACCTCGCCAAAGGTGGAGGCCCAGGAATCAAACAGTCCAAGTCCCATATTTTGTAATTTGCTGTTCTGCAGATACCTCTGCATAACATATAATTCCGTCATGCTGTTGCTAATCGGTGTGCCCGTAGCAAAGGTAATGCCTTTTCCTCCGGTAATCTCATCCAGATACTGACATTTATTAAACATATCCGCCGACTTCTGTGCTTCATTCTGTGCAATCCCGGCTACATTTCTCATTTTTGTATAAAGAAATGCGTTTTTATAACTGTGTGCTTCATCTACATATAAATGATCCACTCCCAGTTCTTCAAACGTAACTACCTGATCTTTTTTCTCTTTCTGATTCAATTTCTCCAGCCTTGTCTGCAATGTTTTTCTTGTCTTTTCAATCTGTTTGACGGTATAACGTCCACCATCCTGTTCATACCTTGCACTCTGGATTGCCATTTCCAGATCATCAATCTGCCTCTGAAGCATGGCTTCCTGTTTCTCATCAGAGATTGGAATACGCTCAAACTGGGAATGACCAATAATAACAGCATCGTAATTTCCCATAGCGATTCTGGCACAGAACTTCTTTCGATTTGCCGGTTCAAAATCCTTTTTCGTTGCTACCAGAATGTTCGCCCCTGGATATAACTGCAGGAATTCTGCTCCCCACTGCTCCGTCAAATGGTTTGGAACTACAAAGAGGTTTTTCTGAGATAATCCCAGACGTTTGCTCTCCATTGCCGCCGCTACCATTTCGTAAGTCTTCCCAGCTCCTACTACATGTGCCAGAAGCACATTATCACCGTATAGCTGATGTGCGACTGCATTTTTCTGATGCGGTCGAAGTTCTATTTCCGGATTCATTCCTGGGAAAGTCAGATGACTTCCATCGTATTCACGGGGACGGATACTATTAAAACGTTCATTGTACACGCTTACCAGTCTTTCTCTCCTCTGCTGATCCTTAAAAATCCAATCTTGGAATGCAGCCTTCAAAGCATCCTGCTTTTGTGATGCCAACATAGTTTCTTTTTTATTCAAAACTCGCACTTCATCCCCATTGTCATTTACGACTTTATCATAGATTCTAACATCTTTTAGATTCAAGGTATCTTCCAGAATCCGGTAGGCATTTGCTCTCTCCGTTCCATACGTTGCATAGGCAAACGCATTTCTTGGACTGTCGGCGTTCTTTCCTGTAATCCTCCACTCACCATTTATCTCAGAGAATTTTACCTGTATTTCCTTCTGCGCAAGATACCTCGGCGTATGAAGCAGTTCCACCATAAACTCCTGATAATCCGAAGGTTCAATCCAGGTGGCTCCAATACGCACTTCAATCTCCGATGCTTCCAGATCTCTCGGCTGAACTGCCTCCAATGCACGGACATTCGGTGTGAATTCTGGATGATTCTCTGCAAAAGTTCTCGCTGTATTTAATTTATCCCTAACATTTCCGGACAGATATTCATCTCCACTTTCCCACTGGTCTGTCAGTGGATTTTTGAAGATAACTCCAACCAGCTCTTCTGTGATTTTCTCTTCGGTCTTTCCGGTCAACTGTGCCATATATGGGAGATCTACTTTAGCCTTTTCATTTAGGGACAAAGCAAGTGCTTCTGTGGCTGTCTCCACACTTGTCACAGCGACCGCCTTTTTAATGGTTCGTTTGGTAAACATGTCCGCTTTCCGCTTCAATGTTCCATCTTCATTCAAGTCTTCCAGGGAACACAGCAGACAATAAGAAGAGTCATCAGAAAATGCACGTTTGTTAGCATTACTTCCAATAACTCCATACTTTGCTGTGTAGGTATCATACACCTGATTCAGTTTTTCCTGCTGTTTCTGGATTTCTTCATCTGTGACGTTTTCCTCCATCTGCAAAGCGATCAGCTCTCGGACAGTATCACGGATTGCAACCATCCCTTTTACACGTTCTGCAGTAGCGGCAGGCATTTTCACCTGATTCATCAAAGAGTTGACACGGTAATATACCTGATCATCTACCACCGTATAACTGTAATTTCGCACATTTGGATCTGCTGGAATACTCTCTGGCATCTCATCCAGTTCCGTCTCCACATCTACTACCGGTGCCATGCTTCCCTTGATGTGTTTCACTGCTTCTGCTAACTGTAATTCTAAATCAGCTCCTTCCATTGGAGCACAGGTTGTTTCCATACCATACGGACCGGACACTTCTTTCATCTCACCCAGAATCATTTCCGGATGCTGAACAAAATACTGATTGACTGTAATGCCATTGACATCACTATCCAGATTTATCCATTCCGGCATTTCTTTCGTAAGGCTTTCCCTCTTCTGGAAAAACAGGATATCAGCACTGACTTCTGTTCCTGCATTTGCCTTAAAAGCTGTGTTCGGCAGTCGGATTGCGCCCAGCAGGTCTGCACGCTCTGCCAGATATTTCCGAACTTCCGGTGATGCTTTATCCATGGTTCCCTTTGTTGTGATCAGCGCAGCCACGCCGCCTGGACGTAACTGATCTATAGTCTTGGCAAGAAAGTAATCATGAATCATGAAATTGTAGCGATCATACTGACGGTCATTGACCTTGTATGCACCAAATGGCACATTTCCAATCGCCACATCAAAAAAATCATTAGGATAATCTGTCTTCTCAAAACCTTTAATCTGAATATTGGCATCTGGATAGAGCAACTTTGCAATTCTACCACTGATGCTGTCCAGTTCCACACCATAGAGTTTGGACTGGTTTAGATTCTCCGGAAGCATTCCAAAGAAGTTACCAACTCCCATAGACGGCTCCAGAATATTTCCTTTTGTAAATCCCAGATTCTCCAACACCTGATACATACTTTCAATCACAACCGGCTGTGTATAATGAGCATTTAAGGTGGAAGCTCTGGCTGCAGCATATTCCTCTAGTGTAAGAACCGTCTTTAATTCCAAATATTCTGTCTCCCATGCAGCTTTTGTCTCATCAAATGCATCTGCAAGACCTCCCCAGCCAACGTACCTGGATAAGATTTCCTGTTCTTCCGGTGTTGCATTGCGATTCTCATCCTCACATTTCTTTAACAACTGGATAGCCATGATATTGGCACGGAACTTTTCTTTTGCTGTACCCTGTCCAAGCTCATCATCTGTGATGCGGAAGTTCGTTGCTGGAATCGTTTCTGATATTCCGTTAATCTCTTCCAAAGATTCTTTTTCTTCCGATACCTCAACTTCTCCAGATAATTCTTTTTCTTTTTTATCATAATCTGTCCACACACGTTGAGAAATAGCAGTAAAATACGAGGACTCTTCCTCCATAATTTCTTCCCTGATTTCCCGTAATTCATCTAAAGTATCCGCATTTACAGTTTTGTTGTGATAATGATAATAAAGTACTTCTTGTCCGAGTTTTACATCCAGACGTTCCAATTCTTGTGTTGACATTCGATTCCAAATATCATCTTTTTCCGTATGAATCGTGAAACCTTCTCCATCATCATGATATTCTAATGTGTATTGAAGTCGATTCGCTTCTCCCTTAACTTTGCAATCAAAATCGTGGATTTTTGTTCTGGTACCAGACATATATTCTGAATCAACTAATCGCAAATCAGTTATATCTTCCGCTGTCAAAGTATCCTGCTCCAGCTGTTCTCCTAACATCTGCTGTGCTTCTTCCAAATCTGCCAGTCTTTGTGCTTCCTGTCGTTCTTCGTACTTTTCCATTTCTTCCGGTGACAAATAATCATCTGTGCGGATTAACTGGCGAACACGTTCTGCAACCTTGTTCCACTTTAATAAAACTTCTACCTCTGGACTGCCAATTTTCCCTTTTGCAAGTTTTAATCCTTTTGCATCATGGGATGCGTCGGAAGCATCTGCTCCTGGTATTCCGGGTGAGGAACCACCTGTTCCATACTCATTTTTCAGGAACTCAGCTGCATCTTTCATATCATGATGTTCCATGAAATACTCATAGATTCGGTTACGTCCTCCTGCAGTAATGCCGCCTCTTCTTAACACTGCGTCAATTTCATCCTGTGTGATAAAGGATAGTGCCGGACGTTCGACCGTAAATTTCTGGTCTACCCAGGAACGCTCCCTCTGAAGATCCTGAAAGCGTTGGAAATATTCCGGATTATGCTGAATCTCCCAGCGGTGATAATCTCCCGGATTCTCATCCATATATTTCTGCAGCCATTCAAAACGATAGACAATCGCATCTGCTTCCTCTTGATCTGTCCATGCTCCACTCACTACATCCTGCCAGTCTGAATATGATTGTTTCTTTTCCCAGTTTCTGCAAGTATCCCGAAAATGAAGTGCAAGAAGATTGGTCATTTCTTCCTGCTCCTGTTCAATGGCATTATTGGAAATCAAATTATCCACGTAATTTCCATCCTCATACATATCCCGAATTCTGTTCGCTGCTTCTTCCCACGTAACCATGCGGTCAAAGTTTCTTCTGGCAGAGTCCCCTCGCCGGATACGGATACCATCATTGTCATACCAGATACTGATTTTCTGACCATCTATGGTAAATCCTTTGCCACCAGTTCCATATTCATCTTTCAGAAAACTCCGCATTTCTTCATTATCCAGACCTTCAATCAGTCTTGCTGTAATATGAAACAGTGTATTTTTCTGTCCGCTTCCCGTGCGGAGAATATCATTTACCACTTCATCGGAAATAAGAAAAGCGGCTGGCTGTTCCAATGCAGCTGCCGCTTTCCTTATTTCTCCTAACTGTTCCTCTTCTGTTGGGAACAGACTTAACTGTAAATAATCTCCTGAATCACCAGCTCCTCTGCCTGTGCCTTGATCTGGTTCATGTGTCTGGTCCATGCCATCCCGTCTGCCATTTTGTCCGGTGCCGGATCTTTCTCCAGAAGTTCGTTCATCAGGTTGTCTACTCTCTGTCTTGCCTGGCTGTCGATCTCCATCAGATGACTGTCCAGACGGTTCTGCAGTGTCAGAATGTTGAACCTGGCTACCTTGTGGTTTCTCAGATACTCTTTTCGCATCATTCCGTACTTGCCGATGGTTCCTCTCGTCTCTTCCAGGCTGATATCTGGAATCTGATACTCTCCGTTCTGGCTGTAACTGATCTCTCTCATAGTCTGTTTCCTCCTTTTTTTCTTCTCTATCTTCTGTGTTATCTGTATTACTTTCACGAATTAACGTGTTAAATTCATTATAAGCTACTTCTTTTTCTTTTGCAACCGTTTTCAGGTCATTTTCCAGATCATTCAGAACATATCGTCCAATCTGCATCAGAACTGGTCTGCTGATCTCATTGACTGCACTTCCCAGATGTCCTAATACTTTCAGCTGATTGAAGTCCGTAATATGCCGAAAATCCTCTGCATCCAGATATTCCTGTACATCCAGTCCACACCGCTTTAGTAATACATACCAGACACTATTGGTCATCAGTTCCCGAAATTCGACTTCCTGATTCTGTTCGTCCAGTCTTCCAGAAATGTCCCTGTTACATCCAGTCTCAGTTCTTCCAATGCATCTGGAATCCATTCTTGCATACTCTCCTTCGCTGCCTGATGCAGACTTTCAGCAAGTCCTCCTTCTGTATCTTCCAGTGATAGTTGCTCCTGCAGATAATCTGCCACCAGCTGTTCTCCTTCCACCGGAAGATTCCATAACTGTGGATCTTTTCCCAGATTCCGCACCTTATAAGTGTCCTGCACATCAAATACATACCGAAGTTTTGTTTTCGGTCCGGAAGTGTTGTCAATCAAGGCAATCCCCTTGGATCCCTTTTTGATCCAGCGGTACATCTTCTGATTCCATATTTCCATGGATGCTACGGCAGTTGCTTCCGGTCGCTGTGCATAAATTAAAAGCTGTTCTGGAAAAGTGTATTTGTACAATCTGGAGGCAGTATTTAGGAACCGCATCCATTCCTGCGGACTGGCAGCCACATCTTTTGCCACCTCTTCCGTCAGCTGTTCCATTGCATATAATTTATTTGCCATGCGCCACTCCTTTTCATAAAATCAGGGACTGCTTAGCACAGTCCCCTTAAAATCATCGTTGTTACTCTTTATAATGCTGTGGCAAGATCTTTTGACTTATTCTTTGGCACTTTGTCTGCCTCTTTTGCCTTGATCTCTGCCTTGGCTTTCTCCAATCTTCCATGGATTCCACCCTTTGAAGCCGCTTTTGTCTCAGCTTTTTCTGCTTCTTTTACTTTTTCCAGCCGTGCTTCCCTGCGTTCAGCATTTTCCATTAATGCGGTCTTTTTATCACAGAACTGAACCTTATCAGAAAGCTGTTCCTGTCTTTCCACCTGTGTCTCATTGACTTCCTGTACCATCGCATTTAATTCTGGAACCTGAAAAATTCCGTTATCAGGGAGAATCAACACTTCATGAACGGAAGATGGGATGACAAAGTAATCACTTCCCAAACATTCCCCAATCTGTTTACGAATATCTTCCTGCAGTAACAGGGAAGCCCCATTCATCTTAGATTCATTGGTAAGGCAGAACATTGGATTCTCCACAGTTCCATATCCAGTTTTTCATTCAAAAGATTCTTTGGTGTTCCTCCAAAAATCATGGATTCGACAATCTGTGTCATATCCACCAGTTGCACTCCTCTGTTCTTATCTGCCATCATCGCATCTGCCTGAATCTGTTCGACAGATACTCCCCATTCGTTCATCAGAGAAACAGTTACCGGAATACTGCTGATTCCCTCTCCATTTTCCTCCAGATTTACTGCATAATAAGCTGCAAAATCTCCGTGTTCTGTGACTACTTTGTCTGCCAAACGATCGGTATTCCATTCTTTGTCACAAATTCTTACCTGTAACTTATTTTTCATCTTTTCATAATCCAGAATATCCGTAACTCCCATATCAAAAAATTCTGCTTTTCCCTGTGCCTCAATACGCATATCAGCCACATCGCCAACACAAGAGTCTACATCTTTTCCATGGATATATTCCTGGTAGAGGGAATCCAGATAGACTGTCGGTACGATTCTCTGATCTCCGTTTGGAATCGTAATACCTGTCAACTTCAACCCGTTGTTTTTTTCTACTTCCTGCAGTTTAATTTCTGCGTCCTTGTAAGACTCTGGCAGATACTCCTTTACATTGTCTTTGACATATTCATAAAATTCTTTTCTGTTCATCATACGCTTTTACCCCTTTCTGATCATGTGATGGTTCATTCTTTTTCTGCTGATCATCTGCTCGGCTTTCTTCTGATAAGCATCATTCTCTTTAAAGTTTTCTCCTGGTTTTTTCGTGCTTCCTGTCTTTTTTCCATTGCTTTCATCATAGTTTTCTATTCCTTTCTGTGATTTTTTTGTATGAAAAAGGGAGCCTCACATAGAAGCTCCCAATCATAACCATTGATTTTGGTTTCCTTATTTGCTTTTCCTTTTTCTGCTGATATAAAGTCCTGCCATACCTCCTGTGGAAGTTACAAGAAGTAGGATCGGCAGCCAGATATTCGTGCTGTCACCTGTTTTCGGTGCATTTGATACCTTTGTCTCTTCATGGGACTGTGGTGTATCCGGTGTGTTCGGTGTTTCTGGAACTTCCGGTTTCTCATTTGTCAGATTAAAGGTAACTTCTACAACCGGCGTACTGTCATCTGCATAGGCAAATGTCACTTCATGCTTGGTCTGATCCAGTGTGTATCCGTCCAGTGTCTTTGTCTCCACTAGATAATACTTGATAGCGGTATCATATTTGCCGTTCTTAAATGTGGCAATCTCATACAGCTTACTTTCCGCATGACCGGCAGCATCTGTCTTTAAGGTTTCCAGAACTTTTCCTTTGCTGTCACAGAGTTCAAATTCGACCCCTTTCAGCGGTTCTCCTGACGATTTATCTGTCTTATTGAGAATTACTTTTCCCTTTGCAGTATCATCTTTCATAGCCACTTTCTGGATTTCTCCGGTATCTTTCACCTCAAATGTCACATCGGCTGTCAGAAGATATCCTTTCGGTGCCTGCTCTTCACGTAAGGTATATTTACCGATTGGCAGTTTTTCGATATAATGTGCTTCCTCTGTGGAAGTCCAGCTCTCTACTACCTGATCGTCTTTGTCAAGAACCGTCAGTTTTGCACCTGGAATCTCAGTTTCTCCTGTGATATCCGTCTTACTGATCTGCACTTTTGTCACATCATCTTTCATCTCATGCCTCTGAACCTCTGCTGTATTCTCTACTGTAAAGGTAATACTTTCTGCAGTGACATATCCATCTGCCGGTTTTGTCTCTGTCATGGTGTATTCCTTACCAACAACCAGTTCTTTGATCACATGGGATTCTTCCGTAGAAGTCCATTCATCTACTGTATTGCCATCTGAATCCATCACTTTCAGGTGTGCACCTGGAAGTTCTTTACCTGTTGTCATGTCTGTTTTGGTCAACTCCACTGAGGTTGGCTGATTTTCAAAAGTAAAATCGTAGCTTACTTCTGTCTGGTCTTCTCCGGCATATTCAAAGGTAAACTCCTGTACTTCTTCTGTTGTAACAAATCCGTCCGGCGCAAAGATTTCTTTCACATAGTATTTTCCATCTACCGGAAGATCTGCCGTAAAAGTAATCTGTCCTTTTTCATCCGTTACCCGCTGCTCGATCAGACTGTCTTTCTCAAGGAGTACCTCGCCCTTTGCATTTTTGATATCTTCACTGGTATAAAGACCGAAGACGCCACCTGCAAGGACACGGTCTGTATCTTTTTCTTTCTTCACAACCGTAACCTTGACTTTCTGACGGGCATTCTGCCATTTCTCATCATAAGTAATGACTGGTGTGTCCTGATCACGGTAGGAAAGATCAACATATCTCGCTCTCCGTCCAGCACATAACCATGGGCAGTTTTTACTTCCTTCACATAGTACTTGCCAGCCGGTAGATCTCCCATCTGTGCAATACCATTGGAATCCGTAGTAATGGTTCCTACTTTTTCATCTGCTTTGAAATAATCTTCACTGACACCATCTGCCGCTTTGATATCTTCCGCAGCAAATACATCGAAAGTTACATCTGTAAGACTTCCAGTTACATATTCAAAGAGATGCTCCACAGTACCTTTTACATTGTCCAGAAGTGTCACTTTATCCAAAAATTCTCCATTTTTATTGATGATCAGAAGTCCTGTCGGTACTTCATCTTTCATCTCTACTTTCTGAATCTCTGCGGTATCTTCCAGCGTGAACTTCACATCCGTTGCTTTCAGATATCCATACGGTGCCATTTCCTCTCGAAGGGTGTATTCTTTACCCACAGTCAGTCGTTTGATCACATGTGGCTGATCTTTTACAGAAGTCCACTGATCCACAACATTTCCTTCTTTATCAAGAACGGTGAGTTTTGCCCCATCCAGTTCCACACCTGTTGTTACATCAGATTTTGTGATTTCAACTGTTGTCGGCTGGTTCTTTTTCACTGTTTTCAGTTTTACTGTCTTCACATCCTGCCCCTGGTAAGAAGCATCCAGATTCAGAACTTCATCAGAGGATACAAATCCCGCCGGTGCTTTTAACTCTTTCACATAATACTGTCCAAGCGGCAGATCCAGCGTACATGCTGCAAGACCATCGTTATCAGAAGTCATTTCCTGCAGAAGTGTATCTGCCTTTACAATGATCTCACCTTTCTCATTCTTCAGATCTTCTGTGTTATAGATGCCAAAGACAGCTCCTGCTACGGTTGCACCATTTTCTGCATCCTGTTTTTCTACCTGGATTGCAACTTCTGGCGGTCATCGCCAACCATCACTTCCTGTTCGATCACAGGTGTATCCTGATCCGCATAGACAAATGAGACATCCGATCTGTCATGGTTCAGGACGAATCCTTCCGGTGCAGTCTTTTCTACCACATAGTAAGAACCAAGCGGCAGGTTATCAGCAACTGCTTTTCCGTCTTCCCCGGTCGTTACCGTTGTTACCAGTGCATCTTTTGCATAGATCAGCTGTCTGTTTCCGTTTTCATCTTTCTGATAATCCGGTGTATAGATATTTTCAGCTGCATAGACATGAAATGATGCACCCTTCAGGTATCTTTCTTCATAAACAAAATCCTTTTTAAATCCGGTCAGCATCTCACCTTTTTTATAGATCGTCAGCTTTCCTTTTACCGGATGGTTCTCGTAGTCTACCGTAATAATGGCATCTCCGCTCTCAGAATCCATCTGGTATGCTGTATTTGCATCCACCGCAATCTCTACATAGTTCTTATTGATTGTGTACCCTTCCGGTGCGTTGACTTCCTCAATCCGGTAATGTCCGATCTTCAGATTCTTCGGCATGATCAGATATCCCTGGCTGTCCGTAAAATAGGACTTGTGAGTAGTTGTCACTGGGTAAGTTGTTACCTGCTCCACATACTTCTTGTTGTCCAGGTCATATACCTTAAATTCTGTTCCGGCAATCAATACAGATTTCTTTGTTTCATCGTCTTTTTTCACGATTTTCAGTTTTGCCTTAAACTCTTCATCCAGAAGCACTCGCCAGATCTGTGGCTCGTTTGGATGATGTTCTGTGATATTCACTTCAAAATCATCGACTGGCTTGTAATTGTGCGGTGTTGTAGTTTCACGCACGATATAGCTTCCAAATGGTAATGGAATACTGCAGGCATACCCTTTTTCATCTGTGAAAATCTCAGTTGCTCCATTTTCTCCACTCACTACTGGTTTGGCAGAATCAAAATCATAGCTTCCATCTGCTTTCTTTGTAAGGGAAGATTTCAGATAAACTGTAAATCCGGCTCCGGATAACAGATCTGCATCGGTCTTTCCATTGTTGGCTGCTTTGATGATCTGAAATGGCTGTTTGATGACCTGCTCACTGAAAGTGCACTCTCTTTTTACTTCTGCTGTCATATCTCCTTCATAACTGCACACAAGATCATGCTCTTCTGTATCTGCCAGGTATCCGGTCGGCGGTGTGATCTCTTTGACATAATATTTGCCAAGATATAAACCTTTTACAGAAGACTGTCCTTTGTCATCTGTTGTAAGAGATGCTACCTGTTCTCCTGCTTTATAAATAGTTCCGGTTGCTCCGTCCGGATGCACGATATCTTCACGAGCATACAGTCCATAAACTGCACCTTTCAGTGTGGCATCTCCCTGCGGTACTGCTTTTCCTGTCTCTTTATCCACTTTATAAAGATTGATCTTTGCTGTCACACGGTCATTGCTGAAGGTATGGGCAAAAGATACGGTTGCTTCTTTATCATTGGTGTAAGAAAACTTGAACGTATACACATCTTCTGTATTTCTTACATAACCTTCCGGTGCCTGATCTTCCTTTACAGAATAGGAATATCCAATCGGAAGATCTGCTGTGAATTTTGCAGTCCCATCTGCTCCAGTAGTTGCTTTCTCAATCAGTGTTCCTTTTTTCACAACAACGGTTCCGTCTGCATTTCTAATATCATCGGATGCATACAGAGCAAAAATACCGCCATTCAGTGGTTTCTTTGTATCTTTATCCTGTTTTACTACGGAAACATCTGCTTTCTGTCTTTCGTTGTTAAAAGTCACATCTGCAAATACAACTTCTTTATTCTGTCCGGCATAAGTCAGAGTCACTGGCTTTTCTTCGCTGCCGTTATAGAAATTGTCCGGTGCTTTTGCTTCTTTCACCACATAGCTTCCAAGATGCAGGTTCTTCAGTGTAACAGAACCATTCTCTCCCGTAGTCAGATTATCTTTTACCAGGTCACCTTTGCTGTACACTTTTGTGCCATAAGCAGTTACGATATCAGCCCCGGCATACACGTTATACACTGCATTTTTCTGTCTGCGGTTTTCATACTGGAATACCGTTCCATTTTCACTGACATCTGCTCCGGAAAGCACCTGTCCTTCTTTGTAAATGGTAAGCTCTGCAAGCTGTTCTTTATTTTCTACAGTCACAGAGGAAGTCTTACTTGCTACCAGTTTTACATTTGTTGCCGTTGCATTTACTACATATCCCTGTGGTGCTGTGATCTCTTTCAGATAAACAGTATCCTGTGTCTTGATGATCGTAACAGAAGATTTCCATTCTTATCTGTTGCCGGCATCTGAGTGATCAGCTTTGTACAAGTCTCATCGCTGTATACACCGAATACTGCACCTGCAAGATTCACATCCGCTGTATCGTCTTTCTTTACGATTTCGATCGTAGCCTGTTCAATCCAGGACGCCTTTAAGCTTACATATTTTTCATCAGCGACACCTTCTCCAAACACAAATGCCAGATCCTGAACACTTGCATTCGTAGTCAGTTTATATGCTGAATAATCTTTTGTAATACTTCCCTTCATTTTTGCAGAAAAAGTAGCACTTACATCTTTTGTCTGTGTCAGAGGTGCTGAAAGATAAAACATAGTTCCTCCTCCAATTGTTACGCTTGCACCTGCCGCACTTACATTTCCAGTAGATACATTATGGAGCTTTACACCCTTTGGTAAGTCCATTGTAATTTTCTGCTGGGAAGATGCATTGAACTTAATGTTCTCCGTTCTCTGAACATTTCCATCTACATAAGCTTTTACATTCGGTTTTGAAAATGACATCGCTACATCTGGTATTTCCGGCTTATTCACACAATAATTATAGAGTTCTTTTGCCAAAGCCTCGCCTGTAGCATTTGTTCCATAGAATGCATCACTGCTTCCATTGGCATACGATGCAGCCATGTGAATAATAATGAATCTTTTTCCTTCTGAGAAATCCGTGTGTTTATTCGCAAAAAAACTTTCGCTCCCTGCGGCATCTGTACCGTAATAACACACTTTTGCTAACGCCTGATTGTCCCCGATCTTTGTGATTGTATAATTTCCAGATCCTGGTCCTGGTTTTGCTGGCTGTACACAATACGCAGTTGCTCTGACGCTTCCGTAGCTGATATAGTACGGCTCTGTCAGATAGGTTCCAAGATTATAATCTGCATATCTATACAGAGGTCCTTTTTCAATCGTTACCTGCTGTGTAGTTCTTGCTGAATAAGCCGAAACTGCTTCAAATGTTGCAATCTCTCCCTCTTCCATAGAATCAAGATCCACACCTTCGTCTCCTGCCTGTTCCAAAACATCGTGAAGCTCTAACCCTGATTCTTCATCATAGGTATCCTGATTCTGTGCCTGCTCTACTAAATCATCAAATTCATCAGCATTAATATCGGTAATTTCCGAGTCTGCTTCGGAATCCTCCGCTTCCTCTGTCTGCTGTCACTGCCAGCTGTTTCGGATTCGGTTACTGCTTCACTCCCTGCAGTTTCTGTCTGCGTTTCTGTTTCTTTCTCACGCACAATCAGTTTTCGGCTGATCTGATACTTCGGATGCTCCTGATTTACCGGTTCCACATAATAGACCGCTTTGTAAGTGTCCGCACGATCTGTCGTAAAATCCTCATTCTTGTCGTTTTTTGCTTCCTCAAATGTGACTTTGACCTTGTTATCATCCTTGATTTCCAGTCCTGTGTAGTCTGATTTCACATCAAATACACCGCCTGTTTCAAGTTCATAATCTTTGGCAGTCACCACCTCATCTTCATCCAGAAGGTCTTTCACTTCCTCATAAAGTGGCGGTTTTTCCTCCGGCTGGATCTCCGCTGCATATGCAGTCATCGGAGACAACACTGTACTAAGCATTGTCATGCCTGCCAGCAAGCCAGATACTACTTTTCTAAAATTACCTTTTTTCTTCATGCTAAGGTCCTCTCTTTCATATATTTGTGGCAATTGTTCAGAGCCACTATTTTTTTATAAAACAGACAGTCCTTAGACTGCCTGCAATACACTACTTATCGTTGTGGAAAAATCAGATTGAACTGCACATTTCCCTCGCCGGGATCAACCATTTCCACAGTTGCTTCATACTGTCTCCCTGTTTTTCTGGATACCAGATCCTTATAATGGATTTTTCCTTTAGACAGGAACTTCTTTGCTGCAGCCTTATCCATCTTTTTCCCCTGGCTTGCAAGGAATTTATCATTCTTCCACAAGGTAAAAGCACAGTTCCGGTCAGAACAGTAAAAGTTTACTTTTCCTTCCCTGACATCTGCTCCACAGCGGGGACATTTGCCAATGACTTCTCCTTTTGCTTTTCCCTGAAACTGCCCTTTCTTTTCTTCTGAAATACCCTGATATCTGGCAACCAGTTCCTGCATCAGCTCTGTAATCCCATTTAGAAATTCATCTGCTGTCTCTGTATTCTGGGCAATATGATTCAATGCCATTTCCACTCTGCTGTCATCTTCGGGGATTTAATCTCATCCGGCAGAACCGTAATCAGTACATTGCCATCATCTGTCGGCACCAAATTTTTCTTTTCCCTTTTCACAAAACCAGACTGAATCAGTTTTTCAATGATGGCTGCCCTTGTTGCCGGAGTACCAAGTCCTTTCTTTTCCGTATCTTCGATCAGTTCTTCGTTCCCAGCACGTTCCATCGCAGAAAGCAGGTATCTTCTGTGTACTGTTTCGGTGGCTGTGTAAAATGCTCCGATACAAAAGAATCACAAGGACCGTAATGCTTGCCTGCCCAGATATCCAGCTCCGGCTCTTCTTTCTCACTCTTTACGCCAAAGAACTGTTTCATTTTATTTTCGATTGCCTTGAATCCTTCCTGCTTTGTTTTCTTTGCCGTGAGATAAAACGTATGATAATTACAGGTAATCTGACATTTATGGCTCTCATAAATATAAGGATCTGCGGTTGCTGTCAGTACCCTGGCACTGATCAGATACAAAATCTTGCGGTTTCGCTCTTTCAGTTCACCAATATCTGCTTTGGCTACTTCCATGGTTGGGATAATCGCATGGTGATCAGATACTTTCTTTGAATTTAATACCTTACTCACGTCCGGCTGATATTCCAGGCCTTCAGCATAAGGCATTTCCCCAAGTAACATCTGAATCAGAGTTTCTGTGCTTTCTCCCATCTCATCTGTCAGATACTGGCTGTCTGTTCTCGGATAAGTGACAAGCTTCTGCTCATACATCTCCTGCACGGCATCCAGCGTCTGCTGTGCGGTATAGCCAAACATTCTGTTTGCTTCCCTCTGAAGAGTGGTCAGATCATAGAGTTTTGGAGGGCGTACCGTCTTCTCTTTCACATCATCCTTTTCCACTTCGCACATACGCTCCCGACAGTCCGCAGCCACTTTATCTGCATCCTCTTTTTTCTGAAAATGCTCTGTGACTGCATCCATATCATCAAACTTGATATGAGCCATATAATATTTTTCTTTGGTAAATTCCTTGATCTTCTGATTTCGATCCACGATCATGGCAAGCGTTGGTGTCTGCACTCTTCCGACTTTCAGATTCTGGTTATACAGAACGGAAAAAAGACGGCTCGCATTGATTCCCACCAGCCAGTCTGCCTTTGCCCTGCAAAGTGCTGACTGATAGAGACTGTCATAACACGAACCGTCTTTTAATGACGCAAATCCATCTTTAATTGCCTGTTCTTCCATGGAAGAAATCCAGAGCCGCTTCATCGGCTTTTGACATCCTGCCTGCTCATACACCAGACGAAAGATTAACTCTCCTTCACGTCCTGCATCAGTAGCACAGATCACTTCATCTACATTGGAATCTCTCATCAGTTTTTTCAAGATTCCATACTGCTTCTTTGTTCCATCCAAAACCTTGTGTCTCCAGCATTCCGGCACAATCGGCAGATCTTCATATCTCCATTTTTTATATTTTTCATCGTATTCCGATGCATCGCATAATCCAACCAGATGTCCTACGCACCAGGAAACGATATAACCGTTTCCCTCCACGTAGCCATCTTTTCTTGTTCTGGCTCCAAGCACGGAAGCCAGTGCCATCGCAACCGATGGCTTTTCTGCAATCACTAATTTCATTTACTCCTGCTCCTCTTCTTCATCTTCCAATACATCATCATTGAAATCTTCATCTCTCAGGATTTCCGGTTCTGCACTTTCTTCCTGCTCATCTGCATCGTCTACTTCTCGTTTTTCTGACTCTGAATCTTCGGATTCCTCTTCATCCTCTTCCATCTCATCCTCGTCATCATATTCATGCTTTGGTTTATAGACTTTGAAGTAATATCCCCCTGCCGTAGCTCCGACTGCAACCAGTGCGATCAAAAGATAGGTTCCAAATGGACTTTTATCTTCTGGCATCTGAATGTCATCCTCTACCTTATCTTTCTCGGATGACTCTGTCGTTTCCGGTTTTTCTTCCTCTGCTTTTTTCTCTGGTTCTGCATAAACCGTATCCACTTCCGGAAGTGTCACTGAATCAGAAAGTGTGAAGTTCATCAGATCTTTCTCACTGACTTCGGTAAGGAAATACACATTATCCTGAGATTTTGAATTGTCAATGATCAGGTAGAAAATCTTACCACTCTTCGTTGAAATGGTATAAAACTCTTTTGTGCCTTCCGTAGCTGTTTTTGTAACGGATTCTGCCGTCTCGCCTTCTTTATTAAGCTGTTCCTCAATACCTGTCACTGTCCGATCATCCACGGTTCCTTTTGCATCTGTCGGCTCAGAAGCCTGTGCATCCTGTGGAAGCGGAGAAGTCGTTGTTTTTTCAGTCCCCGTTGCATCTGCACTGGTCGTAGTTGCCATTGCACCATTGCTGTCACTGGAAGATTTCTGTTTTTCTGCCTGCTTCTTTGCCCATTCATAATAAGGATTCTGCAACACATACTTTTCAGAAGAATTTCCAGCTCCGTCTGTTACCGTAATCTCAATCTGTTTTGTAGTAAAATCTTTCTGTGTCAGTTGCACTCTCAGCATTCCATCCTTCAAGTCTGTATAAGTGGTGCCATTGACAGTTACCGCAGTAATCCCGGATACTGTATCATTCCCCTGAATCGTCAGCACACCATCTGTCATGGACGCAGAGAGTGTCGGCTTTTCCGTGTCATAACACTTAATGGAGCGATTCTGCTCATAGATCTTCCCCTCACCATCTGTCACACGCACATACACTGTCTGATTTCCAGTGATCGTGATACTTCCGCTTCCGGTTACATCCTGCCAGCTTCCATCTTTTCCTGCTTTTGCTTCAATCTTTGCTATTGAGAAACCTTCCGGCATATGGCTGGCATCTACCGTAACAGCAATGGTTGTTTCTCCCTGCTTCCAGCCATCCGGTTTCTCAATTGTGATTGCAGGTGTGGTATTCTCAGCTGCATAAGCAGTCTGTGTCTGGAGCAAAGGTGTTGTCAGGCAAAGAAATGTCGTTGCTGCAAGCAAGCCCTTTTTTACCCTGCTTTTAGTAATTGTTCTCTTCTTCTGTTTCATTTTTTCCAGATTCATCATCGGCTTTTGTTTCCTCCTTCTGTATTTCCACCCTGCCGGGCAGTTCATTTTTCATTCTCTTTTTGAAAGCTTCCAATTCCGGAATACTCATATCCATTGCACGGATAATTCTTACAATTTCCAGATTTTCCGCTTCTGTTTTTGCAATCTCCGCAGCCTTGAACCGCTTTAAGTCTGCTTCATATCTGGCTTTGGATGCTTCCATTTTTTCCTTGGCTTTCTCATAATCCGCCGTTGCTTTTTCAAGACTTTTCATCGCTTCTCCTTTCCGGACGGCTGATGCAGCCGCCCTTTTTTCTTACCATCGTCCAAATCCATAGAAATGGCTCTGCCAGTATGGTGAATTGATGGACGTGTACTGCACCGGATGACCGCAATGGATCATCTGACCATTGCCTACATAGATTCCAATGTGCGTTACCGGAACTCCTGCATCATAAGTGCCTGTAAAAAAGATCAGATCTCCCGGCTGTGCTTCTGACTGAGATACCGGCGTGCAGATGTCATACAGTCCCTGTGCAGTCAATCTTCCTGTATTCCTTACACCAGAGTTTGTCAGGCAGTAACTTACAAATCCAGAACAGTCAAATCCACTTGGAGAATATCCACCCCACACATACGGTGTTCCTAGATATCTCGCTGCTTCGTTCAACAAACGCTGTGCCGCTTCACTGGTGTATTCATTGCCGCCAAAGCCTGCCCCTTCTCCAGTTTCCAGATAAAAGATCGGGTTTAAGCGCTCTCCATTTTTCAGAAGTTCAATATGAAGATGGCTTCCTGTAGAATTTCCAGTATTTCCTACAAGACCAATCTCATCACCTTTCGTGACGGATACACCTGCAGATACACTCCGGCTGCTTAAATGTGCATACCGCAGTTCATAGCCTTTACTGTCCTTGATCACAACATAATTGCCATAGCTGTCGTTATAAGCAGAAGTTGTAACCGTTCCGGTCAGCCCTGCCATTACTTTTGTTCCCTCCGGCGCTCCGATATCCATACCATTATGAAGCTGATTTGCTCCTGAAATTGGATGAATCCGATATCCATAATAACTTGTCACACTGGAATACCAGTTAAAATCAACCGGTGTTGCAAACATCTGCAGGTTGCCTTTGGTATCGTTGTAGGCACTGAACAGTTCTTTCTGGAAAAATCCCAGCCTGTCCTGACAGATCGACATCAGATTTCCGCTGTTTAAGGTGACATTCAGCACATCTACATCTCTTGTCCTGGTCACTTCCACTTCCTGGCTTCCATTATCATCTGCCAGATAGCATTCCCAGGTCTTATGACCATGTGCGGATGCTGCCGCATGACTGTCATAATAGACATCAAACTGTACACCGTATCTTGCGAAAGCTCCGGTATCTTCTACCGTATATTCGACACCATTCATGACCACCTTTGTTCCCATTGGAACAAACGGATTGGAAGCATCTACTGCTAAGGTATGATTGGCTGTTGGATATGCTCCACTGGCAGTCGGTCCTCCACTCCAAATACCACAACAGATTGGACAGTTACAATATCCGCTTGTTACAACCTGTCCCAACGATTCTCCAACTCTTACTGTTGCTGTCTCTGTCACAGTTTCATTGACTGCTTCAGTAGTCAGATGATATTGCTCTGCAAACAATGCATCCAGTTCAGGCTTGACCTGTTCAAAAGTAAACTCCTCATACTTTGCTGACAGATAACTGATTAGGATAAACGGATCATGCTCAATAGGTCCGATGTTATATCGGTATTCCTCATGTCCCGATTCTTCAGACTCCATGTTGTTAATCCGCTCCTGCAGATTAGCTTCCAGCTGTGTATAATACAGTTCCGCTTCCCGGATTGCTTGATCCGATGACAGATAACTGGTTCCCGTGTAAGTGATCACATTTTGTAAAAACACTGCAGAGCATGACGTGACATTCGTTATAATCAGAAACATCAATCCGATCAGAACTGCCACACTGATATACACCTTCCGGTTTTCTTTAAAGAAGTTGGTGACCTTACCGCCAATCTTCTTAATATAATCAATCGTACCTTTTGTAGCTGTTCCTACTATCTGTTCACTTCGCTTCGCTTTGGCATAATCCCGTTTGATCTGTTGCTTCTGAATCTGTTTTTTCAGCTTCTTCTGCTCCTGATGGGATGCAGCCTGTGCCTGTTTCTCTGCCTGTCTCTCAAGTCTGCTTCTTTTTCTGGATGCCCACTGTTTCCTGCGTCTGGCACTTCTCTGTTCCAGCCGGTAAACACCTTCGCCGCTTTCTTCTAACTTATGGGCACCTTCTACCGCCGCATTATCGTCTTCATTTTTGCTAATCTCACGGTGTAATGCTACGGAAGTTGCACTTCCTGCTTTCTTGACAACAGAAGTTTTTTCTGTTTTCACAGATTCCCCTTCACCAAACTTCAAACGGGATTTTTTCTTTCCAGGAGTTTCTCCTTCATTTGCCTGATAGACCTGTGCTTTCTTGGAATGCTGCTTTGCTTCCTTTTTCTTTCTTGCTTCTTCATAAGAAAACTTTTTGGCTTTTTCTTTCTGTTTCTGATGGCGGAAATTGACTCCATCCGTATCCATCTGGTTCAATTTCTCCATATCTTTGTCATTTTTCACAGAAGCACCAGTTTCCTCATAAGCAAACTTCAAACGTTGTTTTTGTTTTGGCTTTTTGCTGCCACCTGTCTGATTTCTCCGGCTGTCTCCTCTGTTTTCTGATAGATCAGCACGTTTTTCTTTCAGTCTCCCTGACTGTCCGGCTTCGGATTTTTCTGCAAGTCTGGATTCTTTTCCGACTTCAGCACGGATTCTTTTTCTATTTTGCTGTTTACTACTCTGTCCCAAATCCTCACTTTGCTTCTCTGTCCGTATCAGTTCCGGTGCATCCCTGGATTTTTGCACAGAGGGTCGAATATTTTTCCCACTCCGTTCAGACTGGCGGGGAGACTTATCCACAAGGTTTTCTTCTTTTTCCCCCTGTTTTCTTCCCATCTGCACATCACCGACACGGTTACTGACACGAACAGAAGATTTATCTGTCAGGTTTTCTTCCACCAGCCCATCCTTGGTCATCTTCTGGACTTTCTTGTCCCTGACTTTCATTCTCTGTTCTGCCACTACTTACTCCTCCTTCTTCGGATACCCTTTCCCTGCCTGTAATAAGCAGAGAAAAGCGATGCCGAAAACAGCACCGCCACTAAAAGTTAATACATATGAAATTGCTCGTAACATTGTTTTCTCCTTTGATTTAACCTGCTTCGGAAGTCTCCTCTAAGCGGGTTGTCATGATTTTATAGAGGGAATTCTTCGGGAATCTGTCTACAAATGGGATAATGACATTTCCATAGAACAAAAGTCCTTCCCCCTCATTACTGTTGGTTACATAGGACAGCTGGTTGGTGAGATATTCAGCTGTTTTGCCAGAATCTGCCTGTCTCCGGAAGCCTGATTGAGCATATAAATGAAGTCTGAGTTTTCAAAAAATGTTCTCAATTTCCCTGGAAGACAGCAAATCCTTAATATTCTGGGTGATGCCAGTTG
>ENA-OPZM01000111-OPZM01000111.1-human-gut-metagenome-genome-assembly--contig:-NODE-111-length-33793-cov-2.175934_pt1 | contig 33793 bp, 36 predicted proteins | sample MGYA00242478_ERZ504493 | MGnify/ENA primary metagenome ERZ504493 (study PRJEB26092, sample SAMD00036227) | human gut metagenome | host: Homo sapiens | study: EMG produced TPA metagenomics assembly of... | reverse complement strand
TCACGTAGTAATTCTTTTAATACTTTTTTAGAAATAGCTAGAATACGCATCTTAAAGTTCCTCTCTATCTTCAGCAGCCAAAAATGCTTCTTCCACAGTATTGACACCATAACGCTCTTTGAGCCCTGCGGTGTATCAAAAGCAATGACGTCACCATATAAGAGCAGAGCAACCTTATCTGTAAGTTCAGCTTCGTCCATAACGTGTGTCGTAATGAACACTGAACGTCCTTCCTGGCGAATATTATCTAACTCTGCCCATATTTTTCGACGAAGAGAAGGGTCAATTCCTACTGTTGGTTCATCCAAAATCAGCAAGTCAGGATTTCCAAGTAGGGCAATGGCAAGTGATAAACGACGTTTCATTCCTCCAGAATAGCCTGAGACAAATTTATCAAGATGATCTTGCAAGTCAACAACTCGTGCTACATGGTGAATTTGCAAAGTTAAGTCTTTCTTGGCAATTCCTTTCATCTGTCCATAAAATTCCAAATTTTCAAGACCAGTCAAGGCATCATAAAGAGCATCCGATTGAGCCATATAACCAATTTTTCCCAAGATATTCCGATTAGGCATTTGAGTATTGAGCACCAAAGCTGTTCCACTATCTGCCTTTTCCATTCCCAGCATAGTTTTTATCATTGTTGACTTTCCTGCACCAGATGGACCAATCAATCCGATGATTTCACCTTTATTAACTTCAAGGGTCACACCATTCAAAACCGTTTGCGCAGAGAAAGCTTTTTTTAATCTTTCAAATCAATAACTTTCTCCATTGATAAACCTTCTTTCTATATTCGATAAAAGTGAGTGATTAGTTACTTATAAAAGTCGTTATAGTGAGTATTCACTCACTTGTCAAGAAATAAGTCTCTTTTTTCTTACATTATTAAGCAAAAGACAAGAAGCCTCAACATGAGACTTCTTGTCTTTTATAGATAGTTTTTCAGTCCACTAATCCAAGCAATCGTCGGCTGTAAAAGACTTGACCAGAATGCATGCTGGCATCATCGATAATGGAGACCAGACGCACACCGCGTGTGACTGCTGGCGTCCAATTGTTATCAACGATATCATCTAAACCGGATTCTGTTAGAGTTTCAACATAATTTATCGCTGCTATTGTAGCAGCCTTTAAATACCCGAATAAAGCTTCCTTATTATCACTTTGAATCAAGCGTGCTTCTGATAAACTATGCGCCCAATCTTGGGCATCGTCAGCTATGGTAAAGAGAAATTCTGCTTTCCAATTTTGGGTATGCCAGATTGGCCTTTCATCTGCCAAATCGGCAATTTGAAAATCGAGCTCTCGTGCGGTATGCCAAGCTAGCCAAGTCATGGATTTTATCTGCGGCGCTTGATTTGCCACAGGGAAGCGATTAGCTTCCTCTATGGTCACACCATTAAAAGCACGATTAAGATTATCTATTAACAAATCTTTGTATGTCGTTATCTTATCACCTCGATTGCTATTTATTTTGATAAAGCACATTCCATTCTTTTTGAAGTGGGTAACGAATTAACCGGCTGCTATCAAGATTTTCTTGATGCATATCAATTGCTGTGATTTGTGAATTTTCATAAGTAGTGTAATAATAAATCCCTTTATCAACGTTCACACAAGAACTATAAATAGTATACTCATATCCATTACTTTCATCAACATAACACAAGCCCTTTTGTTGTTCAACAGATTTTAAAATATGGAAAAATTGATTAACGCTACTAGCTTCAGAACAATCAGCTACAGCATTTAATTTTGTAAAAGCTACCTTAACGAAACGCGACATTGATGACAAATCACCTGGAAGTCCTATTCCACCCATACCACGGCTGTAAACATCTAAATCGAGAACTTTTGAAAATAAATTGTCAGATACTTTTGGCGATAGGTGACGATAATTATTAAGATTAAATAACTGTTTATCAAATGTTGGATTATTAGTTAAAACACCTATAGGATTATCATATATAGCCACTTTATCCTTTACAGGTTCTACAACAATAGATTCCTTGCTATCTGAAATCATCCAATGCAAGGGCGATACAGGATAGTCTGAACTAAAAGCATCATCAGTTAAATTTAAATTTTCACATTGTTGACGCACTTCTGACACACTTTCACACTGCGACAAGATCCAAAGGATGAATTCAAAAGAGGCAACATTTGTTTTACCATCTTTAGCAGGTTTAAAATCAGCATTTTCTGGGAAATTTAATCCTGCCATACTTAATCCTTTTTCATTTGTAGCATCATAAAACAATGGATAGTCATCTACAACTGTTGCCATGCCAATAATTGCTAAATGATTGTCTTGTTTTGTCTCGTACTTGAATGAAAGAGGATAATTTCTGGGACAAATCGTAACTTCTTCACGATAAGAAAAATCCAAATCAAGATTTCGACCAAAATAATTGTCTTTAGTTTGATAAGTTATAGCTGTACACATATGTTACCTCCACTAACAAGAACTCCTACAAGACCAAGCCATTACAACATGAACAAGGTCTTGATACTCAATATTTTTACATCCCCATTATAGTACTAAACTGTACTAAATTCAATTATTTAGCGATTACAATTGACGTTATCATCATGGATTGCAACAGTCTATTGAAATAAAATTATTACATCATGTCACTAGAATCTATATCAAAAGTCAATCATTTTGTCCCAAATTCATATTATTTGACTGGATAAAAACAATATGTTATAGTTATTGTATTAATGATATAATACTAAAGGTAGAGGATTCTAAACTTGATTATAGATTCAATTAAAAAAAGTAATGGCTTTTTACAATTAGTAACCGGAACAGTCGTATTTATGGCGTTTGTCATAAGCTCTAATTTTCTAAAGGATATGAGTAAAGAAGCTACAGTTGTTGGTGCTTCCCTAAGATTTTTGCTTAGCGTTATTTTAGCTGGTATTTGGTATTACTTTATCAAATCTGAAAAATTATTTAACAAGTCTATTAAACTATCAAGAATGTCTAAAATTTGGCTAACAATCTTAATTTTACTTTTTATTGCCTTTTTAGTAGTAGCTTTAAATATTGGAGATAATATTCAAGGGATTTTATCGGGCGGGTTTGGACTCTTTCTACCTTCTCTGCTGGTTGTATTATCGGCGGGAATATTTGAAGAATTTTTAGTGCGAGGATTATTTTTCTCCGGCATTTTAAATCTTTTCCAAAATAATCGTTTTAAATTAATATTAACATCACTAATCTCCTCAGCAATATTTGGGCTATTGCATTTGGTCAATATCATACATAGCCCAGTCCAAGCCGTTTTACAACAAGTGTTCTATGTAACGGTGATAGGTTTAGTTTTTGCTATTATCCGTATAACTGCTAATTCACTTTGACTCCCTGTCCTAATCCACGCTTTAATCGATTTTCAGCCAACAATTACATTCGAAACAGTTGATGTAAATCCGTGGTTAACACTCATTATTATTTATTTGCCACTAGCACTCTTTTCTATCATTACACTGTCTAGTTTAGATAAAAATCTTAATCACCAAGAAACTAATTTATAAATTTATACTCTCAAAAACCGACAGTTCAGCAAGAACTTGTCGTTTTTTTCATTATCATAATGTTTTATAATAATGCCAAATAGGAGGTGTCAATATGTTTGAACAATTAAAACAAACTGCCAATCAATTAGGACGTATGCGTAAAGAGCATCTTATCAACCAATCAGGCTCAACCGCTGATGATAGCTTGGATAAGGTACATTCAGGACAATCTTATCTTTATATGAGCCAAGGCATGGATAGCGAAGTTTGTGAGGTTCGTTTTAAAGAACGTGTCTCTGGTAGCGATTTGACCGAAGCCATTCGTTATGCCTTAATGCGTTTTCCATACATTAATACACGTTTGATTGAATTAGACGGTGACTTTTACATCGTGCAAAATCCTGTCGCCATGGCTGCACATCCCACTAAAAATCTTGGAAAACTTGGCAGCCTACGTACCAATGAACATTTGGTAGAAGTCACTTATCATAAAAATTCTGCTTATTTTGCTTTTCACCATGCTCTTTGCGACGGTCGCGGTGTCAAGCCATTCATTGAAACAGTCATTTACTACTATTGCCAACGTTTTTATCATTCTAATGCTCAAGCTGAAGGCATTCGTCTCAAAGATACACCACTTTTGCCAAATGATACTGCTGATGCTTTCTGGGACTTTTACGATTATGATGACATCAACGACTATCGTTTTGAGATTACCATTCCACAAAGCGATTACATGTCAGTTGCAAAAGCTAACAACGCAACACCTGTCATTTTACTAAGCTATGCGATCAGTCAAACCATTGCCAAACTTTTCCCAGATTTTGACAAACCAATCAATGCTAACATTGCCACCGATATGCGTGCAGCACTTGGTTATGAAAATACCTTTAAAAATACTGTCAAATCAACGATTCTACCATATACTAAAGACGATAAAAGCAAAACGTTTAAGGAAATTGCTACCAACTATCGGACTTATCTCAATCAACAAAAAGACATTGATTTCTGTAAAAAAGAGGCTAATGGTATCATCGGACTTTATAATAAACTAGATGAAGCGCCGTCATTTGAAGAGAAACAAAAGCTATTAGCTTTCATGGAAAATATTCACCTCAACACTTACACCATTAGCTACATTGGGCAATTCATTCTCAACGAAAACGAGCAATATATTGATAGTATTCACCTTTACAGCGCAGGAACAATCGGGATTTCAATTAATATGATTTGTGCCAGTGGTAAATTCACCATTGATGTCAAACAGAACTTTCCAGAAGATACCTATGTCAAACCATTCCTTGAAACCTTGGCAGAATTGGGTATCACAAACGCCCAAGTTTCTGACAGTATCCCATTTACCACACCAAAAGACGGTTTGAGAAACCGAAAATAAAAAAGATTCACCTAGCTCTTTTATGAGTCTAGGTGAATCTTTTTTGTATGATGACATAATTAAAGATATGATATTCTTACTTTTTTAGTCATTTACCAAACAAAACCGTCATCATCATTAGTAACGTCTTTTGTCTTTCTAGTGGTATTTTGCGTTTGATTTTGTGAAGCTTTACCTCAACTTAATCATCCTTTAAAATAGCACTAACAACTTTCATTCGGTATCAGAAATACATCACTAACGCTATCAGCTCCCTTATTCTAACGCTAAACTTGAAGCAACCAATAAACTCATCAAAGATATTAAACGAAACGCTTTTGGTTACAGGAACTTTGACAACTTTAAAAAACGCATTTACATCGCTTTGAACTGCAAAAAAGCGAGAACATCATTTGTTCTCGCTAGAGCTTAACTTTGCCACCCACTACAGTTGACAAAGAGCCCTAAAATCTCCTTGGAACTATAATATCCCAAGGAGGTTATTTTTAGTCATCTTCATCAGTCAGCCAATCGTAAATTTCTTGTGGGGTTCCGAGCGCCATTAGCTCTTGGAATTTAACTTGTTGTTTGAGGTCTTGGTAGATTTGGCTTTCTGAAATACTGCGTTTCTGAGCATCTTTGTTGACGACCATAACACCATCTGTAATGGTTACAAAATCTAATTCATCAAAAATCTGAATCATTTTAATGAGCAAAATATCAGGGATATTAAGGTATTGGCTCAATTCTTTCAACTTGTAGCGGACATCAAATTCTGGGAATTGATAAATGGTTTTATAAAGCTTAGCAAATTGGTCACGTGTGCCATAGCCTGTCAGATAATAAGCACGTTTAATATGATTTTTAAAATAAATGGCTTCAAAATGACGACCCACAAAGAGTGATTTTAATTCTTCAGCCTTATCAGGGATGTCTAACACCACAACTTCATTTGCCGTGCTATCTTCAGTCAATACTGGAACACGTTCTGGAAGGCTAGCCGTTTTGGAGCGAATATCAATCAACTGAACACCCTCAACACGCGCATCTTCCAACATTAATTGAACAGTCGTTTGCCCATTCCACTTATTAATCGATAAGGTCGTTGCAAGGCAAAGATTTTGCACTTGTTGAAATTCCTGCGCCAGATGTCCTTGATTAAAGGCAACAAGGTCAATTGCCGTTGTGCCTTGGGCAATTTTTAATTTTAAATGCGCACCATTTTGCCCCATAGTGCGTGCTTGTTTCACCACAAAATCTTTAATTTCAAAGACTGGTTTTGGATTGTCCATGCCAAATGGTGCCAATTTTTCAAGACTGTGCACGGTATCAAGGTATCTCTGAGAGCTCCAGAACCTCATCAATAACAAGCTCTTTTTTCTGTGATAAGTCAATATCATTTTCAGCAATATAATCACACAAAACTTGTGATAATTTATCAAGATTTTCAGTCACCAAAGTCATTCCAGCAGCGCCAGCGTGTCCACCAAAGGCTTCAAATAAATCACGGTGCTCATCAAGAGCATGGAAAATATTAATGGCCTCGATACTTCTGGCAGAACCTTTAGCAATCCCATCTTCGATATTTAAAACAATCACTGGCTGCGCGATTTGTTCTAAAATACGCCCTGCGACAATTCCTAAAAACGCCTGGGTGCCAGCCTTCTTTAGCCAATACTTGCACTGGCTTTTCCAAATCAACCATGCTCATGGCTTCATCGAAGATTTTCTGAACAATTTCCTTGCGCTCTTCGTTTTTAGCATTAATCATCTTGGCAATGTTATGCGCTTCTTCATCATCAAAGCCAGTCAATAATTCGACAGCAGGATTTGGGTCATCTAGGCGACCAAGTGCATTTAGCTGCGGAGCAATTTTGAAACCAACCGTTTCTTCATTGACATCTGCCATATCCACATCTGATACTTTTATCAATTCAATCAGACCAATGCGTTCGGTTTGTTTCAGAATTTCAAGTCCAACTTTAACCATAATGCGGTTTCATCAGTCAAACTCACCATATCAGCAATTGTTCCAATTGCCACCAGATCAAGCATTTCTGTCGGAATAGATTCTAGCAAAGCACAAGCAACTTTGAAAGCAACGCCACAGCCAGCCAGATATTTGAACGGATAATCAGCTTCTGGGTGTTCTGGGTGCACAATCGCAAATGCTTCTGGTAGCTCTGCTGGCAAACCGTGGTGGTCTGTCACAATGACATCTACCCCCTGACTTTGTGCGTAGCAATCGCTTCGTGCCTGCTACGCCATTGTCCACCGTAATAATCAAAGAAACGTTTTGCTGCTCAATGAAATATTTATAGACTGATTCATTTGGGCCGTAACCATCTGTGAAACGATTTGGCAGATAAACTTGGGCTTCGGCACCCAACATTTCAAGGGCTTCTTTCATAATGCTGGCACTAGTCATTCCGTCAGCATCATAATCACCATAAACCAAGATTTGCTCGTAATTCTCAATAGCTTGGCGAATACGATTAACCGCTTTATCCATGTCATGTAAAAGGTAAGGGTCATGCAATTGTGACAAATCCGTTGATAAAAATTGAATCAATTTTCTGCCGTATCAACACCTCGACTATAAAGAATCTGACTAGCTAATTCTGTTAGTTTTTCTTTTTTTGTCAGCTCAAAAAAAGCCATTATCTGGCTCTTTTTCAATATTTTTCCAATTGTATTTACTTGTTATCATTCACTTCTCACTTCTTATGTAGAGTTGAAACGACGCTTGTTTTATTTGTAATTAAATATTTTTCTAGCTAAAAAATCTGCAATTCTTGGGAAAAGTGTGTAAGCTTTGTGAGCCGCCGCAAGCGACCAAGGCATATTTAGCTCACGCTTATTCTTGCCAAAAATGGCAACGGTGCGTTTCGCAACGTATTCTGGCTGTAAAACAAAGCGCCCAACACTTTTAAGATAGTCTCCTGAAGGGTCTGCTTTATCAAAGAATTTCGTTGCAATCGGTCCAGGGTTAACAGTTGTCACAAAAACGTTGCTGTCAGCTAATTCTAGTCGCAAAGCATTTGAAAAACCAATCACAGCAAATTTTGTTGCAGAATAAACAGAAGACTTGGCAGAAGCAATCAAACCTGCAATACTAGCAATATTGATGATATGACCTTGCCCTGCTTCTTTCATCCTTTGGCCCACTAAACGTGAAAACGTCATTGTTGCAAAGGTGTTAATGTCAAACATATCACGAATTTGCGCCGTGGTATAAGTGTCGAAATCACTAAAATCTCCATACCCAGCATTATTGATAAAAATATCAACGCGTCCATGGATAGCATAGATTTTTTCAACCGTTTCAGCAATTGCTACATCGCTTGACATATCAAGGGCAAAGTACTCTGTATTTGAACGTTTACCATAATGTGTTTTTAATTTCTTTAAATCACGTCCCAAGGCAATCACATAATCGTCTTCTGGTACATGTTTGATGATTTCTTGAGCAATACCACCGGTTGCTCCTGTAATGGCTATAATTCTCATAAGCTAATTTCTTCCAAATCTTTAACAAGGTGTGTGTTTTCAAAGACTGTTTTGGCGTCATTTTCGATTTGTTTGCACTCACGTCCAAGAAAACGAGCACTAATGTGGTTAAGCAAAAGCATTTTAGCTGAGGCCTCTTTGGCAATTTGAGCAGCTTGCATATTCGTTGAATGACCATGTTTACGCGCGATTTTTTCATCACCTTTACCATAAGTTGATTCGTGAACTAAAATATCAGCTCCCAAACCAAGACGAACACTAGCATCTGTCTTACGTGTGTCACCTAAAATGGTAATAATTTTTCCTTTTTTTGGTGCTGAAATGTAATCTTTGGCAATGATTTTTGTTCCGTCGTCTAAAACAACATCTTGCCCGCTCTTGATTTTGCCAAAAAGTGGTCCGAAAGGCACACCTGCAGCCTTCAAAGCTTCAGAATCAAGCGTTCCTTCTAAATCTTTTTGCATCACGCGATAACCAATACAGAAAATCGTATGGTCAAGTTTTTCTGCATAAACCACAAATTTATCAGTTTCCATAACCTTACCAAGGCTATTCTCGTCAAATTCATGGAAATGAATGCGGTATGGCAAGCGTGCTCCTGACAAGCGCAAGCTATTTAAAACATACGAACGAATACCAATAGGACCATAAAACTCAAGGTCTGTTTGTTCCTCGTTAGCTTGAAAAGCTCGGCTAGCTAAAAATCCAGGCAAACCAAAAATATGGTCTCCGTGTAGATGCGTAATAAAAATGCGCTTAACTTTACGCGGTTTAATTGTTGTTTCTAAAATCTGACGCTGTGTGCCTTCGCCACAGTCAAACATCCAGACCTCATTGATTTCATCAAGTAGCTTCAAAACCAAACTTGACACATTACGTGACTTTGATGGCTGACCCGCTCCTGTTCCCAAAAATTGTAATTCCATTCTATAATGATAAAACCGAAGTTTTTATCTCCTTTCCTCTACTGTACTTTTACATAAGCGATGAACTCACGATGATCAAAGGTATAATAAACTTGTCCTTTGTAGTGAGCTAGTAATTCTACTAATTCATCACGATTAAAACTTTGTAGCTTAACCACATTTCCTTTTAATTTTGAAACATGGCCGAGCAGACTTTCTTGTGGCGTTAGGTCCTCAAGGACTTCTTCATTAAAATCCATTTTTGACATCTTTATGTGTCCTTCTTCCACGTAAACCTTGTATTGTGGGAAAACCTGTGCCAATTCAAACAAAATATCTGTAGCTAGCGCCTCATTCTTTTCAGAAAAAACACGCGCTACTTCTTGATCATTTTCATAGGTAAAGCCATATGATTTGCCTGATAAATTCAAGCGAATAAAGGGCTTGTATTCATCAAAAGATGGGTTAGCATTTAACAAATGCAATTCTTTAGATAATTCAAAATAATAATCTGTTGCGGCTTCTGGAGATTGTTTTTGATACATTTCCGCAAAATAAGCATTGATAACACTTGGTGGCGGTGTGATAAAACTGAGTTTTTGCTCATCCGTCAACTGCTCCAAGGTATTTTGTAAATAAACTTTATCGAGTGATGTAAAACCACCGTATTTTAAAGCCAAGCTTATATAATCAGTCATAAAATTCTTCTAGTCTCCATTTATTTTTAGGATTGATGTAGCCAGTAATGGTTTCGTATTCTTGGGCAAAGTCATAATGGTCTAGCAAAGCAATTTTATTTAACTCATACAGTTTGTAAGCCTGACTTTGGTGAACACGAATGCTAAATGGCTCAAAAATCTCACGAATTTCATTGATAATCAAACGGCGTAAGAGTGTGCGAGCGTCCTTATCACGCGCAGAAATACGCACATTTGGAAAAGCTGTTGCCACCAAATGCTCCGCAACATCCATTTTGTTATAAACAGCTAGGCGCGGAATATCTAGCATGTCTAGCTCTTTTAACAAATTCAAAACCACTTTTTCATGCTCCGCATGATTTGGATCGCTGGCATCAATAACGTGCAACAAAAGGTCAACGTTACGACTTTCTTCCAAAGTTGACTTAAACGCAGCAACCAGCTCTGTCGGTAAATTTTGGATAAATCCAACAGTATCCGTCAGCGTCACCTGAAATTGATTTTGTAAATAAATTTGTTTGGTTGTTGCATCCAAAGTTGCAAACAATTCATCAGCTTCATACTGTTTATCATTGGTTAAAACGTTCATAATCGTTGATTTTCCAGCATTAGTGTAACCAATTAAACCGATTTTAAACACTTGTGATTCGGTGCGTTTTTCACGACCTGTTTCACGATTTTTTTCGACAACCTTTAGTTGACGTTCAATATCTGAAATTTGATGACGAATTGAGCGGCGATTAAGCTCCAATTGACTTTCACCAGGACCACGACTACCGATACCACCAGCTTGTCGGCTCAACATAACCCCTTGTCCGACAAGACGTGGCAACATATATTTGAGCTGAGCGAGATGAACTTGCAATTTCCCCTCATGACTACGTGCCCGCATGGCAAAAATATCCAGAATTAACTGCATACGGTCAATCACTTTGACACCAAGTTCAACTTCCAAATTGACATTTTGCCGAGGAGTCAAGCGGTCATTGACAATAACGGTGTCAATCTCATCAGCCTCCACAATCGCTTTAATCTCGCTAATTTGCCCGAACCAATCAAAGACTTACTGTCGTATTTTTCACGCTTTTGACGATAAGAAGAGACAACTTCTGCCCCTGCCGTCTTAGCTAGAGAAGCTAATTCTTCCATTGACATCTCAAAATTTTCCGTCTCTGGCAACTCAACACCTAGTAAAATAACACGCTCCTGACGCTTGCTTGTTTCAATCATCTGCTCACCCCTTTCTCTTTAATCCGTAACTATCATTATAACATAAAAAGTTCCAAAAAGTAGGAGAAACCCTGTTACTCTCTTCTGACATTTCATTATAATCTCTATGACAAAAAAGTGCGTCGCACATAATTCTCTCTATTTTAAAAATTTGTTAACTTCTTGAATAACAGTTTCTTTAAAATCAACTTCTGAAACAGTGTAAAAATTGACAGCCATGCGATTTCTGAACCACGTCAATTGGCGCTTGGCGAAACGGCGTGTGTTCTGCTTGAGTTTTTCGACACAGTCTTCCAAAGAAGCGTCGCCTGTAAAATATGGAAAAAGCTCTTTATAACCAATCGCTCGCGCTGCTTGAACATTACGGTGATTATCATAAAGCCATTTGGCTTCATCCAAAATACCCTTTTCAAGCATCAGGTCAACACGGTGATTGATACGGTCATAAAGCACCTGACGGTCATCATTTAACCCAATGAGAAGCGCCTCGTAATTCGTTTCTTTGTTTTCAAGATTTTGCCCAAATTTGGCTAGTTCCAAGGCACGAATGGCACGACGACGATTTATCTCTGGAATCTTTTTTCCCAGATCTGCTATTTTTTCAAATAAAACCTCATCTGATAATTGTTCCAAGTCTTTACGATAAGCCAATAGTTTTTCTTGGTCAACCTCGCCACCTAAGTGATACCCTTCAAGTAAGCTCTGCAAATACAAGCCTGTACCACCAACGATAATAGGTACTTTGCCACGACTAGCAATCTCCATAATTGCTTGACTGGCTTCCGCCACAAAATCGTAAACAGAATAATTGGCATCAACATCACGCACATCGATTAAATGATGCGGTACTGCCGCCTGCTCTTCAGGAGTTGCCTTAGCCGTTCCAATGTTCAAATGGCGGTAAACTTGTTGGCTATCACCGCTGATAATTTCACCATTAAATTGTTGTGCCAACTCAATTCCCAAAGCTGTTTTTCCAACAGCTGTCGGACCAACTACTACAATTAATTTTATTTTTTCTGACATCTCGTCTTTATATCCGTCCTAAGCCCTATTTTTTAATAAAAATAACGTTTTCACTTGAATTTTAAGTCATTTTTCGTTACCATTATTATAACATAAAGGCGATTGGACAAGAAGTTTGCGTTCCGTTGCTTAATAATGGGTATTATCGATTTTGCCCGCTGTTCTTATCAGTAAGGAGGAAAATTATTATGGCTAAAAAATTTGCATTTGCTAAAGGACTTGCTACTGGAGTTGTAGCTACTGCTGCTACTGTTGCTGGCGCTGTTTTTGCAATTAAGAAAAACATTATTGATCCTGAAGAAGAAAAAGCTGCTTTCATTCAAAGAAAACCGTAAAAAAGCAGCCCGCAAACGTGTTTCTCACTAATTGCTGAAAAAAAGTATAAAAAATGCTATGAGTTAGATTGCTCATAGCGTTTTTTATTAAAAATTTGCCTAGATTGACTACATGATTCTATTTAGAAAGTTTTTAATAATATTAGCAAAATCATCTGACACTCTGTATTTAACACATGCCCACTATCTGGGATAATGTTCAACTGTGAATTAGTCATTAGTTTGTGCATGGCTTTTGCTGCTGGTAAGTTTGCCTTATCATTTTGGCCACAAATAAGTTGAACTGGTAACTCAACCTCTGTTAATACTTTAGCTAAATTGAACTGTGAAAGCCCTCCGTAAAATGATTTCATGGCATGTTTGTCAACACCTTGTTTTTCAAATACCCGAGCTGGGGTGCAAGCAAAAAGTAGATATTGCATATAAAAAGCTAAATTCCCCTTCATTTTATATTGACCACCCGAAACCACAATCCCTTTTAGATTTGCCAAATTAAACTGAATCATATCAAGCGCTAGCATGCCACCTAGTGATAACCCTACAAGAATAAAATCTTCATCAATACTTTCCAGAATACTAAGAACTTTATCTTCCAACACTTTGAAATCTGTTGGGAAAACATCCCTTTCAAATAACTTGACACTCAAACAGTCGTGATTCGGCAATGCTTTATCACTTCATCCCAAGATGTTTCGTCTTGTCCTAAACCATGTAAAAATACGATTTTCATCCTAAATTTCCCTTTATAAAATCTCCCATTCTTTGATATCACATTCGTCTAGCAATGCTGTATTTTGTCAAAAGCTAAGCGGAAATGCTCCAACTTGTGCCCGTCTGAACCAATGGAATACTTATGTCCACCTAATTCTCTTACCAAGCCTAAGGCATAGCGATAAAGGTCCTCGTGATGATAGAGGTACATTGATTTACTATTTAACTCAAATGCCAAATCAAAATCAATCATTTTTTGGAAAATGCGGCGGAGCTGTTCTTCATAGACTTGTAATTCTGCCACAGAAACCTCAAAAAGTCGAAAACCATAATCAAAATGAGCTAAAACGTCTGCCTCTACACGACCAATAGCATGTTCCAATTTGTCGAGATATTCTTGAATAATGGCATTTTTATCCATGTCAGCCACTTCATCATCTAGATAATCATTAATACCATTGTGGTGAACTGACAATAGTTTCAAATCATAATCTTTATTTGCCAAGAAAGCTGTAATATCTGCCTCGCGTGGCTCATAATAACCAATCTCAATACCACGCTTGATGCGATTACCATATTTGACATTCAGCTCAGCTATTTCCTTAGAATAAGCATCATAATCAGGAATGTCATCTTGTTTCGTATAAGGATTTGATAAATCGTAGTGCTCTGTTGTCACAATATCGCCGTCATAGTGCTCTAAGTAATCCTCGAATCGAGCATCCGAATCATAAGAAAAATGTGTGTGTAAGTGATTATCACGCATTGGTTTTACCTCGCCGTATTTTATGTTAGATGTCCTTTAAGCCCCATCAAAATTTTGTCAGTTTTTCCTATTTTACCAAATTTTCAGACAAATACATACTTTTTTCGTTATAGTTTGTAACTATATATAAGCCTATAAAAATAACTATTTTTCAAAATAGCAAGCTTTATACAATGAACACAGAAAGATAAAGAGGTATTTGAAATGGCTAATTCAAAATTTCAACTCGTTGGTTCGCTTTTGCGACCAGCAGACTTACGTGAATATAAAACAGCGATTGAACATCGTGATGATATTGTTTACCCTTTCTATGATGCTTTTGACGGCTATCAAGAAACCGAAACAGCTGACATCAAAAAAATAATTGCTGAAGAAAAGGCAAACGGTATTGATATTATCACTGACGGTGAATATTCAAAATCAATGTGGCACCTTGATTTTGTATGGGGACTAAAAGGTATCGAACGCTATATTGCTGACCATGGTTACACTTTCCAAGACCATGACGGTGGTCAATTTGAAACACGCAAAGACATTGGCATTCGTATCACTGAACCACTTTCTGGTAAAAATCATCATTTTCTTGATATTTTTAAACTCGTTAAACAAGAAGCTGGCGATACAGCTACCAAATTAACCATTTGGGGACCTGCGCATGCTTACACTGAATTGGCGATTTTTGACGGATTGGCTGGGGAAAATCAAGTTTACAAGACAAATGAAGAACTAAAAGCTGGTCTTATCAACGCTTACAAGGAATTTTTAACAGAATACAAAGAAGCTGGTGGAGAAATCATCCAATTTGACGATTGTCTCTGGGAACTTTTTGACGAATCTAATCCTGCTAGTTTTTTTGCGGAAGGAAATGGTGGTTTAGCAGACTTGGCAGATGAATTCATCGCTATTAACAACGAAGTTGCTGACTATGGACATAAACTTGGGCTAAAAGTTTGGACACATAACTGCCGTGGAAATTACGAAAGTCGTTCTGCTGCTGGTGGCACTTATGAAGCTATCGCCACAAAATTCTTGAAAGAGCAACACTACGACCGCTTCTTCCTTGAATGGGACAGCGAAGTCTCTGGTGACCTTAAAGCTCTTGAAAGTTTGAAAGATAGGGATGCTGAAGTAGTTCTTGGGCTACTTTCAAGTAAAACAACTAACCTTGATGATGAAGAACGCGCTCTAAAACTTTTAGAAGAAGCAAGCAACATCATCCCTAAAGAACGTCTTTTCCTTTCTCACCAATGTGGTTTTGCCTCATGTGACTCTGGAAATGAACTCGCTATTCCAACAACAATGGGCTAAAATCAAACAAGGGCAAGAAATTGCTGCTAAATTCTGGAGCTAATATTCTCTGAATTCAAAAATCATTTCATTTACAACTAATAACCCTCTGAGATAAGAACATCTCAGAGGGTTATTTTTATTCAAGTGATAAAACAAATATGATATTTTATAGTTTAACAACTTCTAGCTGTTCGCCACCAAGCAAAACGAGGTATTTATCAACGTTTTTTCTATCATAAGACTTGCTGAGAGCTTCTGCATATAAAGCCATTTGTCCTTGATAGCGTTCCTTGATTTCCTCGCTATTTTTGTATTTATCAGTCTTGTAATCAAAGAGTACGATGCGGTCATCTAAGACAAGGTAACCATCGACAATCCCACGGACAACGAATTTTTCCTTACTGTCAGGGTCCTCTTTTAACATGGCAAAAGGTGCTTCACGATAAATCTTGTCCGTATGTTGCTGAATCAACTGACCGAGCTCTGAATTTTCAAAAAAGGCTAGGACATTTTCCAAACGAATACGTGCTTTCACCTCATCTTCTGCCGAAACTTGGGCTAACGCCGCGGTAATATCCGGCTATCGTCACCTGTTTTGATAGAGGAATACGTTGCATGAGTTCATGCATTGCCGAACCAATGGCTGTCGCTTCAATTTTGGCTTTCTTCGAAAAATCTGGCAATTCAAATGTTGGTTGTGCTTGATAGGCTTTTGTCATCACGTCAACACCGTCAGTATCCATAACTGGCTCATAGAGTTTTTTGACCTGACTTGGCGTTCTCAAACTTGGCAAATTGATGGCTGCGTGGTACTTCGCATTTAACTTTTCGACCGCTTCCAATCTATCCACGGCTTCCGTGATATTTTCAGACTGGCGGTTATCTGTCAAATCATCTGGCGTTATCACAGAAGTGACTTCAATTTTACCAATCTTATCATCTGTCAAATCTTCGTCCGTGACAAAATCAACGGCAAAAGGCGTGTTCTCCTTGCTATAAGCCTCATAAATGGCTAACACCCAATCTTGAAAGGTCATGAAATTCTCACGTTCTGCCACTGGCAAATGATTGTTTTCTGATTTACCGCTATATTTATCCACTAACTTTTCGGAGCTTGCTTTTCCGACCAAATACAATTTCTTTTCTGCGCGGGTCATGGCAACGTAAAACAATCGCATTTGTTCTGAAAGCGTAGCTAAGCGCAATTCACGCTTATTGAGCTGGTAAGGCAAGGTATCCATGCTAACCTTGACTGTTGGGAAAACGTCCGTTTCCAACTCTCCTTTCATATCAGCTAGATACTTGATACCTGCACCATTTTGACGTGATAAAATCAAGGGTGACATCAAATCCTGAATACTAAATTTCTTGTCAATATTCAAAATGAAAACATACTTGAACTCGAGACCTTTACTTTTATGAATAGTCATCAAGTTCACCGCATTTTTAGGCAGAGCCACCTCAACGTCCGCAAGATCATTCTCACTTTCTAACACCTTATCAATCATGCGAATAAATCGTGAGAGTCCTTTAAAACCAGTTCGTTCAAAATTATTGGCACGAAGAGCTAAAGCATATAAATTCGCTTGACGTTGCTCAGCACGTGGTAAATTGCCCACGTAATCATAGTAAAATCTGTCGTTGTAAATTTTCCAAATCAAGTCATAAAGCGCATGCCATTTGGCAAATTCACGCCAAGCAACAAAACAAGCCATAAAATCAGCCAATTTATCATGTAAAGTGATTGTCATCAATTCATTATGACTTCCTTTGCCAGCTAAAGCATGCTCCAATTTTTGATACAAATTAGCTCTATGGTCATCTTCTGTTGTTTGTAGCGCAAGGCGTGCCAGCTCATCTTCATTGAATGAAAACATCGGTGAACGCATGAGTGCCACTAAGGCATAGTCATTGAGCGGATTATCAAGGGCGCGAAGCGTGTCAAGCATAACCATGACTTCGACTGATTTAAGGTAATTTTGCTCACCACCGTCAGTCACCAAAGGAATACCATAGTGTTCAAAGGTTTGTAAAATACCGTCGTTACGCGTGCGTGATGAGACCAACAAGGTAATATCCTCGAAAGCAACGTGTTCCTCATTGTGCAAACGAATGATTTCTTTAGCCACTAACTTGACTTCGTTAGGGTTGATTTGTCCTTCTTCGGCATCACTTGGCAAGTCACTATTGTTATCAATGTCGTAGATAAGCACTTGCGTTTTATTTTCTGGGTGACTTTCCTTTTGAGCAGGGCTTCCAGCGACCAATTTATGTGTGTCATCGTACAAAATCTCACCAACAGCCTCGTCCATTAAATGCGTAAAAATACTGTTTGTCGCATCTAAAACTTCTGACTGACTACGGAAATTCTCTTTTAACAAAATTAATTTCCCATGGTCAGGATGTTCTTGAAAATCTTTAAATTTTTGGTTAAAAATCTGTGGGTCGGCTTGACGGAAGCGGTAAATGGATTGCTTGATATCCCCCACCATAAATCGATTATGACCATTCGACAACAACTCCAACATGCGTTCTTGCGTGTGGTTATTATCTTGGTACTCATCGACCATGACTTCGTGATACTTATTCTGATAAAGTTCACGAATATCAGCGTTTTCTTCCAAAATCTGAATGGCAAAATGGGCAATATCCGAAAATTCAAAAGCATTTTCTTGGATTTTCGCTTGTAAATATTGCTCTGAAAAATCTTGCATAAATGCCTGCAATAGCTCTAGCAACGGAAGGCTTTCTGGCTGGTATTTAAAAATGGTTTCCAAAATGTTTCAAACCAGTCAAACGCCCCTGTAAGGTTTTAAAGACGGGATATTTCGTTCCTGCAACTGTCACAGCAGGACCAGCTGGAAGCAATTTCGCCACATCTGTCGCCAACCGTCCAAGTCCGTCACGACCATAAAGAGTTTCAAAATGCTGTGCCCATTCACGCAAATGCTCAATGATATTCAAATGCTTTTTATAATTGGCTGTGGGTGTTCCTTTGGCTGTTTTTTGCTTTGTAGTCTTCTAAATCAGTTCACATCTTGCAACTGGTCAGCCGTATCATGCAAGCAAGTCAGAAAATCCGTGACTTCTTGGTCAGGAATTGCTGAAAAATCGGTATAAGTTTTAGCACCTTTTAAAAATACTTCTGCCAACCACTTCTGTGGATTATCGGTTGCTTGACTAAAATCATAAATTTTATAAACAATGCCTCTAAAAGCGGTGCTATCCTTACGATTACCAGAAAAATTCCGCACTAATTGACGAAAAAGCTCAGCATTATTTCCTGTCATGTAATCAGAAAAAAGGTCAAAAAAGACTTCATTTTTCAAAATATCTTGCTCACTCTTATCCGTCATAATACGGAAAGTTGGTGAAATTCCCAGCGTGTAGCCGTATTGATTGACCAATTTCTGCGTAAAAGCATCCATGGTTCCAATATCAGCTGTCTGTAAGCCCAGCAACTGCTCATTGAGATAATTTTTCAAATCATTGTCAGTCGTTTCTTGCAGAGCTTGGCTAATTTTCTTCTCAATACGCTCTTTTAATTCCCCAGCAGCCTTGACCGTGAAGGTTGAAATGAATAGCTGGTCAATCGTCACACCACGCAAAATTTTATCAATAATGCGTTCAACCATGACAAAGGTTTTCCCAGAACCAGCCGATGCAGACACCAAAATATTATTGCCATAACTATAAATAGCTTCGATTTGTTCTGGCGTGCGTTTTTGTTTTTTGGATGACTTGTGCTTCTTGGATTTGTAGAGAAGAAATGTCTTCTGACGTTAGAAATGGTTTAAAGATCATCTGTTTCCTCCTCTTCTTGCATTAGGCTCAAAAAGCCTTGACGTCTATCTTTTCTTGGTAATTTTATACCATTTGCGAGCATAAGGCATATGGCGGTCAGTCAAATCGTGTGATTGCCTTCAATTGGTCTCCTTGAACTGACTTACCGTCCTCACTATAAGGATTAATCAAGAAATGCCCTTTCTTAATCTGCTCTGCTGCTTTCAGATATAAGTTTTGATTATAAGCTAGCAAAATCTCAAGTTCTTCTTGACTGTAAAGCGAATCATTCAGATGATAGCGACCATTGGCTAAATACGCTTTTTCATCTTCCAAGAATAGACCACGATAAGTCAACTCTTTAGCCAAATTTTCTAAAATTTTCTCTGTTGTAGCCACCGATGACAAATCAACTTTTGGCTCTTGCATATGCAAATACATAGCACCAAAAATATGCTCCGACTCGCTCAAGCCTTTTTTATCACGCAAAGCTTGCACATAAGTCACCAATTGCGGACTTAAACCATTGTAGAATTTCTGAATATCAAAAGTATTGCGACTTGATTTGTAATCCACAATGCCAAGACTGCCGTCTGATAAGCGGTCAACACGGTCAATAATTCCTCTGATACGAACACTATTTGCAATCATTAATTCAAACGTTTCTTCTTCACTTTCAACTTGAATCTGAGCATCATCACGTAAAATCGTTGCTGTACTTCTAGCAATATCTTCCAAGACAGTCAAAGAATAATGACTTTCTTCATCTTCTTCGTAAACAAATTTGAAATCGTCTTCCAAATTCGTTATCTGAATAGCTTTATCAAGTTTGCTATCAAAAGAATGGTTTGAATCATCTTTCATGACCAATTCAAAAAACACGATGCAGGTAGGTACCATGATTTCTGGCATCTGGGTGAATCGTCTCAACCTCTTGCAAGCCAAGAACATATTGCAAGAAATATTTATACTGATTATTGTAGAAGGTAGTGACTGCAGATGATGATAACAAAATCGGCTCATCACTTGGAAAACGTGCCTCAATCACGTCGGCAGAGACCGTCTTAGTTTGCATATTATCCTTAATCAGCGGCAATTCAATGCCTTCTGCTGCCAATTTTTTTTTTCGAAGATAACGAACAGCAACTGACCAGAAAGTTTGCTCTTCCTTGCTAAGTTCACGCTCTTCTTCAATCGCCAAACGATTGACTTCAATCACACAAGACAATAAGCCTTATAATTACCAATGTCCTCAGCATCCGTTGACAAACGATTACGACCTTTAGCAAGAACTGGCACACCAAAGCTAGCTAATTCGGTTAAGTAAGAAGATTCCGTATCTTCGGCTTCGTTGGCAATTTGTGGCAGACTAAGCACCAATTCTTCTGTCGCCGAGTTAAATAACGATAGGGCAGCAAAATGATTTTTCTTGATATTTTCGCGACTAACAATATCAAAACGTTGATTATCATCAGTTGATTCGTTGATTTGGGCACGTTCTTCATCTGAAATCAGACTACTATTTTGCGCAATTTTTGGAAAATGTGCCTGCGTCATGCCCAAAGCAAAGACAAATTTATTGGTGTGCGGTTCCACCAAATCATAAGATTTGACCGAAACAACATCAACCGTTGCAGGCACTACACGGTACTGCGCAGCTAACATTCCGCTACGAATCAAGGACAAACAGTCGTCCAGCGATAACTTTTCTTGCCCAAAAATCGTTTGAAATTGCGTTAAAATACCTGTAAATGTCCGCCAAACTTGCTCATGCTTTTCTTGTTCATTTTCTGAAAAAGTCGCTACCATGCCTTCTAGATTATCAGGCAAATGAATGGCGTGTAAAAATGTCATTAATTTCTCAAGCAAACTAGAGCCACGTTGCTTTTGCGCCTTAAATAAAGCAAGTAAAGGCGTCATGATTTGCTCGCGCATGCGATTAACAAAGGCTAAATGTTTTTTTCCTTTATAAACAATCGTGAACTCCTTGGCAAATTTGCTTTGTCCCTTAATATCAGCATAAATCAAATATTGCTCAAAAAGGTCTAAATCTTCTTGCTTGAAATTTCCATAAAGCCCTGTTTTTAACAGATCAACAACATCTTCGGTACGAAAACGATAACGCTTCACACGCTCCAACGAATCAATAAAATGCACCAAAGGGTGGTCACTCATTGACTCCGCTTTTCCGAAATAATAAGGAATGTCATATTTGTCAAAAATCTTGCCAATTTGCAAACGATAGCTGTCCACATCACCTAAGAGCACTAAAATATCCTTGTAACGATACCCTTGATAAAGCTTATGACGAATAGCTTTTGCCACATGCTCGACCTCTTCTTTCTGATTAATGACATCCCAAATAGCGTAATGTTTTTTATCATCAGCCGTCAGCGTCACATCTGAACTCGTAAAGTCGTGCTTTGCTTCGAATAATTTTGATAATTTTGAAAAAGCCTCGTGAGATTTCTGAGAACTTTCAACATACTGCGGTTGCGCATGGAATTTAGCCGCTAAACCACGCAAGAAATCTAAACTCGCTTGGTAAATATTTCCCGTCGAAAATGCCGCTCTATACGCCTTTTGACTACTGTAAGTTCCGATAATCACTTGCGCACATTTTTCTTCAAGCAAGCTTACTAGATACTCTTCTTCTGCTGAAAAGCGTGTAAAACCGTCAATGACAAGGCTCACATTTTCAAGCGTGGCATCCAAATGTCCTGCCTCAACCTGCTTTGCAAAATAAGCAATCTTGCTCTGATTATCATACTGATTGGCAAGCAAAATATCATTAACCGCTAAAAAGATTTTCACCAAATCTTCCTGCTTCTCCGCTGAATGCAATTCTGTCAAATTAAGCACAGTCATGTTAGCCGTTTTTAATTCTTTGTACAAATCAACCAACTGCTTGATAAAATTCGTATCCTGCTTCAAACGCCCAAAAACTTTCAAATCTGTATCTGAAAAAATGTGACAAAGCACGATAAAAAATCATAGCCAAGCCATTGTCATCAATGCTTTCCTTGACCTGCGCTTCATTTAACACAAAATAACGAGCCATTTGAGCAAAACGTGTTACCGTAATCGCAAAAGAAGCTTCGTCTCGTAACAACTCCAAAACTGCTCTTTCTTTTTCAAAAGATAAAGAGTTGGGAGCAATGTAAAAAACACGCTTACCAGCATCTGCCTGAGCTACTGCCTCTCCAACTAAAATTTCAGTCATATCATACTGAATATCTGTGTATAGTAATTTCATAACATACCTTCATTAAGCAAATCGTTACTCCTATTATACCAGATTTCAAAGTGTTTATAAGCTCTCAACAATCATCAAAAATCCCACCACTACTTTCGTAATGGTGGGAATCATCTATATTACCCAAAATAGCACAATGAGTTTGGAAATTAACGAACTTCTGCGCCGAGTTGGTCAACAAGGAATTTAGTGATTTTATCCATGTATTTAGCAACTTCTTCATCAGTTAAGTTGTCATTTGGATTTTGGAATGTGAGGCTGTAAGCCATTGATTTCATGCCTTCAGCGATATTTGCTCCAGCATAAACATCAAAGAGTTTGATGTCAGTCAAACGTTTCACTTTAGCTGATTCAATCGCTGCTAGGATTTCTTTATGAGTTGTTGCTGCCGGTAATAGCAAAGCAATGTCACGAGAAACAGTAGGGAATTTAGTGATTTCAACAAACGCTTTGTCAGCGTGAAGCGCTGCTTCAATGATATCCAAATTCAATTCAGCCACGTGAGTTTCTGGAACGTTGTAGTTTTTAGCAGTTTGTGGGTGAACTTGTCCAACAAAACCAACTAATTGACCGCCCAAGTAAATGCTTGCTGTACGACCTGGGTGCATGCTAGCAAGACCTTTTTTCAGCTACATAATCAACTGTCAAATCAAGTTTGGCAAAGATAGCTTCAACGATACCTTTCGCATAGAAGAAATCAACTGGCGTTGCTTTTGTTTGGAAATCTTTTTCAGCAACCAATCCAGAAATCGCAAAGGCAAATGTGTTGACTTCGTTTGGCAATTCTTCTTTTGGATTACCTTTTTGTTCAAAAACTTTACCGATTTCGTAGATTGCCACGTTGCTATTTTTACGAGCAACGTTGTAAGCCACAGTATCAAGCATACCAGAAATAACATTTTGGCGAAGAACTGAGCGTTCTACCGACATTGGCCACATCAATTCTGTCAAGTTGCTTGGTTGCAATGTAAATTCAGTTGCTTTTTCAGGTGTTGTCAAAGCGTATGAGACGATTTCAGTCAAACCAGCACCCTCAGCGATTGAACGCATTTTACGACGTAATTTTTGTGTTGCTGTCAATTCACCTGCTGTACCTGCAGCTTCTGGAAGTGTAGTTGGGAGGTTATCATAACCATAAATACGTGCGATTTCTTCAACCAAATCAGCTTGGATAGCAATATCCCAACGACGACGTGGCACAGAAACTGTAATTCATCTGCTTTTCCTGACAAACCAAAGCCAAGTTTGGCAAAGACATCTTCAATGTCAGCGTAAGTCAATTCTGTTCCCAAACGAACGTTAACATAATCAAGTGTTGTTGATACTTCAACAGCTTCAGTTGGAACTGAACCAGCTTCAACACTACCAGCAAGAACATCACCGTCAGCTAATTCTGTAAGCATTGCAGCTGCAAAATCAAGAGCTTCAGCAACAGTTGCATAGTTGATACCTTTTTCAAAACGTGATGAACTTTCAGAACGAAGGTTCAAACGACCGCTTGTTTTACGAATTGATGTTCCGTCAAAGACTGCCGCTTCAAGTACAACGTTTTTAGAATTGTCATCAATTTCAGTAGCTTGACCACCCATAACACCTGCAAGTGCAACTGGTTTATCAGCAACTGTGATAACAAGGTCTTCAGCAATCAATTCACGTTCTTCGCCGTCAAGAGTAACCAATTTCTCACCAGCACGCGCATTGCGGGCAACGATTTTGTTATCTTCAAATTTGTTCAAATCAAAAGGCATGCATTGGTTGACCAAAGTACAACAAGACATAGTTTGTCACATCAACAACGTTATTGATTGGACGGATACCAGCGTTCATCAAAAGGTTTTGCAACCATTGTGGACTTGGTTTAACAGTCACATTTTCAACCACGCGCGCTTTGTAAGTCAAGACTTTATCAGATTCAATAGCAACGTTGATAACATCTTTTGCTGCTTTAGAAACTTCTTTAAGTTCTTTTTCTGGGAAATGAACTTCTTTACCATAAATGGCAGCCACTTCGTGAGCAACACCACGCATAGAAAGAGCATCCGCACGATTTGGCGTGATTGACAATTCAACAATTTCATCGTCTAAATCAAGATATGGGAAAATGCTATCACCTGGCTTAGCATCTTCTGGCAAAATTTGAATACCGTCTGAAAATTCTCTTGGAATGATAGAATCTGGCAAACCAAGTTCTTGGAGTGAGCAAATCATCCCAAGTGATTCCATGCCACGGATTTTACCTTTTTTGATTTTGTAGTTATCAGCAATACGTGCACCTGGAACAGCCACGATAACGTTGATACCAGCAGTCACATTTGGAGCACCGCAGACAATTTGACGCAACTCTTCATCACCAGTATCCACTTGGCAAAGGTGCAAATGTGTTTCTGGAACATCTTCACAAGATACAACGTGACCAACAACTAGTTTTGTCAAGCCTTCAGACGGTGTTGAAACACCTTCGACTTCAATCCCTGTTGTTGACATTTTTTCAGAAAGCTCATATGTTGTTACATCAACATCAACAAGCTCTTTTAACCATTTATAACTTACTAACATAATAATGTGTTAAAAGCTTTTCGCAGTCAAAATACGTTTGACAGGCAAGCTTCTTTATCCCTTTCTACTGTTATTCTTTCAGGGCTTTTCTCAAAAGCCAATCTGTATCTACTTTATCGCCAACTTTAAAAGAGTGTTCTGAAAATTTTTTCAAAACCATATTTTCGATAGAACTTGTGCCTTAATATTATGTTCCTAGACACCTAACCAAGCCCAATCAAAGCTGCCTTCTTTTGCCACATCAAGCGCTAGCCCAAATAATTTCTTACTTAAGCCTAATCTTTGACACTCGTTAAGAATGTAAATGCGTTGAATTTCAAAGGCATTTTCTAGGTCATGTTCAGTCTGTGTAACGCCCATCAACTAAGACAAAATGAACATCAGATTCTAGGTCAGCTACCCCTTTTTCGAGTTGTTCTAAAGTGTAACTATCATCGAAAAACTGTTGAAGTTCTTCTTCGGTATTATCAAAAGCAAAAAGTTTCGCGAAAAGTCTGAATATTAAGTTCTTGAAAGATACTTAATTTATCCAATGTCACTTTCTCAACTTCTATTTCTGACATATCTTTTCCTCCAATCGTTTTTCGGTTATCTCGTTTTATTTAAATTGTTCTGAGAAACGGACATCGCCTTGATAGAAACCACGGATATCATTGATACCATAGCGAAGCATTGCGATACGTTCTTGACCAAGACCAAAAGCAAAGCCAGAATATTTTTCAGAATCAACACCAGACATTTCCAAAACGCGAGGGTGTACCATACCAGCACCAAGGATTTCAATCCAACCAGTTTTCTTACATACGTTACATCCTTTACCACCACATTTGAAGCATGAGACGTCAACTTCTACTGATGGTTCAGTAAATGGGAAGTATGATGGACGAAGACGAATTTTACGGTCTTCACCAAACATTTTCTTGATAATCATTTCAAGCGTTCCTTTTAGGTCACCCATAGAAATGTTTTCCCCAACAACAAGACCTTCGATTTGGTGGAATTGGTGGCTGTGAGTCGCATCATCTGTGTCACGACGGAAAACACGCCTGGTGAAATCATTTTCAAAGGACCTTTAGAAAAGTCGTGTTTATCAAGTGTACGTGCTTGCACAGGACTTGTGTGCGTACGAAGCAAGATTTCTTCAGTAATGTAGAACGTATCTTGCATGTCACGCGCTGGGTGGTCTTTTGGCAAATTCATACGCTCAAAGTTATAATAGTCAGATTCTACTTCGTAACCATCAACAACTTGGAATCCCATACCAAGGAAAATATCTTCGATTTCTTCACTTGTTTGCGTCAAGACATGACGGTTACCAAGGTTAACTTGACGTCCTGGAAGTGTCACATCCAAACTTTCTGATTCTAGTTGTGCCTGGATTTTAGCGGCTTCAACAATTTTAGCTTGTTCTTCGAAAGCTTTTGTCAAAACATCACGGACTTCATTGACTTGTTTTCCGACAACTGGACGCATTTCTTTAGAAAGATCTTTCAAACCTTTCAATAATTCTGTCAATGATCCTTTTTCCCAAGAACTTGCACACGTAATTCTTGAAGTTCTTTTTGCATTGTTTCCACGCATTTCAGCCAATTTAGCTTGCGTAGATGATTTTAATTCCTCTAACTGCGCTTGTAAATCCATTAAAATTCCTTCCTTGGGTAAGACCCTAAATGTTTTTAAACGAAAAAACGTGCCACACTCCAATAGCGGAGCGTTGACACGCGGTACCATCCGTTTTTTATCTGACTAGCAGACCTTAATTTATCGTCTTTAACATGAGTGAATTCGCCAAACTTTCATCTAGAAGCTTCCAGTCACGGCTTCCATTCCCTGTAAAACTGCCATAAGGTTACTAATCTCATAAGACACTATTCAATTTATAACCCATTCTAGCAAATTTTTAGCCATTTGACAAGATTGAATAAATCAATTCACACTAACTTGACCTGAATAATAATCAAATGTTAGTCCGCTTTGCACATTTGGAATAAAGACGTTAAATTCTAGACTACCATCGGATGATTTGGCTTCCAAATGCGTGCCACTTGCTAAAAGATTGTCTCCATCGTAAATCAAGGTAACACGGTAACGAACTCGTTTATTTTGGTCAAGAGCTTTGCGGACAAGGGATTCATAGTAATTTTGACCAGTTGAACTTTCCGAATTTGCCTCGTTTGCCCAGGCAGTCTGTGTTGCCACATTGTCAGGATTGCTTGTTGACGCATCAAAGCCTTTTAGACCACCAACCAAAGCATAGCCAAGCAAATGACCACGATCTACCGCATGGCTATAAGTCCCTGAAAGGTCTTGAACTTGATGCCAACCAGCTGGCTTCCAAGACGTTGAGCCATTTCCAGTCTCCTCACGACTTTTGTATTGACGAGTTGACTTACTTAGCAAAGCATTAGCAACCGTTGGAACGGTCTGACCTTGCACCGTTTTCGTTTTGTTGTTGGCGTAAGGTTGACTTGAAACTTTTGCATTTAGGGAGGTTTGATTATTATTGATAATATAGGCTCCCGCACCATTCCATTCTATATTTGTTCCTAACTGCTCTTTGACACTATCTGTTAATACCGTCTCTGCCAAAGCTTGTGTTGGCGTTGCTGAATCAGAACTCGATTGATTTGACGTTATTTCAGAAGAGGAGTCACCAGTAATTAACGAAACGACTTGATTGAGCGGGTCGTTCGAATCTGATATCGTCACCCAACCAGTACCAATCCCAACTAACAAAATCACCAAAGACAGCAGGGATTTTATCTGTTTAGACAATTTTGATTTCTTTGCCATAATTTCCTTTCATCAAAAAAGCGGAAAAACCGTTACTTTATTTCAAATCATAAAGCCGATTATCCCACTTCTAAATAATAATTGTTCCTAAGACAATCACTAAAATAAACCTTATTAATTTCCAGTAAATTTTCCAATAATCGATTGCCATTTATCCAAAGATAAAATCGCAAACGGATTTTTACCTTCACCAATGACACTATAACCAATCATCAAACCAATTGCCAAAAATAAACAAGACAAAAGAGCTATTACCAGAATAAGAACAAATTGTTTTGCAACGTATTTCCAGCCACTTGTCATTTTTAAGCCTCACTTACGCGTTTAATATTTGCACCTAGCTCAGCCAATTTTTCATGGAATTTATAATACCCACGATCAAGGTGAACCAACTTCCCAACAGTTGTTGTTCCTCTAGCAACCATTCCTGTCAAAATCAGAGCAGCACTTGCACGAAGATCAGTTGACATTACTGGTGCCCCTTGAAGTTCTTTACCTCCATGAATCATGGCTGTATCTCGTAGAATTTCTGATTGCAAGCCCATACGACGCATTTCTTCTAAATGTTGGAAGCGGTTCTCAAAGACTGTTTCAATCATCGTTGATTCACCATCTACAACTGACATTAATGCTGTGAACTGTGCCTGCATATCTGTTGGAAAACCTGGGTGGGGAAGTGTCTTAACTGTTACAGGTTTCAATTTTGATGTATCAGCAATCACACGAATACCGTCCTCTTCATCAATAACAGTAACCCCCATCTCAATCAACTTTGAAATCAATGGACGGTTGTGCTCCCAAATAGCATCCTTGATAAGAACATTTCCTGATGTCATTGCTGTTGCCACCATAAAAGTGCCCGCTTCAATGCGATCTTGAACAACATCGTGGTCTGTACCATGAAGATTATCAACGCCAGTAATAGTTAATGTTTCTGTACCTGCACCTCTAACGTTTGCTCCCATTTTATTAAGAAGCATTGCTAAATCAACAATCTCTGGCTCACGTGCCACATTTTCAATAGTGGTAACACCATCTGCTAAAGTTGCAGCCATCATCAAGTTTTGTGTAGCTCCAACAGACGGAAAATCCATATAGATAGTTGTTCCTTTAAGTTTACCATCAACAGTCGCCGTAATATCACCACCAGATTGCGTAATCTTAGCTCCCATTGCTTCCAAACCTTTAAGGTGAAGGTCAATTGGGCGGCTACCAATCGTGCAACCACCAGGCATTGAAACCTTAGCGTGTCCATTACGTGCTAAAATTGGTCCTAAAACAACGATTGAAGCACGCATCTTACTAACATACTCGTAAGGAGCAATATCCAAAATATCACCAGAAGCATCCACTTCGATTTTATTGTTAGCTTCATCAAAATCAACTTGAATATTTAACCCACGGACAACATTATTCATCGTAAAAACATCTGAAAGGATTGGAACATTGGTTAAAATTGTCTTTCCTTCCTCAGGTAAAATTGTTGCAGCCAAGAGTGGAAGAACAGCATTTTTAGCCCCTTCAATCACTACTTCTCCTTGCAAACGTGTATTACCACCTTCAATAATAATTTTATCCAAAACGAACTCCATTCTTATATTATAATACCTAAAATTATATCATAGTTTACAAATTATTGCTTTTATTGAAAACTCAAGAAAAGAGTTTGACTCATTGTAATGATTTCTAGGAAAAAATGACTGACGAGATAACCAATAGCAATGCTAAAAAACAAGATAAATACTTTTAGTTGTCCAACGTTTTCCGCTGAATTTTTAATGATTTTAGACCAATCAAACAATTGACGAAGCAATTGATGCGTCATCGCAATGAATATCAAATGACACAAAATGGTCACAGTACTATTTAAAATTTCCATAGTCTTATTATAGCAAAATTTGCTTCTCATAACAAAAAAAGCCAGCAAAGCTGACTTTTTATTATTTATTACCAACACTGATACGGTTCAAAGCACGACGAAGCGCAACTTGTGCACGGCGTACTTCGTCAATATCGTGAGTACTTTGAGCTTGTTCCAATTTGCGTTCTGCGCGAATCTTAGCACGTTCTGCACGGCTAACATCAATATCACGTTCACGTTCTGCAGAGTCTGCAACAATTGTCACAAGATTGTCTTTCACTTCAATAATACCACCGTTGATAGCCACCCAATCCACGTGATTCTCATAATCAATACGACGAATCTTCATTTCGTGGACAGTAAGCGGAGCAATGAGGTTAATGTGTTCTGGCAAAATCCCCATTTCACCATCCGGTGTTTTTACTGAAATAAAATTAGCATGGTGATCATAGCGGATACCATCTGGTGTTACTACCTGAACAGTCATATATGTCATGGTATCACCTCATTAGTAATTCATTTTCTTAGCTTTTTCAACTACATCCTCGATTGGACCTACGTTACGGAAAGCATCTTCTGGAAAATCATCGTATTTTCCTTCCAAGATTTCTTTAAAGCCACGAACAGTTTCAGCAACTGGTACGTATGAACCAGGCATACCTGTAAATTGTTCGGCAACGTTGAAGTTTTGTGACAAGAAGAATTGGATACGACGGGCACGTCCAACCAATGTTTTTTCTTCGTCAGACAATTCATCCATACCAAGGATTGCAATGATATCTTGCAATTCACGGTAACGTTGAAGGACGCGTTGTACTTCTGTTGCCACTTCATAGTGTTCTTGACCAACAATTTCTGGTGCAAGGGCACGTGAGCTTGAAGCAAGAGGATCAACAGCTGGGTAGATACCCATTTGAGTCAACTTACGTTCAAGGTTAGTTGTTGAATCCAAGTGAGCGAATGCTGTTGCTGGCGCTGGGTCAGTGTAGTCATCGGCTGGCACATAGATGGCTTGGATTGATGTAACAGAACCTTTTTTAGTTGATGTGATACGTTCTTGCAATTGCCCCATTTCAGTTGCCAATGTAGGTTGGTAACCAACGGCTGACGGCATACGACCAAGAAGGGCTGATACTTCAGAACCCGCTTGAGTGAAACGAAAGATGTTATCAATGAAGAGAAGCACGTCTTGTCCTTCAACATCACGGAAATACTCAGCAATAGTCAAACCAGTAAGGGCAACACGCATACGTGCTCCAGGTGGTTCATTCATTTGGCCAAAGACCATGGCTGTTTTTTCGATAACGCCAGATTCTTTCATTTCCCAGTAAAGGTCATTACCTTCACGTGTACGTTCCCCAACACCAGTAAACACTGAAATACCACCGTGTTCTTGGGCAATGTTGTGAATCAATTCTTGGATAAGAACGGTTTTACCAACACCGGCACCACCGAAAAGTCCGACTTTACCACCTTTTAAGTACGGTGCAAGAAGGTCAATAACTTTGATACCTGTTTCAAGGATTTCTGATGATGTTGATAATTCATCAAAAGCTGGTGCTTTTTTGTGGATTGGTTCACGTGGTGCGTCTTCAGCAAATGGTTCATCAAGGTCAATAGTCTCCCCAAGAACGTTGAACACACGCCCCAAAGTTTCTTTACCAACTGGTACACTAATCGCACGACCAGTATCAAAAACTTCTAATCCACGTGTAAGCCCATCAGTTGATTCCATAGCAATAGTACGTACAAGACCGTCACCAAGTTCAAGAGCAACTTCAAGAACGATCTTTTGAGATTTATCGCTATCTTTATAAACAATCAATGCATTATTAATCTCAGGTAATTTTTCCCCAGCTGCAAACGCAACGTCAACAACTGGACCAACAACCTGAGCAATTTTGCCTGAGCTCATGTTTTTCTCCTTTTAGATTTTTTAGGAATTCAATCCTGTTTTAGTGAGTAAACGAAATACTCACTTTTATTCTAGTGCGTTAGCACCTGCTACAATTTCAATAATTTCATTTGTGATGGTTGCTTGACGAGCACGGTTATATTGTGTTGTTAAGTCAGCGATAATGTTTTTAGCATTATCAGTCGCTGTCTGCATAGCTGTCATACCAGCTGCATGTTCAGCGGTTTTCGCATCAACAATGGCACCATAAATGAGACTTTCAGTATATTGTGGTAAGAGTTGTTCCAAAATCAATTCACGACTTGGTTCTAACTCAAAACCAGTTGTCCCTTCTTCTGCCGCTTCATCAGCATCTAATTCTGCAATTGGAAGCATTTGTTGGACACGAACTTGACTTGTCAAGCTGTTCACATGGTGATTGTAACATACATATAATTCATCAAACAATTCGTTTTTATACATTTCAACAGATTTTGAAATGATATTGCCGACTTGTTCAAATGATGGCTGATCTTCCAAACCACGCAATTCAAATACAACATTCATACCGCGTGCTTTAAAGAAATCTGCTCCGATACCACCGATGGCAATAATAGCATAATTATCATCTTCAGCATGATATTCTTGAATAAGATCCATCATAGCTTTCAAGATTTTAGAATTATACCCACCAACAAGTCCTTTATCAGATGTAATCACAATGTAACCTGTTTTTTTAACTGGACGTGCGGCTAACATTGGATTTTTTGAACCGTTAATAAGTTCTGATTTCAATAATCCGTAGTAATTTGGCGAATTTTTGAAGCATAGATTTGGAAATCTTGTGCTGCTTGCTCAGATTTAGTCAATTTTGCAGCTGATACCATTTGCATGGCACCAGTGATATGACTTGTTTTCTGAGTTGAAATAATTTTCCCTTTGATTTCACTAAGAGAGCCTGCCATATGCTACCTCCCTCTTATTTGAATTCTGACTGATCTTTAAAGGCTTTAATAGCTGCATCTAAGACAGATTCTTCTGGTAAATCTTTGGTTGTACGGATAGTTTCAAAGATTGATTCGTAATGTGCATCAAAGTAATCATACAAAGCTTCTTCAAATGCTAAAATGTCATTAACTGGCACATCATCCAAGAAACCATGAGTAAGTGCATAAAGAATCACAACTTGTTTTTCAACAGGAAGTGGTTTGTGAACAGGTTGTTTAAGCACTTCAACTGTACGACGTCCACGATTAAGTTTAGCTTGTGTTGCTGCATCCAAATCAGAACCGAATTGTGTAAAGGCTTCAAGTTCACGGTAAGAAGCCAAGTCAAGACGAAGGGTACCAGCAACTTTCTTCATTGCTTTGATTTGTGCTGAACCACCAACACGTGACACTGAAGAACCAGCATCAATCGCAGGACGAATACCTGAGTTGAAAAGATTTTCTTGCAAGAAGATTTGTCCGTCAGTGATAGAAATCACGTTTGTTGCGATGTAAGCTGAAATATCACCAGCTTGTGTTTCAATAAATGGAAGGGCTGTGATAGAACCACCACCAAGTGCATCAGAAACTTTAGCTGAACGTTCAAGTAAGCGGCTGTGAAGATAGAAAACATCACCTGGGTAAGCTTCACGTCCTGGTGGACGACGAAGAAGAAGTGAGAGTTCACGATAAGCTACCGCTTGTTTTGATAAATCATCATAAACAATCAAAACGTGTTTTCCGTTATACATAAATTCTTCTGCCATTGCCACACCAGCATAAGGAGCGATGTAAAGTAATGGAGAAGGTTGTGAAGCTGAGGCTGTCACAACGATTGTATAATCAAGAGCACCGTACTTACGAAGTGTTTCAACTTGTGTACGAACAGTTGATTCTTTTTGACCAATAGCAACATAGATACAAATCATATCTTGTCCTTTTTGGTTCAAAATTGCATCAATCGCAACAGATGTTTTACCTGTTTGACGGTCACCGATGATTAATTCACGTTGACCACGTCCAATTGGGACCAAAGCATCAATCGCTTTAAGACCAGTTTGGAGTGGTTCAGAAACTGATTTACGTTGCATAACGCCTGGTGCAGGTGTTTCAACTGGACGAGTTGCAGTTGTCTTGATATCTCCAAGACCATCCACTGGTTGACCAAGTGGGTTTACGACACGACCAATAAGAGCTTCACCTACTGGCACTTCCATGATTTTACCAGTACGTTTAACTTCATCACCTTCACGAATTGTAGAAAAATCTCCAAGAATAATGATACCAACGTCA
>ENA-OPZM01000110-OPZM01000110.1-human-gut-metagenome-genome-assembly--contig:-NODE-110-length-33847-cov-11.902669_pt1 | contig 33847 bp, 28 predicted proteins | sample MGYA00242478_ERZ504493 | MGnify/ENA primary metagenome ERZ504493 (study PRJEB26092, sample SAMD00036227) | human gut metagenome | host: Homo sapiens | study: EMG produced TPA metagenomics assembly of... | reverse complement strand
CTTGCGGGAGAACGAGGTTCTCCCTACAAATTAACCGTAAAGTTTCATATAAAATAAAAAATCGCATCAATACCTCTTTCGGGTATCTAATGCAATTAACTTTATCAAACTATCTTCTCGAATTGGGGAACGGCGACTCGCCGGGACTCCACACATCTTTGCCGCCTCTTCAAAGCTGACAACATCATCTTTTTCGGTATCGTTTTTATATTCATCTAATAATCCTGCACAATACAGGTCATCGGCACTTTCATCAGCAACCAATCCCTGCAAATATGCAATTGCGTAGCCGAGTTTGTAATCGGGCATATTGTTTATAAGCTGAATAGCAAGTTCTTTATAGCTCATAATCAAACCTCCGTTTAAAAAAGCCTAACCGATAATTACTCTTTGCTTTATTGTAACAGATAAATTTAAAATAATCAACATAAAATCATATATTGCTTTTTAGTTAAGTGACACATTATATGTTGCTAAAATTATCCCGACAGATTTTGCTCTGTCGGGATTGTTGCTTATAATATTATTTTCTTGTAATTGACCGGCCTGTTGCGTTGTAACCGCTGATTGTCTTGCCGTTTTTGTCGATGCAACGGAGAGTGTATGTAACCTTCTTGCCCTTCTTTGCACCCGAATCCGTATAACTTGCAGCTGTTGTGTCTTTAACCTTTGTCCAACTGCCTCCGTCATATTTTCTGTAAAGTCTGTAGCCGTATACACCTGCAACCTTGCCCCATGTCACGCTTACACCCTTTGAAGTGTTTGTAAGCTTTGAGATTTTTGGTGCAACGGGTGCATATTTTTTCGACCAACCCTTTGAATTGTAACCGCTTACTGTGTTGCCGTTCTTGTCAATACAACGGATTGTGTATGTCTTTGTCTGATTTGCAGTTACAGCAGAATCCGTAACGCTTGTAGCTGTTGTGTCCTTAATCCGTTTCCAACCGTTAGAAGTCTTTTGGTAAACTCTGTAGCCGTATACACACGGATTTTTGTCCCATTTAATTTTAACACCGCCGGAAGTATTTTCAAAACCTGATATTTGCGGGGTTGTGGCAACGAATTTTTTTGACCAGCCTTTTGAATTAAATCCGCTTACGGTATTTCCGTTCTTATCAATACAACGGATTGTGTAAGTTTCGGTTTTTCCTGCACTTATATTCTTATCAATAAAGCTTGTTGCGGTTGTATCTTTAAATCTTTTCCAGCCACCGTTTGAAGTTTTTTTGTAAAGTCTGTAACCGTAAACACCGGCAATTTTGTTCCATGTTATCCTAATTCCGTTATAGTTATTCTCAAGTTTTGTAATTGTCGGAGCAACAGGAGTGTATTTTTTCGACCAGCCCTTTGAGTTGTAACCGCTGATTGTCTTGCCGTTAAGATCAAGACAGCGAACCGTGTATGTTTCTGTTTTGCCGACCGTTACATTATAATCCACCGTACCGGGCATAACAACTGTATCATAAACTCGTTTCCAACCTGACGAAGTCTTTTTATAAAGTCTGTAAGCGTCAGCACCCTCAACCGCATTCCAAGTGATTTTTATGCCGTTAGCTGTATTCTCAAGCTTTGTAATTTGGGGTGCGGGTATATTTTTCGGAGAGTCGAGTGCAACAAAATTCAAACCAAGATTTTTTGCATAATACTCAGCCTGTGTACTGCAATAACCCTTAACGGTGAAGTTTTTAACCTTTACCCTATCTTCTGCATCGTCATTCCATATAAATCCTATCGACTGATACTTAATAACCTTTACGCTCTTTGGAATTACAATAGTCTTTAAGTTCGGGTTTTCGATATAATTATCATCTGTATAATCACTGTAACCGATAATAGTCACGGTATCGGGAACAGTATACTCAGCGTCTTTTTTACTCTCGGGATAAACTACAATCTGAGTTTTACCCTTGTTGTACATAACGCCGTCTTTTGATGAAAAATACTTATTATCCGCACTGACTGTGATTTTTTCAAGTGCAGGACATTCATAAAATGTTCTGTAATCAATACTTTTGAGTTTACTGCCGATTGAAACACTTTTTAACTTTTCACAAAATGCAAATGTCTCATCCTCAAGCACACTTACACTATCCGGAATTTCAATATTTTCAAGACTTACACAATGACGAAAAGCACTGTCGGATATTATTTCGAGATTACTTGGAAGTTCTGCATTTTTCAATGCTGAACATTCGGAAAAACAATTCGATGAAATACTTGTTACTTTTTCCGGAATGGTTATACTCTCAAGACTTGTGCATTCCTCAAAAGCGCTTTCTCCGATTTTTTCAACATTTTTGCCAATTGATACTGATTTTAAATTTTCACATTGGTAAAATGCATAGTCACCGACGGATATTAATGAATCCGGCAAAATAATGCCGGCCAGATTTTCTTCGCTGTAAAACGCATTGCCGGCAATACTCTTAGTACCTTCTTTCAGCGTAACAGTGGTATTTTGGGGCATAGCTCCCTTGTATGCATATGCGTTATTTCCGGCATATACCAAACCGTCAGCCTGCTTATTAAACCACTTTGTATCGGCAAAAGTCTCTCCGCCGATGTAAGATACAGATTCCGGAATTGTAATATTTGCAAGTTTCTCACAATATTTAAAAGCTTCGCCTTCAATGGTTTCGACACCGTCGGGAATGTTTATGCTTGTAAGGCTATCACATAAGAGGAAAGCACCACTGCCGATTCCCCTAAGACTGTCGGGAAGTGTTACCTCAACAATTCCGTATTGACCGGCAAATGCTTTGTCTGCAATATATTTTGTGCCGTCTTTTATTGAAACTTTGATGTTAAGCCATGAAGTGCCTTTGTATATATATGCAACCTTTCCTGCATATACAATACCGTTTGGTTGATCGTTAAGCCACTTTGTTTCTTCAAAAGCACTTTCGCCAACATATTCAACATCATTCGGAATCGAAATATCAGCCAATTTTTCATTATATGCAAATGCATATGCGTCGATATATGTTATTGTGTCGGGAAGAGAAACCTTTGTCAGATTATCACAACATTCAAACGCTCCCACATCAATATTTGTAACACCGTTCGGAACAATAACGCTTTTTATTGATTCGTTATATCCGAATGCCGCCCCTCCGATTTTTGTAACCTTGTGACCGCATATTGTTGACGGAATTGATACATCTGCGGATTTGCCTTCGTAATCGGTAATTGTACAACTGCCGTCATTGTTGACTTCATAAGTAAAATCACCATAGGTAAGGTCATCCTCCGATGCGTTTACCATAATCGGAGCAACAACAATTATACTTAAAAGCATAGTAATCGTCAGAAATACAGATGTTAAACATTTAATCTTTGTTTTCATAAATAAGCCTCCTTAAAATATAATACCCGTTACCTGTCAACTTGATTATACACCTTGATATTTGCAATTGTCAATAAAATTATTTTTAATTTCAAAGCATTTTTATGAATGTTATAGAAATTCACATTGCATTTTAATATGTCATACCAAAAAGCATCGGACAAATAATGATTGAATTTTTTGTTATGATAACATCATATAAAATTCGCAAAGAAAAGGTCATAATGTAGGGGAGAACCGTGTTCTCCCGCTCGTGTGCAATGCACACGATTGAACGCTGTGCGTTCAAATTATACACAACTCATCACCTTTTCATCAAAAATCTATTAAACAAAAACATTCATCACGCTGGCGGATAATATCCGCCCCTACAGTATATCAACAACTTTGTAACATTTATATAATATGTAACAACAAAAAAGCCTCCCGAACAAACGGGAGGCTTGAATGCTTTTACGCACAAATATTTAAAGTAAAACCTTTTAACAAATTACTTCTTGTAAGATGTGTGCCAGATTTCCTTAGCATACTGGAGGATTGTACGGTCAGATGAGAACTTACCTGCATTTGCAATGTTGATAAGGCACTTCTTACCGAATTCCTTACGGTTAGCATACTCTGTGTTAGCTCTGATCTTTGTATCAACATAATCAGGAAGGTCATAGATGAGGAAGTAGTTATCAGCCTTCTGCCATGAAGAATCCTTGAGGAGTGAATCATGGAGCTCTTTGAAGCTGCCCTCGCCCTGAGCGCCGCCGTCATCAAATGTGCCGTCGATAAGAGTATCAACAACTCTCTTAATTTCCGGATTAGCGTCATAAAGAGCCTTTGGATGGTAGCCTTCCTTCTTCATTCTCTCAATATCCTCAACCTTTGCGCCGAAGATGTACTCGTTCTCAATGCCTGCGCACTCAGCGATTTCAACATTAGCACCGTCAAGTGTACCGAGTGTAGGAGCACCGTTGAGCATGAACTTCATGTTACCTGTACCCGATGCCTCAAGACCTGCTGTTGATGTCTGCTCAGAAAGGTCAGCAGCAACAACAATCTTCTCAGCGTAAGATACATTGTAGTTAGAAATGAAGTAAACCTGAAGGAGATCCTTTGTTTCGGGATCGTTGTTTACAAGCTTAGCAATCTCGTTGATGTACTTAATGATTGCCTTTGCTCTTGCATAACCCGGAGCAGCCTTTGCGCCAAAGATAAATGTTGTAGGAGTCCAGTTCTTAAGCTTCTTATCCTTCAATCTGAAGTAGATTGTCATGATTGAGAAAGCGTTGAGGAGCTGTCTCTTGTACTCGTGAAGTCTCTTAACCTGAATATCATAGATTGAATCGGGATTTACATCGTAGCCGTCCATCTTCTTGATGTAGTCTGCGAGCTGCTGTTTCTTCTTCTTCTTGATATTGTTGAACTTTGTGATTGTTCTTGTGTCAATGCTGTCATTGAGCTTTTCAAGAAGTGAAAGGTCTGTAAGCCATGCATCTGAGCCAACCTTCTCTGTGATAAGAGCAGAAAGCTCAGGGTTGCAAAGACCGAGCCAACGGCGCTGTGTGATACCGTTTGTCTTGTTCTGGAATCTCTCGGGATATACCTGATACCATTCTTTGAGTACATCAGCCTTGAGGATTTCTGTGTGAAGCTCGGCAACACCGTTTACATATGTTGATGCGTATGTTGCAAGTCTTGCCATATGAACAACATTACCGTCGATAATGCGCATCTTAGCCTTTGTATCCTCATGCACGCCCTTAGCAGTAAGCTCTTCCTGGCACTTGTTGGCGATAAGGCAAATGATGTGATAAATCTCAGGAATAACCTGTGTCATAAGGTCAGCAGGCCACTTCTCGAGAGCCTCGCCGAGAACTGTGTGGTTTGTATAGTTAAATGTCTTTCTTGCAATTTCAAAAGCGTCGTCAAAGTTGAAGCCTTCGTTCATAAGAAGTCTTACAAGCTCGGGAACACATGATACAGGATGTGTATCGTTAAGCTGAATTGTGTTTTCCTTAGCAAAGAAGCTGAAATCATTGCCGTGCTTCTTCTTATAACGGCGCATAATGTCCTGAAGTGATGCAGAACAGAAGAAATACTGCTGTTTAAGTCTGAGAACCTTGCCCTCATACTTGTTATCGTTAGGATAAAGAACCTTTGTGATGTTTTCTGCATCGTTCTTTTCCTGAACGGCATTGTTGTACTCTGTGTTGTTGAAAGCAGTGAAATCAAAATCGTTTACTGCCTCAGCCTGCCAAAGACGAAGTGTGTTGATGTTTGTTGTCTTACAGCCGATAACAGCCATATCGTAAGGAACAGCCTTAACTGTCTGACCCTTGAATGATACTGTAACAGCCTCATCTTCAACACGGTTGCACCACGGATCTTCAAATCTCTGCCAGTTATCAGCTGTTTCAACCTGATAACCGTTTTCGATAAGCTGCTTGAAAAGGCCGTACTTGTAACGGATTCCGTAGCCGTCAAGCGGTACTTCCTGTGTAGCAGCACTGTCGAGGAAACAAGCGGCAAGTCTGCCGAGACCGCCGTTACCGAGAGCGGCATCGTCGATATCCTCAAATACATTGATGTCAATGCCCTTCTTTTTGAGGAGCTTTGTAACATCTTCAAGAATGCCGAGGCAGTAGAGGTTGTTGTACATCATTCTACCCATGAGGAATTCTGCGGAGAAATAGTAAGCTCTGCGTTCGCTGTCATGTTTAATCTTGCTTGCTTCCCAGTTGCCTGCGATTTCGCCCATTACTGCTTTGCCGAGTGAGTAGTGAAGCTCAGCGGGTGTGAGCTCTTCAATCTTTTTGCAGTACATAGACTGAGCTGTGAGTTCAAGCTTTTCCATAATATTACCCATTTGTTTAGTCCTCCAGTCGTCCGCTTTTTTCAGACATAGTTTTTAATTTATCAGCAAGCTCATCAGTAAGAGCTGCACCATCGAGTCTCCATACCCAGTTTCCGCCGAGTGTTGACGGAATATTCATTCTTGCCTCCTTGCCAAGGCCGAGAATATCCTGCATAGGTACGATTGCTGTATCTGCCTTGCTTTCATAAGCAACACGGATGAGCCCCCAGTTGAATGGTTCGTCATCAGGCATCTGACAATAACTTCTTGCATAGTTAACGTCCTCGGGTTTAGCTGTTTCAAGCCAGCCCATAACAGTATCGTTATCGTGAGTACCTGTGTAAACAACACAGTTTTCGGTGTATTTATGGGGAAGATAGTCGTTCTCTTCACCACTGTCGAAAGCGAATTCAAGAACCTTCATTCCCGGATAGCCTGTCTGCTCCATAAGTTCGGTTACATCGGGAGTGAGTGTTCCGAGGTCTTCGGCAACAATATCAATCTTGCCGAGTGCCTCTTCCATCATATTAAAGAACTTAATGCGCGGACCTTCAACCCATTCACCGTTGATTGCGTTTTCGGCAGGATAAGGAATTGAATAGTAGCTTGCAAAAGCTCTGAAATGGTCAATACGGGTGATGTCATAAAGCTTTGATGCGGCTTTGATACGCTCAAACCACCACTCATAGTCGGTAGCCTCAAGGTAATCCCAATCATAGAGAGGATTGCCCCAAAGCTGACCTGTTGCCGAGAAGTAATCCGGCGGACAGCCTGCAACTGCGATAGGATCACCGTCGTCATAAAGCTGAAACAGCTCGGGATTTGCCCATGTGTCTGCGCTGTCCATGCAACATAGATTGCATATCGCCCAAAATCTTGATGCCGAGACCATTTACATACGCACGGAAGGATTCCCACTGCTCATAGAATTTGAACTGTACAAACTTCCAGAAATCAACATCATCCTTGAGCTTGCGTTCATAACGCTTCACGGCAGCCTCATCACGCATTTTGATTTCCTCATCCGGCCATTCTGTCCAGGAAACCATGTCAAAGCTCTTTTTAACTGCCATATAAAGTGCATAGTTTTTGAGCCATGAACTGTTTTTACGCTTGAAGGATGTAAATGCCTTCTGGTCACCCTTTTTGAAGTTATCGTAAGCAATCTTCAAAACTTCAAAACGGTTGTTGTAGATTTTCTCATAGTCAACCTCGGCGTCATCTGAGCCCCAGTCACGGCTCATGACCTCTTCCTTAGTCAAAAGACCTTCTTCACAAAGAGTGTCAAGGTCAATGAGGTAAGGATTGCCTGCATAGGTTGAAAAAGACTGATACGGTGAATCACCGTAACTTGTCGGTCCAACGGGGAGAATCTGCCAGATTGTCTGACCTGATTTTTTCAGAAAGTCAGCAAACTTGCGAGCCTCTTTGCCGATGGTGCCGATACCGTAGGGGGATGGAAGCGAAGTAATCGAAAGGAGAACACCTGCGCTTCTAGCCATAAAAATCAACTCCATTCTGACGGACTGTTAAATTTTTTAAATCTGCGAATTCGGGCGCAATTCGCCCCTGAACCCACAGTATCAAGATAATTTTAGCACATAATCTAAATTTTTACAAGTTATTTTTTTAACAACGACAAGTTATTGCAATATACTCAAAATAGTCAGTAAAACAGCGTCAGAAGTTAGTTTTCTTATATAGCCTCTTGAATTTACCATGTTAATACTGCCGCCAAGCATAAGCTTTATTGCATAACTTTTGTCTTTTGTGCTGATTCCGCAATAAACAAGACCGACAGGCTTTTCGGGAGTTCCGCCCGTAGGACCTGCAATTCCCGTTGTACTTACGGCTAAATCCGCACCCGAAACATTTCTTGCACCCTCTGCCATCTGCATTGCAGTTTCAGCCGAAACTGCGCCAAGCACAGACAGCGTTTCGTTTGAAACTCCAAGCACCTTATGCTTCATTTCATTTGCATATGTGCAGACACCGAAATCAAACACATCGCTTGCACCGCTTACTGCGGTAATTCTTTCGCTTAAAAGACCGCCCGTACAGCTTTCTGCGGTTGCAAGCTTTACGCCCTTTTCACGGAGCTTTGCAACAACATTTTCCTGGAGCGTGTCGGAATTGAGATTGTTTTTTCTCAAAAGCCGAACCACATCTGTATCTGTCAGAGTTATCATTAATAATCATCTCCGAAAATTTTTCGTATATCCCATATTTTAGCACCGGCATTATGAATATTGAATAATTTTTATTTTTTGTTATATATTAAATAGAAAAGGAAAGCGCTCACGCAAAAACGCTTAAAAAAGAGGTAATTTTATGGCTTGGTTTTTTACCGAAAAAAATATATTCGGCAACAACTACACCCTTGTCGGAGAAAACGCAAAGCATATTTCTAAGGTGCTGCGTATGCGTACAGGCGATGACATCACCCTTGTTTCTCCGGACAAAACGCAGTATGAATGTAAAATTTCGCTCATCACACAGGGTGAAGTCACGGTTGACATCATCTCACAAAAGCCGTGTGAAAACGAACCCGATGTTTTTGTAACCCTCTATCAGGCTCTGCCTAAGGGTGATAAAATGGATTTCATCGTTCAGAAATGCACGGAACTCGGAATCAGCAGAATTGTGCCGATGATTTCGGCAAGATGTGTTTCCCGTCCCGATGAAAAATCGCTGAAAAAGAAGTGTGAACGCTGGCAGAAAATTGCTCTTCAGGCAGCAATGCAGAGTCGCAGGGGCATTATTCCCGAAGTAACTCCGTGCATTTCGTTTAAAGAGGCAACAGAACAGACAAAGCAGAACGAAAAGACCGTATTTTTTTACGAAATGGGCGGAGAATCCGTCAGAAAAATTCTGAATGGCACAAAGCCTAAAACCGTCGGAATGTTCATCGGCAGTGAAGGTGGATTTGAACAATCGGAGGTTGACAGCGTAACCGCAATCTGCGGTCAGGCGGCAACCCTCGGCAAACGAATTCTCCGTGCAGAAACCGCCCCCCTCGCCGCCCTATCCATTATTATGTACGAAACCGACAATTTTTAGGCGAGTGCCTCGCACCCCTCTCGTGAAGACAGTTTGTGCAATGCACAACAAATGATGCCCGAGCGTAGCATAGCAGTTGTTTGTACCCACCCGTAGGGCGGTCATTGGCCGCCCGCTTGATGAAACCATTTGTTTATTCACATAACTTTTGATTTAATCAGAACATCAGTAACATTGTGATTTAACATCAAATTTGTACCCTTGCTAACGGGAGAACACGGTTATACCCTACATTATTCAGGTAACTGTATCTCGTTATATGGTTTATTTTTATCGTAAAATTTGTATCTTTACTTGCGGGCGTCCGATGAACGCCCCTACTGAAAAACAATAACTTTGATATAACTCAACACCAAAATCGGAGGAAAATTTATGACAGGAATTATATGTGCCATGCAGATTGAGGCCGACGGAATTATCGCCCTTTCTCAGAACACACAAACCGAAGAAATCGCAGGAATGAAATTCACCACAGGTACTCTTAACGGCAAGGACATAGCCGTTGTAGTCTGCGGAGTCGGCAAGGTCAATGCCGCCATGTGTGCCGTTGTGCTTATTGAAAAGTTCAATCCCGATGTTGTAATCAACAGCGGTGTGGGCGGTTCACTCTCCCCTCTTGTATCAATCGGAGATATTGTTGTTGCGACAAAATCCGTTCAGCACGATATGAACACAACTGCTCTCGGCGACAGACAGGGCGAGGTTTCATTTCCTGACGGTACAAAGATATTCTTTGACTGCGACAAAACAGTAGTTGAAAAGCTCACGCAGGCGTGCAGGGCACTCCCCGACACCAAGGTTGAGCAGGGCATTATCGCAAGCGGCGACATATTCGTTTCCGACCGTAAAAAACGCAAAAGAATTGCCGACACATTCGGTGCTCTTGTCTGTGAAATGGAGGGTGCGGCAATCGGTTATGTTTGCTACGCACTCAAAACTCCTTACGGAATCATCAGGGCAATCTCCGATGACCTTGACGAAAACAAGGGTGTTGACTATGAAAAATTCTGCAAACTTGCAAGCAAAAAAACCGTAGGCGCAATATGTGAATATCTCAAAAATGAATAATTATGACCGACTCAAAACGGGGAACGCTTTTGTTTCCCGTTTTTTCTTTTGTGATGAGTTGTCTTTTTCGATTTCTATTGACAATATAATCACATTTGGATAAAATAAAAGGTAACATTGTTTTATGGAATAACACTACATATACAAGGGAGAGATATATATGCAGCTTACAGGTGCAGAAATCATTTGCGAGTGTCTTCTTGAACAGGGTGTTGACACGGTTTTCGGTTATCCGGGCGGTGCGGCACTCAACACATACGATGCGCTCTATAAATACAGCGACAAAATTCGTCACATTCTCACAGCACACGAACAGGGTGCTTCTCATGCGGCTGACGGTTACGCAAGAGCAACAGGCAAAACAGGCGTTGTTATGACAACATCGGGTCCCGGTGCAACAAACATTGTAACAGGCCTTGCAACAGCCAATATCGACAGCATTCCGCTTGTTGCAATCACAGGCAATGTAACAACCGATCAGCTTGGAAGAGACAGCTTTCAGGAAGTTGACATTGTAGACATCGTAAAGCCCGTTACAAAGGCAAGCTTCCTTGTTGAAAAGGTTGAGGATCTTGCCGACACCATACGCAAGGCTTTTGCTCTTGCTCAACACGGCAGAAAGGGACCTGTTCTCGTTGATGTTCCAAAGGATGTAACGGCAAACAAAACAGAGTTTGTACAGACTATTCCCGAAAGACCGAGAACCTTTGAAATCAGAAACCCCGAAAAAGTTCGTGTTGTTCAGGAAATGATTAAAAACGCAAAGCGTCCTATGATTTACGCAGGCGGCGGTATCATCAGCGCTGACGCAAGCGAAGAATTCAAGGCATTTGCGGAGCTTATTGACGCTCCTGTTTGTTGTTCGCTTATGGGGCTCGGCTGTATTCCCGCCGATCATCCGCTCTGCGTCGGCAACATCGGTATGCACGGCGGTTACGAAACAGGTATGGCAACAGCCGAATGTGACCTTATGATTGCGTGCGGTGCAAGATTCTCCGACCGTGTTGCAGGCGACCGTGAGAGGTTCGGCGAACAGGCAAAGATTGTTCAGCTTGAAATTGACGAAAAAGAAATTAACAAGAATGTAAAGGTTGATGAATACATTCTCGGAGATATAAAAGAAATTCTCATTGCACTCACAATCGGTCTTGACCGTCAGAACCATCCGGACTGGCTTGCGAAGATTGAAGAATGGAAGCATCATTTTGACGATAAAAAGCTCCCCGAGTGTGACCTTCCGCTCCCACAGCAGGTTCTTGATACAATCAACGAAATCAAGTGTCCGTCAGACATCATCGCAACAGATGTAGGTCAGCACCAAATGTGGGTTGCACAGTTCAGCAAGATTATGGAAAGCAGAACGCTCCTCACATCGGGCGGTATGGGTACTATGGGTTACGGCATGGGCGCCGCAATCGGTGCGCAGTGTGCCCGTCCCAATGACAGGGTTTGCCTCATCACAGGTGACGGCAGTTTCCACATGAACTTAAACGAACTCGTAACACTGAAGTCCTATGAACTCCCCGTTGTTGTAGTTGTTATGAACAACACGGTTCTCGGCATGGTTCGTCAGTGGCAGAAGCTTTTCTACGGCAGTCGTTTTTCACAGACCGATCCGCACAGAGCAACCGACTTTGTAAAGCTTGCAAACGCTTTCGGCGTTGACGGTTTAAGAATCACAAAGCCTGAGGAAATCAAGCCGATTCTCACAAAGGCTTTTGAGATGAACAAGCCCGTTGTTGTTGACTGCCACATCAGTCCCGATGCAAATGTTCTCCCGATGATTCCTCCGGGAAAAACAATCAACGAAATCATCACCGAAATGTAAGCCGAGCGCCTCGGCACGCAGTTCGTGTAGGCAGTTTGTGTTCGGAACAGCTTTCAGCTCCCGAGCACGGAAATCCACCGTTCCCAGCTCGTGAAGATAGTTTAGTTTTAAAACAACTTATATCTCCCAAACACGGCGAAGTTAATAATTATATTTATAGGGTACTCAACCGAGTACCCTATTTTTATAGTTAAGCAGTTTTCTGTCTATAATTCCCTCAAAAAAACAGTTGACTTTTTAGCCTGATTAACATACAATAATACTGATATCAAAAAAACTTTGTTTTTTGCAGGGGAGCGTTAATGACGTTCCCCTAGTTTTTTTAAGCATAAAAGACTCCCACAGTTATGGCTGTGGGAGTTTTCTTTATCTTTTATTTGTCATTTATTTTTTCTTCTCTTTTGGTTTAACTTCCTTTTCAAAGTTTACGGCATCGGCAACATCTTCCGTATCGAACTTATAGTCCTTACCGGGGAAAACTGCGTTGAGAACGATACCTGCAATTGATGCAACAGCAAGTGGCGAAAGTGTTATTGCGGCACTGCCGATTGTAAAGCTTACCGTGTCACTTGAAAGACCGAGCGCACAAACAAGGATAACTGCGGCAACGATAAGATTACGGCTCTTTGTGAAGTCAACCTTGTTTTCAACAACATTTCTGACACCGATAGCAGAAATCATACCGTAAAGAACAAACGAAATACCACCGATGATACAGCTTGGAATTGAACCGATAATTACCGAAACAATCGGGAAGAATGATACTGCAACGGCAAAGTAAGCGGCAATTCTTATTACTCTCGGGTCATAAACTCTCGTAAGAGCGAGAACGCCTGTGTTTTCACCGTATGTTGTGTTTGCAGGGCCACCGAAAAGTGATGCAAGTGTTGTTGCAAGGCCGTCACCGACAAGAGTTCTGTGGAGTCCCGGATCTTTGATGTAGTTATTGCCTGTTGTTGAACTGATGGCGCAAATATCACCGATATGCTCCATCATTGTAGCAAAAGCGATCGGAACAATGGCAATGATTGAAGATGCGATAAGCGCACCGTTTGAGTAATCAATACCGCCGAATACTGTTTTATCCCAGTGAATCGGAATTCCGATAAGTCCCTCACTGCCGAAAATGTGACCTTTTGAGATGTTGTCGCAAATTGTGTTCAGGCTTGTAAAGTCAAAAATCGGCTGATAAACACCGTTTGCGTCAGCACCGCCCGAGAAAAGCCACGGAACATTCTGAATAAGGTCAGGATTTGCCTGTGAAATGAAGTAAAGCACAAGACCTGTGCCGTAGGAGATGAGCAAACCGAGGATAATCGGAATGATTTTAGCCATTCCATTGCCCCAGATGTTGAAAACAACAATTACAGCAAGAGCAACTACAGCCAAAAACCAGTTTGTTGTGCAGTTTGAAACAGCCGACGGAGCAAGTCCAAGACCGATTGCAATGATGATAGGACCTGTTACAACAGGCGGGAAAAATCTCATTACCTTTTCAATGCCCACCGCCTTGATAACTGCGGCAAGGATGAAGTAGATAAGGCCTGCACACGCAACGCCAAGGCACGCATACGGGAGCATACTGTTAGGGTCATTGGGTGAAAAAGCCTTGATTGCGGCATAACCGCCCAAGAATGCAAAGGACGAGCCGAGGAAGGCAGGTACTTTAAACTTTGTAATGCAGTGGAACAAAAGTGTTCCCAAGCCTGCCATAAGCAAAGTTGTTGAAATGTCAAGTCCCGTTAAAATCGGAACAAGGATTGTTGCGCCGAACATTGCAAACATATGCTGAATACCGAGAATTATCATCTTCGGTTTTCCGAGTTTGCGGGCATCATAAATTGCGCCGTTGTTTTTGTCCATTAGAATTCCCTCTTTCTCATGTTCGGGTTTAAAATCTGTAAAAACCCATTCCTGTTAATTATACCTTTACACAGATATAAAAGCAATAACTTTTTATTTTAATGCCAAAAGTTCCCATATCATTGACATTTTGAACGGTTTTTAGTATCATTAAGTTAATCAAATAATCAAAATTCAACAAGGAGGCAATGATATGTCAGTTTCGTACATGACACATCCGCTTATAAGACACAAAATTACACTTCTCAGAAAAGAAGACACATCAACAAACGAATTCCGCAAATTGGTTGAAGAAATTGCAATGCTTATGGGTTACGAGGCTCTTTCGGATCTTGAAACTCAGGACATCACAGTTAAAACTCCGATTGAGGAGTCTGTTCAGCCTGTTATTTCAGGCAAAAAGCTTGCCGTTGTTCCGATTCTTCGTGCAGGTCTTGGTATGGTAAACGGTATTCTCGCACTCGTTCCGTCTGCAAGAGTAGGTCACATCGGTCTTTACCGTGACCCCGAAACTCACGAACCGCACGAATATTACTGCAAGCTCCCCGATCCGATTGACCAGCGTCAGATTGTTGTTGTCGATCCGATGCTTGCAACAGGCGGTTCGGCTATTGCCGCTGTTGATTTCATCAAAAAGCACGGTGGTCAGAAAATCAAGTTCATGTCAATCATCGCAGCTCCCGAGGGTGTTGACGCTCTTATGAAGGCGCACCCCGATATTCAGCTTTATGTCGGCTGTCTTGACCGTGAGCTTAACGAAAACGCATACATTTGCCCCGGTTTGGGCGATGCAGGCGACAGAATTTTCGGCACAAAATAATTTATTTTCCGCATTCAAAAAGCCTGAGCAAAAATGCTCAGGCTTTTTCTGTTTCGCATAAATGTAAATGCAGCAGTGTTAAAAGTGTTTCGGGGTTAGGATGTGCGAAACAGGATAAGGTTTTCCAAAATAACATATCTTTCGGAATAACTTTCAAAGAGCAAGGTCTGTGTATTTATTTGTGACCGGTTAAATTCACATACCCTGTTTTCGATATTATTATAGCACAAAAAATATGTTTGTGTTAATTAGTCTTTAAATTGCCGATTTTTGACCGCTAATTTAATACTTTAGTCAACACGCATCAATCATGAATGATTTTATTTCCCCAAAAATCAAGGAGCTTCTCCTTAATTTCCGCATAGAGTGATGCGCTTATCGGCACTCTGTCGCCGTTTTTGCACACCCATTCCCGGCGGTCAACTTTCTCCACATTCTCCATATTTGCTATACAGCCTCTGGAAATATAAATAAATTCATTTGAGTCAAGTTCTTCAAACACAACAGACAGCGGTTTTCGTATTTTTATCGGCTCTTTGCTTTTGAGGTGGTAAATTTCACTGTTTTTACCTCTTTTGATAATGTACAGAATGTACTTACACGGCAACATACCGCACATATCGTGCCGTTCAATCAGATACGATTTTTTGCTTTCAAGGTCAATGACATTAGCTGCGTCAAGCAATGCGTCCTTCAGCCTATAATCTCCGTCTTGCTTTGGAACAAATCTGAAAATATCAAGTTTATATCCGTCAACGGCATAATTTACATGGGAGGTCATAAAAATAATAAGACAATTCGGGTTTGATTTTTTCACATAATCCGCAATCTCAAAACCCGACATTTTTGGCATTTCGATATCAAGAATCAGAATATCCATTTGTTTGTTGTCGTCAAGCTCAAACATAAACTGACTGCTGTCGGTGTATACCGAAATATCCGCCGATATATTCATTTCGCAAAAAGCACGGTCGGCTATCTCCTTTTCCCGTTTAACCGCCGAAGGGTTATCATCACATATTGTACAATGCAAAATCATATTCATAACATTCACCGTTTAAAGTTAATATAAATCACTTTTACAAAATCATTATACTATAGAAATTATCGCATTGCAATATATTGTCTGAGTTTTTATAAAAACTTTGCCTGTATATACCCGGCAAAAGAAACACCCGAACTAAAAAGTTCGGGTGTAAAAGAATAAATTTAACTCAAAGATTATTACGATTTATTTGCGGCAACACTTGAAGCCTGTTTGACAGCAGTATTGACTTTTGACTGATATGCATGACCTGCAACTCTGCCGTTGACAACCGCAACATAACGGTTGCTGTCAGACTTGTAATAGCTTACGGTGTCTGTTGAGCCGTCAGATGAGTATTTATATGTAACGGTAAGAACAGGCGAACCGTTTTTGCTGTCAGACTTTGTGTCAGCAAGCTCGACCATTGTAAGATTCTCATAGAAACCTGAGAATGTTGCAAGCTCAATTTCTGTCTTGCCGTTCTTAACGGTTGTTGTGGTTGTTGTTGACTCACTGCCGTTATCGTCTGTCTTTGTTTTCTGTGCAGTGCTCAGCGAGAATGTGTAGGTGTTCTTGCCGTCATTTACGGAAACCTCCGACAATGCGCTCATCTTCGGATAAAGCACATATTCGTTTACAAGGCTGTCATAGCTTGTTTTAACCCACGGAACCTTTTCGGCAGAAATTGTATATACAATATTTCCGCCCTCTTTCATAAGGCACACATTGCCGTCACCGTCAGGCTTTGAAGCTCTGAGGCTGACTGTTGTGTCGGGATAAACAGCCTTTAACTTTGCATACGGATTAGAAAGACCTACGCTTGAAAGCTGTGAGGATGACGGATTAACCATTTTTACCGTGAGGGCATAAAGACCTCTGATGCCGCCTGCAACAAGACTGCTTTCTTTCTCGTTTGCGTAGCACTCAACAGGGCTTGTCATAACATAAGAAGCTGAGTTCTTATTGTCTGAATTTGGCTTGAGTGTGATTGTATTTGAAAAATTAGAACCTGAAATCTCAATTGACGATGCCTGACTGTTGTCATTATCAGATGCCGCATCGTTGATTGTAAGACTGATAAGATCTGTAAGGCCGTAGTCAAATGCAGAAACAGAATCTTTTGCAACAAGATAAACAGTATCGTTGCTGCCGAACTTAATATATGTTCCGGCATTCTGCGGAGCATCATCACCGACATAGATAATAGCCTTTGTCTTGTCGGTATAAGTTACGGTAACAGTATCTCTCGGCTTATCAAGTCCGTAATCTGCAAGCTTTGAGCCGTCAAGAGTCATAACCTTTGTAAAGTCAATGCTTGCGGCATTGTTTGCGATATTGTCGGCAATACCGCCCTGAAGGTCAAAATCTTCATAACCTACAATAGTGTACTGTGTAGCACTTGTTTTGCCGTTTTTATCGGTCGGTGTATATGACTTGATGTCCACAGTACCCTTTTTGTTTTCAAGATGAATCTTTGAATTTTTGCAGGGATATAATCCATAAGAGTGCCGTAGCTGTTGTTATCAATTTCACCCTTATCGTTTGTCTGAATCTGTGCCTGATGAACACCGTCTTTATCGGTTGTAACGCTCATCTTTACACCCTCATCATATGTTGCTGCTCCCGATGATGAACCGTCGCCCTTCGGAAGAAAGATGAGCAGACACATAAGTCCCGCAAGAATCAATGCTGCTGCGCAGACAATAATCAATATTTTAGTATTCTTTTTCATTATCTGTTCCTCCTGCGTAACCAGAAAACAAAGCCTGCAACAAGTATTGCAATCGGGATAATGATTACAAACACAACAAGCATTGTGTTCTGTGTTGCAACATCGGTGATTCCGAGTTCCGTATTGTCAATCGACTTACTCTCAATTGTAATGCCGACATCTTCCTTATCTGCAATTGTGTTGATTACATTCATAAAGTAAGCGGAGTTATTAAAGCTGTTGTACTTCATAATTGTGTCGCTGAACATAACATATGAACCGAATATGATAACTCTCGAAGAGTTCTTGTCCTCGTTTGTCATAACACCTTCTGCCGCAACATTTTCACCGTTACCCGAAACTGCGTCCTTGTAGTCCCAGTTCTTGTCGGCGTCAATCGGCAATACGCCTGCCTTATCGGAAGTTTTAAGCAATGCGTGTGCAGTGTTTTCATCTGTAATATTAACAGCGTGTGACTCTGATACAACAACAGGAATCTTGCTGTTTTTGAGGTTATCTTTGTAGTAATCACCGTAGCTTACCGTGAATGCATACGGTGAGCTTGCGCTTACAAGGGTGCTTTCATCAGTTTCAAACACATATCCTCTGTCAATTGACATACCCCATTCCTTGAGGAAATCGTCAAGGTTCGCATCTCGCCCATATCGCAGTCGGAACATAGATGAGTGAGCGTCCGTATTTGCCGTCATTTGAAAGCCATGTCGAAAGCTTTTCAACAATCTTCTCGTCAAGGTCAACAGACGGTGCGTACATAATTGCAATCTTTGCGTTGCTGTCAAAGTCGCCTGTTGCGAGTGAAACCTCGTTCACCTGATAAGCATTGTTTTCAAGAAGTGTTTTAAGTGATGAATAATCCTGCTCGTTGTTGCCCTTAATCATATCAACAACAACCTTGTCATCTGTTGTAACATTGAGAATAGCCGTTACAACAGCCTGCTCAATCTTTGTGCCGGTAAAGCTGTATGAACCGTAGTAATTGTAGGTCTTCTCGTCATATTCAAAGCAATCCGTAAGAGTAAGCACCTTGTACTGCTTGCCGGATTCAACAAGAACAATGTTATTTGCCGAGCTTGACTGCCAGTCAACATTCGGATAATCGGATGTAAACGACGGGTTGGATGTAAGGTCAACATACTTGATTTTCATCTTACCGTCTGACTTGCTCGCCATTTTGTTAAGCATTTTCTGAGCCTGTACAAAGTAGGTACCTGCTCTCAAATGATTCCTTTGCCATAAGTATATTTACCGTAACATCCTTGTCAAGGTGTGAAACATAGTCAATTGTATCGTCCTGAAGTGCAAACGACTTGTTTGATGTAAGGTCAAGCTCCAGGTCGGGGAATCTGTTAACAAGAAGTCCGACAATAATGTTTACAATAATTACCATAACGATAACAAGCGCCGTAATTGCCATTGCAATCGTGCCGTGTTTTGCTTTTCTTGACTTCATGAACTTTTTGAATCTGCCCTTTTCGGACTTATTCTTCTTATTCTTTTTGGCCTTTGTATCTTCCTTTTTATCGGCTGTTTCCGCCACTGCATTGCTGTCTGCATTTGCAGTATCTTCGGAGATAGTATTCAGGTTTTTATTTTCTTCGCTCATTTATATTACCTCCTTAGCTCCAGCGTCTTTTTTTCCAGAACACGAACAGTAAAAAATACGAACAATCCTGCCACACTCAGGAAGAATACGATATCAGGTGCGCTGAGCAGACCGTATTTGAATGAATTATAATATGTAGCAAAATCAATCTTTTCAACAATGTTCTTGATCCAGTCAATTGAAATCATACTTGTGAAGTTTGTCATCATATAGATAACAAGGTTAACTGCCATGCTTACAATTGCGGCAACAATTGTGCTTTCCGTAAGTGATGAAATGAAAATGTTAATTGCAAGCAGAGCCGCACCAAAGAGGAGAAGTCCGATGAATGTACAGAGAATAACCGACCATTCCGGAGTTGCAAAGAATGAAATTACAACCGCATAGAGAAGGAAGATTGCACTGCAAATTGCATAAAGCACAAATGCACCGAGGAACTTTCCTAAAACGACCCTTGTAAGGCTTACAGGTGCAGTAAAGAGCGCCTGATCTGTTCTCTGATACTTTTCATCTGCAAAAGATTTCATTGTTATAATCGGAATTATAAACAGAATAATCAAAAGCATATTGCCGTATACATAGCTTAAACTTGCCGAGTTGTACACAATACAGTAGTTGTAGAAAAACACACCCGAAAAGAAGAAGTAAGCGGCAAGAACAACATATGCAATTGCCGAATTGAAATAAGAGGAAAGCTCCCTCTTTAAAATAGCACCCATTACATATCTTCCTTTCTGCTGTCATATTTACCCGAGGTAAGCTTGAGGAACATATCCTCAAGTGTTTCATTGCCTGACTGCATATCAAGAATTACAGCACCGACTCTTACCATGGCATTGTAAACATCTCTTCTGATGTCGCTTGATGTTTCGTATTCAATCATATACTTTCCGCTGCCGTCGGCATTACTGCCTGTCTTTGTAACACGCTTAACAGCAGGGATTTTCTTTATTGCCTCGGTAATGTCAGCGCTACTTCCCTCTGCAGTAAGCGAGAGCTTCTGACCGCCCGAAACCTGAGCAGAAAGTTCATCGGTTTTTGCATCGGCAACAATTTTGCCCTTTGAAATAACGACGATTCTGTCACACACCTCGGAAACCTCGGAAAGAACATGAGATGAAAAAATTACAGTATGCTTTTTGCCGAGATTGCGGATAAGCTTTCTGATTTCGATAATCTGCTTAGGATCAAGACCTACCGTCGGTTCGTCAAGAATGATTACGGGCGGATTGCCGAGAAGCGCCTGAGCAAGACCTACACGCTGGCGATAACCTTTTGACAGATGCTTGATAATTCTGTCAGCCTGCTCCGTAATTTTTGTCAAACGCATAACCTCGTCAATGTGTTCCTTTTTCGGCAGCTTCACCTTCTTGAGATCAAACATGAACTCAAGATATTTTTAACCGTCATATCAATGTACAAAGGCGGAATTTCAGGAAGATAACCGATTTTTGACTTTGCGTGAATCGGATCGTCAAGAATTTCGCATCCGTCAATGGTAACAGTACCGCTTGTTGATGAAAGGTAACCTGTTATCATATTCATTGTTGTGGATTTGCCCGCACCGTTAGGTCCGAGAAATCCCAGAACTTCACCTGTTTCAACAGTGAAGCTGATGTCATCAACGGCCTTTATGCTGCCATAAAATTTTGTAAGGTTTTTAACCTCGACCATGTGACTTTTCACTCCTTAAAATTAATTGCGTAATTTCTGTGATTTGAATGTGCCGTACAAAAACACAGAAACGAACATTATTGATTATACTATAAAACGAGCAGTTTGTGTAGAGTTTTTCCAAATAAATCAACGCAAACTCACAAAAATTCAGTTTTTCATCACATAAAGAAATGTCTTGGGGAATTATTCACCAAAAACTCGGAACAATATTTATTGATAATGACAAAACAAAGGAAGTGTCAGTATGCAATATGTAAATGCATTCTGGGTTGGCGGACTGATCTGCGTGGCAGGTCAGATTCTCATTGACAAAACAAAACTCACTCCCGCAAGAATACTTACGGGCTTTGTTGTCGCAGGCGTAATTCTGGGGGCAATCGGACTGTACAAACCGCTTGTTGATTTTGCGGGTGCCGGCGCAAGTGTGCCGATCAGCGGATTTGGTTTTCTTATGAGCGAGGGAGTGCGAAAGGCGCTCTCTCAGGACGGCGCACTCGGAATTCTTACAGGAGGTCTTACAAGCGCCGCCGCAGGAATCTCCGCCGCAATAGTTTTCGGACTTATCGCCGCCCTGTGTACAAAATCGGGAGATAAGTAAAGGCAGTATGATATAGAAAATTATTGCACCCGGGCATAGTATTGTAATCGTTTGTGCAATCAGTAGGTGCGTTCATCGGATGACTGCGCCTACTGATTGTTTTACAACAAAAACCGCCGTACAGATTTTTCGCTGTACGGCGGTTTAATTTATTCACCTTATTCAGTTAGAGGTAATCATATCCATTTTTGTCACACCATATTCTGTATCCAAAAAATTTTATCCATGCAAATAAAATTATTATCTATGTATGTGCCACTTGTTACATCATTTCTGCGAGGACAGATATTGAAATTGCAGTAATTATACCAACGCAGAGTGTCGTCAAGTGAACTTACACAACTCTGTTCGTCAATGAAAATATCATTGTTTTTAAATTCAGGCTCAAGACCTACGATATGTTTCTGAAGGTTTGTTGCAGTCGTGACCGTAATGTTTTCATAATTTTTTTCATTTGTCAGCATTTTCTGCGCACCTGTAAGGTTCTCAATATGAACAACATATTTTTGAACAAGCGTTGCATCTTCAATATTTACTTCACCGTCACCGTTCACATCACCTTTGACGGTATACGCATTGGTCATTTTGTTGTAAGATGTCATCATCTCTTTAAATGCTTTTGTAAGTTGATTACACGGAAATTCATTCTTATGTGCATAATAATAATCAAATGCGTCACCAAGATTTTTTAACTTTTCCTGAAAATCATTCCATTCATTTTCTGAATACCAATTATTATAATTTTCTTCTTTCAAAGCATTTTTATATGTAGCCTCTGCATATTCAATATTAACAAGCGGTGCATCGTAATACATATCATAAACCTGTTTTAGTGCAACAGTATATTCATCTGCCGATAAACCGTCAGTATCATACACTTCTCTTGCGTTGTCCATTATTGACGGCCAAACTCCATCATATATCACTGCACAATCCAACCAAATATCTTTATTCAAATTCAATATGTAACCTAACTTTTCCTGCTGAATTTCAGCGTCTGTTTTTTCAACAGCAGATGCATTAAAGCCAAATGCTGTAACAGACATAACTCCTACAAGTAATATTGCTAATATCTTTTTCATTAGTTAGTCCCCCTTGTTATATTTAATGCCATTTTCTGAATCAATGTTGCATCAATTATGTCAATATCACCATTTCTATCAACATCATCCAAAATGACAATCCTAAACTTAGTTAAGTTAATTAGAACATATCGTTAATTTAATTAATTTTATTTTTATTGCAATTTAAAATAGAGCTTTACAACTAACATTATTATAGCATAATTAAATAAGTATTGATAGTTTTTTATTATTTATGTTATAGAATTTCATTATGATTTTTTGTGCATTTTGTCAAATTAAACAAAAACCGCCGTACAGATTTTTCGCTGTACGGCGGTAATATTTAAAAATATTTAATTCTATTATTCAGCGTTAATCTGAACTTCTTCGGGATTTTCAGAAATATCGCCTTTCTTTTTTCTGCGTTTTTTGATGATATATGTCCATACGCAGAGGAACGCAAAGGTTGCGGCACATATGATTGTCACGGTCAATCCTATTGCAAATCCCTTTGGATAATACTCAAGCTTGATTGTATGTTCGCCCTTGTCAAGATTGAATGCAACGAGTGCGTTGCCGACAGGAGTAATTGTTACCTCCTTGCCGTCAACATATGCCTTCCAGCCTTCTTCATACGGAACAGAGGTGTAGAACAATCCGTTTTCCTGAGCATTGATTGTTCCCTCCATAGAACTGCCTGTAAGCTTTGTTGTTGTCATTACGCTCTTTGAAAGCTTATTGTAACCTTCTTCAAAGACATCCTGATTCAGAACATCAACAAATACCATTGCAGAACCCGACTGTCCCTGCTGGAGATTTGAATAAACGGAAATCTTGTCCCCCTTTTTGCATTGACCGATGCAGGCAATGTAGCTTCTGCCCATACCGTAGGTCTTGCTCTGAGCAACATCGTTAATCATAACGGTAACATCGTCACCGCCCGAAATATCCGCATACATAAGATATAAGCCGTCCTTAGGTGCTTCGTAATTCCACTTTACATGCGGAGTAACTGTTGTATCGGTACAGCTGAATGAATATCGTCCGTAACCTGTCTTATTTACGGGGAACTGATTGTAGTCTGTGTGTCCCTGTGAAACAACATCAAGCGGAGTGTAAACATCATCCTTAATGCCTGTTGCAAGTTTGAAAAATTCATTCTGTTTGTCAAACGGATTGAACTGATCTTCGTTTTCATCAACCTGCCAGCTTGCAAGTGCGGAGTTTGTCATAAAGCCCATTGGCAGATAATGATTGTTCTGCAAAAGCTTTACATTACCGACACCGTAAACCTCTGTAAGGTTATAGGTGTTCATATAGATATTGTCACGGGCAATAAGATATTTAAGATTCATAAAGAGATTTGTAACCGGTGAACCCTCGGCATAGGTGTAGCGGTTACCGCTCTTCCAACCCATCATACCAAAGTTTTCAAACAGCACGGTCATATCAACATTAGCCATTGAGTTGAACATCGAAAGTCCGTTGTAGTGGTTGAGAGCCGCATCGTTAAGCGTCTGAGTTGATGTCATCTCCGCTCTCCACATTTCGGTTGTATTGCTTTCAAGGCTGTCCATATAGTCAATTACCTGTGCAGTATTCTCCTCGCCTCTCGGATAATCGTAAGTACCCGTTACAGTTGTTGTCTTAACACCGATATAACCTGCGGCGGCACTCTCACCTATTATGATTACGCCGAATACAATCAAAAGAACCTGTTTCGGAACAATTCTCTTTGTATAGAGGAAAAGCAGAACGCAGATTACAGCCGCAATAACTGCCGTGCCGACAAGCGCATAAGTCTCCTGTGTGCCGATACCGAAGATTATAACAAGCGCAACAAAAAGTGCGGCAAGAATAACATCCCAGCAAGAGCTTGATTCAAGGAGCATAAAAGCTCTGAATGCCATAACAACAAGTACAAAGCTGATAAGATAGCTGAAACGGTACGGAATCATATTTGTAAAGTGGAAACCGTGCCAGATGTAGTCAAGCTGTCTGATGATACAGCTGATAATCATAAAACCGATAAGGCAGCCGTCAACGATTTTCTCTTTGAGCGAAATTTTCTTGCTTGTGAAGAAAAGAATTCCGAGTACAAGAGAAAGTGTACCGCAGGCAATGTTAGGCAATGCGTCAGCCTCTTTAATTGCAGGAGCGGCAAATGTTATGAAATTGGAAAGAATCTTTCTGATTGCCTCAAGCACACCCATAAGGTCATTTGTCGAACCTATATTGATTGCAAAGGTTGTCGGGAAAGTTGCCCCCGATGCGTTTGTGTTTTGCAGACCGAAGAACGCCGGCAACAGGAAAAACGCAGTAAGTCCGATTGCAATCAATGAGTAGATGCCTGTGCGAAGAAGATTTGTTGCAAACTTTTTGATGCCGTCCCATTTTACAATGTTGTATGCAATAAATGACAACAGTACAAAAATGCAGGCGAACAAACCTATATAATAGTTAGTCAAAAGTGAAAGTGCAAGCGAAACTATGTAAAGTCTGAACTTGCCCTCTGTGAAGAGCTTTACTGTGCCAAGAGCAACAAGCGGTGTGATACAAACCGTATCAAGCCAGATTGTGTTCCAATAGTAGCCCATAAAGAATGCACAAAAGCCGAAACTGCATCCAAAAATCACAAGAGAAAAATCATTCTTCTTAAAAAGACTGCGTAAGAAGATTGCCATAAACATACTTGCACATGCAACCTTGATTACAACAGAGAACATCAAAAATTCTCTCAGCCATTCACTCGGCAAAAATACCGTAAGAAAATTCAGCGGGCTCATAAGGTAGTATGACATAAGTGCAAAGTAGTTTACACCTCCGCCCTGCGTCCATGACCAGAACAGCGATTCGCCGTGTTTAAGTTTTTCCTGCATATCCGCAAGGAACGGATAATACTGATGCCACAGGTCGGTTACGAGAATCTGATTGTCACCGAACGGCGAAACCTTCATAACTCCGAAAGCGGCTGTCATAAGCACAAACGGTATGACAAAAGCCAAAACGATAAACATGTTTTTTGAGAAAAAGCCTTTGCCGTTGCTCTTGTTATTCAGCGTAACAGGCTCAGCCTTCTTCCTTTTCTTTACAGCGGGCATAATTTGACCTCCGAAATATTTTGTAATTGTTTTCCGATATGCACAAAAATGCAATCGGGTACAAGTAATCCATTCTATTTTAACGCTTTTCGTGTGTGATGTAAATAAAAAAACATAAAAATCTTAAAAAAAATAGACTTTTTGCGTTAGCTTTGTTATAATTAAAATCTAAGTGCGGATACTCTCACCCCTATGCGGTGAGTTTAACTTTATAAAGGTGATGTAAAAAATGAAAACCATAGACTTAGTTGTTCCCTGCTATAATGAAGAAGCTGGACTTGAGCATTTTGTGCTTGAAACCAACAAGGTTATCAACTCTCTGCCCGAGTATTCTTTCAGATACATACTCGTAAATGACGGCAGTAAGGACAGAACCTATCTCATTATGAAAAAGCTTGCGAAAACTTTTAACAATATCAAGTATATTTCGTTCTCACGAAATTTTGGCAAAGAGGCGGCAATGTATGCCGGACTCAAGCATACAACGGCCGACTATGTTGTTGTTATGGACGCCGACCTTCAGCATCCTCCGCAGTTGTTTCCTCAGATGATTCAGGCTGTTGAACATGAGGGTTACGACTGCTGTGCGACAAAGCGTGCCGAGCGTGAGGGCGAAAGCAAGTTCAGAGGAATTTTTTCAAAACTGTTCTTCAAGCTTTCAAATAGGCTTACAGATGTAAAAATGCCCTACGGCGCAATGGACTTCCGTATGATGAGCCGTCAGATGGTTGACTCAATTCTTGAACTCAGCGAAGTTCAAAGATTTTCAAAGGGCATTTTCTCATGGGTTGGCTTCAATACAAAATGGATTGCCTACAAAACTGTTGACCGTCAGCTCGGTCAGACAACATGGAAATTCTCAAGTCTGTTCAAATATGCAATTGAGGGAATCACAAGCTTTTCGGTTGCGCCGCTCAGATTCACGGCTGTTATGGGATTTATCATCTTCGTAATTTCGCTCATATACATTATAATAACGCTGATTCAAACGCTTTTTCTCGGAATTACCACACCCGGTTATGTCACCACGCTGTGCGCAATCCTCTTTATGGGCGGAATCACCGAAATGTCAATCGGTATTCTTGGCGAATACATAGGAAAAATTTATATGGAAGCAAGGACAGACCTATTTACATTACAAAATTCTCCAATTTTGAAGATGAAGATAACGAAGAAAAAGATGATAAGGAGATTAACGGTTAATGGGTAATTTTATAAAGCAGTTTTTTGACATTAAATTTTGGAAGTTTATACTTGTCGGAATTTTAAACACGGTTGTGGGTATGGGACTTCAATTTCTGTTCTTTAATCTCTGTGGTTGGAATGAATGGGTTTCATCGCTTATCGGCTACATCCTCGGCAGTATTTTAAGCTATTTTCTCAACAAATACTTCACATTCAAAAACAAGGACAAGGGCTGGAAACCAATCGTTAAATTTGCACTCAATATTGCAATATGCTACGGACTTGCCTACGGAATTGCAATTCGCTCATCAGTATGCTCTGTACGGCAAACAGCTGGACAATGTTCGGCTGGAGTATTGAAAAGTTTGCAGGAAACTTTTCAATGATAGTAGGCGCTTGCCTATTTGTTGCATTCAACTACATCGGACAGCGTTTCTTCGCTTTCAAAGAAAAAAAGGACGAAAACAATAAGTAATCCAACCCATTAAAAGTTTTCAACATTTAATAAACACCAAATAAACACCAAAAGGACTGAAAGCGATTATCTTTCAGTCCTTTTTATATATACGGCAAACCGCCGTTCCACATTCGTGAAGATAGAATGTTAATCCTCTATGCAAAATAAATACACAAGTTTAATTACACCAATTTAAATATGTATAAACAAAGAATTTGATTGTGGCGGGCGAATAATATCCTCCCTACGAAATTTGTTGTAAAAAGAAGCTCCGAAGTAGATACTTCGGAGCTGATAAGCAATGTAAATTTGATTATCTTTTTGAGAACTGTAGCAGCGTTAAGAAAACAGTCCTGCGGACTGTTTTTAGCTGCGCCGCAGGAGCTTTGCTCCGAGGACCCGAAGTCAGCACAAAAAGAAACTCCGAAGTCGAAACTTCGGAGCTGATAAGCAATATAAATTTGATTATCTCTTTGAGAACTGAGGAGCTCTACGAGCTGCTTTAAGACCGTATTGCGCGAGTTTTTGAGCTGTTTTTCCTTGATATTCCGGGCTTTTCCGGCTTTCTGCTTCTCGGTTATCCGGTATGCGGACCATAAAAATCGCCTTTTTTCATTCAGCGATAGCCTGATGAAACGCACCATTTACTACCCCAAACAACTCCTCTGGTTTATTGTACTTCACTTTTGCATAGATGTCCATAGTTGTTTTGCTGTTTTCGTGTCCGGCAAGGTATTGTACTGTTTTTGGATCAACGCCCGCATAGAGAAGATTGGTGATGTAAGTGTGCCGCAGCTGATGAGGTGTCACATCAAAGTCCAGCGTATATTTGATTTGGGGTTGATTCTTCTGGGTCATACCCAGCGTTGGAGTAACCGTATATTTGATACTCTCCCCATTTACATACTTATAATAGTTCCGGGGCTTAGTGGAGCGGACAACGACATACTGCCACACTCTTTGGAACTGCGAGGCAGCCAGTGCTCTCCTTTGCTGTCAGCGATCACATAATCTGATATGGAATTTTCTTTCGTTTCTCTCAGACAATCCACCAAACACTTCGGTATCGGAATATCCCTTTTTGCCGCCGGAGTCTTTAGCACCGTAGAAACCACGGGTCTGTTATGCTCTGTACGCCATGCCCGCCTCACCGATAGATAAGGTGTATCCTCGTCCAGAAATACACAATCCCATTGCAGTGCAAGAATTTCTTCCCGACGCAGACCGGAATACAAACCGAGCATAATAAACAAATATGGAGGAAGCCCCTTGACTGTATCCAAAAGCACGGCTACCTGCTGATCTGTCAATGCCTCCTTCTTTTTTGTCGGTTTTCCGCCTTTACCGGATATTCCCGTACAGGGATTGTGTTCAAGAATTTGGTTTCTCTCTGCCGCATAAAAAATGCACTTGAGCAGCATATTGACCTTATTGTATAAACCTTCCGATTTCTTTGACAATGGAACAAGAGCCAGCCGAATATCGTCAGCAGTCACTTCTTCCATATACATCTCTCCCAGAGGTTTGATGATATAGTTTGTCATATCCCTCGTATAACCTCTGAGTGTAGACGCAGACACCTTTGCCGACTGCATCAGCAGCCACTTCTCTCCATACTCAGCTACTGTCGGGTGCTGCCGGTGAAAGATAATTTCTTCCACCTGCTTCCGAGCCTCTAACTGCTTCTCATACAATTCTTCACAAGTAGCGGCATACAAACTCAACTCTTTGCCATCTGCATCCGTAATCCTGGTTCTGTAATACTGGATTCCTTTCAATGTAATGGTTCCATACTTCGGGATCTGTGTTTTCTTTTTTGCCATCTTTGATCGTCCTTTCTTGATAATGTGTAGTCTCCGTATCTACACTCTCTTTTTATCAGAAAGCCTCGATTTAATCAAAGATACGGCTGATGTAAAACAAAGAGCGAGACATCCTTGCCTCGCTCCTGCTTTACTTCCTATTTTATTATTACTGTGCTGCGTCCCAGCTTGCAAACGCGCAACTCATTGATCTGACCAGCTCATCTGGTCTGTTGTACTTAACCTTTGCATAAATGTCCATGGTAATCTTGCTACTTTCATGGCCTGCCAGGTATTGAACCGTTTTGGGATCTACCGATGCATGAATGAGATTGGTAATGTAAGTATGCCGCAGCTGATGGGGTGTTACTTCAAAGTCCAGACTGTAAACCACTTTTCCGTTATGAGCAGCCTTTTCTCCCAAGACAGGTGTGACAGTATGCTTTACTCTTTTTCCATCTTCATACCGATAATAGCTCCGCTCCTTGACCGTCCTCGTAACAATATACTGCCAAAGTCGCTTAAACTGCGTGTAGGACAGCGGTTCGCCGTCCCGGTTTGAAACCACATACTCCGAAGTCGATGTTTCCTTTGCTGCTTTCAAACACTCAGCCAAGCAAACAGGAAGAGGGATATTTCTCTCCGCAGCCTTGGTTTTCAATTCGTCTGAGATTACCGGTCTGTTGTGTTCTGTGTGCCATGCCCGCCTTACCGTCAGATATGGAGTATCCGTATCCAGATATACTGAATCCCATTGCAGAGCAAGAATTTCTTCCCGGCGCAGCCCTGCATATAAACCAATCATGACAAAGACATAAGGCGGCAAATCTCGGATAGCATCCAAAAGGCGTGCTGCCTGTTCATCTGTCAAAGCCTGACGATCCTCTTGTGGAACACCGCCACCTTTTGTCGTGAGATAAATCGTCGGGTTATGGTCAATGATCCTGCTTTCCATTGCTGCGCGAAAGATAGATTTGTAAAGGATTACCACAGATTTATAAACCGATGCAGATTTCTTGGAAACCGGAACAAGAGCAAGCTGAATATCATCCAGGCTAACCTCACCCATCCGTTTATCTCCCAATTCCGCTATAATATGCCGCCTGACCTTTGAGGTGTAATCCGTCAAAGTAGTAGCTCGTACATGAACCGACTGCATCAGCAGCCACTTTTCACAATACTCTGCAACTGTGGGCGTTTTCCGATGAAAAGTGGCATTCTCAATCTGTTCCAACGCAAGCGTTTCTTTGTTGTATAGTTCTTCAGGTGTTTTTGCGTAGATAGCTACGAGCTTACCATTCGTGTCTTTGATTCTGGTCCTATAATATAGGACACCTCTTTTCATAACTGTGCCATATTGAGGAAGCATTATTTTCCTATTTGCCAATTCCTCCACCTCCTAAGAATATACTCCAGCGCTGTATCTATGTTTTATCAGACCATTATGATTTCGACAAGGATACGGACCGGCTCACACTCCAGCTCTGCGAGGTTTACGATAAGTTGCGTTCTTTTCCGTTGGCTTTGCCCTGTGGGTGCATTTTGCGATATACTCCTGAAGTCCCGCTGAGGTAAAGTACACACAGCCATTCTGCACATATTGCACATAAGAAATAAGGCCATTGTTACGGGCCGCGTCCAGCGTTGCAATGCTGATACCCAAAATTTCTGCTGCTTCTTTTCGCGTAATAAGTTTTTCCATAAAGCATATTTCCTCCAATCCGTCAAGTTTGTCATCGTGTTTGTTCAAAATCACATGAATACGCTGGCAGCCGAAACCACCAGCGCATGGTATCTGATTTTGAACAGAAAGCGGCAAACGCTTCCTATTTATATTTCTCAGCTTTCGTCACATTTGCCACGCCCCCTGACGATGGGAACACAACAGGTCTCCGCTGGCGCGGCTGTCATAACTCCGCAGCGTCGTTCGTAGCGTGCGCCGCAGGGTTCCCCCCAAGTCTTTGGCGGGCCGTGAGGAAGTATCTTTAAGCCCCCGCGCCCTCATCGCGCCGGATGTGCCACCATCCGGGTCACAGGGACGTTGATCGCTCCGAAACAGCTTGTCCATCACCTCCTGGCTGCTCCATCTTCGCGGCGTCCTGCACTCGCTCATGCGCGGGTTATGTACCTGTTCTGCCGTGTATTCAGTTGTCAAAGGTCAGCGAAAGAAAAGCTCCTTCTTGACAGCCATGACAAAAACAGGCGATTTGTCCTGTCTGTACTGCGATTTATTTGAAAAAAATATTTTGCCTTGTCCCTTCATAGAAGCTGCGGACAGCGCAAGCTCCTTACAAGCACAATAAAATAGGTACTATCGTACTCAAAAACGCCTTTTATGAGGTTCTTCCTGCAAGGAAATGGGCACGATAAAATATAATTAAGGAGACGATAGTGCCTATGGAACTGATAAAAGAGCTGGGACGAAGGATACAAAAAGCGCGTAAGGAAAAAGGATTGACGCAGCAGGAACTCGCAGATCTGAGCCACGTTTCTCTAAAGCACGTTCAAGGCTGCGAAAGAGGGGTGAAAAATCCTTCTTTTGAGGTTCTGCGCGCTTTTTGCAAAGTCTTGAATTTATCCTTAGATTCCCTGATGAATCTCGATCTGCCTGAAGATGAGCAAGCCGCCAACGATATGCGGCAGCTTTACCTTTCGTGCCCTCCGGCTGCCAGAAAAGTGCTGTTAAACTCGACCCGCGCGTTGACTGATGAGCTAAAAGAGATGGTGCAGACGGCTGGGGTTGACCCAGATGAACATTTAGAGAATAAGTAAGCCGGTGGAGGAATAAAAACCCCCACCGGCTCTCTTTTTGCCGCTATGCGGCGATCAGGTTATTGGGCCGTATCCAGCAACCGCGCCAGCTTCTTCAGTCCGCGCCGGATGCTCTCCCACACGCGGCGGCGGTCAGCACCCTCGATCCGGGCGATCTCGGCCACCGTCATGCCAGGTAAAACCGGGCGTAGATACGCCGGGCCTGGATGGCGGTCAGCTGCATCAGCGCGGCATACACTTCCTCCCGCAGCAGCTTCTGCTCCAGGACTTCCTCCGGGGTGAGTAGCCGGTTGAGGGCATCGTTTTCAATGCCATCCTCCCGGTTCAGAGAGTAGTGAGCCTTGTGTCGGAACTTCCGGCGTTCATAGGCGGCATCGTCCTGCTCCTGGCCCCGGATCGCGGCCACGACTTCCTCGGCCACGTCTACAAAGACATCGGTTTTATACACATCGGGATACAGTTCCCGAAGATTGATCTTCTGCATTATGTACCTCCATTTCGATTCACGGGTTGACGGGTGAACCAAAATGAAGGCGGTGAGCGACATCTTTCGGGGAAATTCCCGAAAAAACGACAAACAAAAGCGCCAGCATCCGAAGAACGGCGGCTGGCGCTGCTAAAAGAGGACTTATGACGCTTATGGACCAGCCACGATAGTGCCTGTTCATAAGCAGACGGGGGCCGATTGACGGTCAGGCTTTTTTTGACAGGTAAATTCCTGCCGAATTATGTCGAAGCGGTCTTTGCTTCACGGCGGCTCCCTCCTAAAGCCGCCGTGTCAGCGTGTAGTCGTCACTCCTTTGTCGAGGGCATAAGGAACGGCGGCCTTGATGTTACTCAAAACCGCCGCAGTACCCGGAAAATCCATTTTGGGCGCACAAAGCTGCCTGCCCTGCAACGGTTTTTTTCTTTCCCCGTCTTGCGGGGCAGGATCGCTTGGATTATTCGGTTTTAGTCTTGCTCTTGTTCGGCTGCCTCTTTCAGTCGGTCAAAACTCTCATCGCTGATGATGTGTTCAATACGACAGGCATCGGCCTCCGCAGTTTTGGGGTCAACGCCTGCGGTGATAAGCTGCTCGGTAAAGAAGCAGTGACGCTCGTAGATTTTTTCGGCAACTTCCCGGCCAACATCGGTCAGATGGAGAAAGTGATCTTCGTCCATCATAAGAAAGCCGCCGTCCCGCAAGGTAGCCACTGCATGGCACACGCTGGGCTTCGTGACCTCCATGTGCCGGGCCACATCTACGGAGCGCACTATACTGAGCTTCTTTTGGAGAACAAGGATGGTTTCCAGGTAGTCCTCCCCGGACGCATGAAGTTTCATCTGAACCTCCTTTACTGAGCCAACTTCCAGCCGATGGCCTCCTGTCTGGCCGATACAAAGTCGGCATACAGGCCCTTCTGCTGGATCAGCTCCGCATGAGTGCCGCGCTGGACGATATGAGCGTTGTCCAGTACAAGGATCTGATCGGCGTTGCGGACGGTTTTCAGCCGGTGGGCAATCATGATGATAGTCTTGTCATGGGTCAGCGCCTCAATAGCCCGCTGCAATTCATCCTCATTTTCCGGGTCAACACTGCTTGTCGCCTCGTCCAAAATGATGATGGGTGCGTCCTTCAGTATGGCGCGGGCGATGGAAATCCGCTGTTTCTCGCCGCCAGACAGAGTGCCGCCGCCCTCGCCAATCACAGTGTCATAGCCATCCGGCAGGGCAGAAATAAAGTCATGGCAGCAAGCCTTCTTCGCCGCCTCAACCACCTGCTCATGGGTGGCGTCCGGGCAGCCAAACTTGATATTGTTCTCAATCGTATCTGCAAAGAGGTATACGCTCTGGAACACCATCGAGATATTCTTCATCAGGCTGTCCAGCTTAAAATCCCGTACATCCGTACCGCCTATGGTAATCTTCCCGGCATTCACATCCCAAAAACGGGCAATCAGGTTGCACATCGTTGTCTTTCCTGCCCCGGAAGGGCCGACAATGGCCGTAGTCGTTTTTT
>ENA-OPZM01000109-OPZM01000109.1-human-gut-metagenome-genome-assembly--contig:-NODE-109-length-33906-cov-7.524438_pt1 | contig 33906 bp, 51 predicted proteins | sample MGYA00242478_ERZ504493 | MGnify/ENA primary metagenome ERZ504493 (study PRJEB26092, sample SAMD00036227) | human gut metagenome | host: Homo sapiens | study: EMG produced TPA metagenomics assembly of... | reverse complement strand
TGCCAAGAGCATAGCTGGGCAACTATGTACGGATCGGATAAACGCTGAAAGCATCTAAGCGTGAAGCCGACCCAAAGATAAGATATCCCATTGTTTCAAACAAGTAAGACCCCTTGAAGACTACAAGGTTGATAGGCACGATGTGTAAGTGGAGTGATCCATTCAGCAAGCGTGTACTAATAGGTCGAGGGCTTGACCACAATTCGCTTGAGACTCTTAAGAGTCAACGAAAAAATGTCAGCAGTGATTATTCAGTTTTGAAGGCACGTCCTTCTAAGAAATACTGGACAAAGTACGACAAACATGTTATACTGGTTCAGTCAGATCGGTCGGTGTCGATGACGGTGAGGTTCCACCTGTTCCCATTCCGAACACAGAAGTTAAGCTCACTTGTGCCGAAGATAGTTCGCTGGAAACGGCGCGTGAAAATAGGTAGTCGCCGACTTGAACAGAAAGCTCTGAGATGAAAGTCTTAGGGCTTTTTTGTTTGCATTTTGGGGCAAAAAATAGTATCATAAAGGCAGAAACTTATACTTTCTACAGATTTTCCTGTTACACTGAATGCACAAGGAAAGGAGAGCCTGTATGGAAAAATTGACGAAAAAAGGGCTGGACGGTACCCAGCTCAAGACCATTGCACTGGTGCTGATGGTACTGGATCACATTCATTATTTCTTCGAGTTCACCGGCTGCATCCCGACGGTGTTCAGTATGCTGGGGCGGCTCAGTGCGCCGCTGTTTCTGTTCTGCACGGTAGAGGGCTTTGCCCATACCCATGACCGCAGGCGGTATTTTATCCGCATCTGGGCTATCGGCGCAGCATGGCGGCGCTGGAATTTTTTATGATTTACGCCAAGCTTCCGGCGCGGGGATGGCTTCTACCCGCAGAATGCTATTTTTCAGGATCTTGTGCTGCTGTGCATCGTCTGGCAGGGCATTGACTGGCTGCGGGAGAAAAAATTCGCAAAGGGCATTGGCGCCATTGCCGCCGTTTTGTGCTGGCCGTATGTGGTGGTAGTATTTCTGCTGCTCTTCCCCGGGGTACAGGAGATGCCCATTGCTTCAACGATCGTGGCCTTTGTCATTACAAGCCCGCTGCCCATGTGGACAACCATCACGGACGGCGGCTGGAGCTTTTTGCTGGGCGGTGTGCTGCTGTATGCCCTGCGGGGGCATCGCCGCGTACAGCTGACGGCATGGGCCGTGCTCATTTTCCTATGTGATTTTGTGCCGACCTTTGGGATGTTTTGCAGACAGGCGGATTTTGTGTGGACGCAGATGTTCACCGACTACTACGAGTGGTTCGGCGTAGCGGCGGTGCTGCTGATGCTGCTGTACAATGGGCAGCGTGGCAGCGGACATAAGCGGCTGTTTTACTGGTTCTACCCCGCCCATGTGTACCTGCTGTATGGGGCATCCTGCCTTGTTTATAACGTGTTGAGGTGATCTTGTGGCAAACATTCTGGCCGTGGACGACAATCTGGAGCTCTGCAAGCTGATCTGCACCGCTCTGGAGCGGGACGGTCACCGGGTAGAAACGCGGCAGGCGGGCGGGGCGTTGACCGAACCGCTATGCCGCTGGGCAGACTGCATCCTGCTGGATGTGATGATGCCCGGGGAGGACGGCTTTGCGGTCTGTCGGCGCATCCGCAGCCTGACCGAAGCACCCATTCTGTTTCTGAGCGCCCGCACCGACGAGGCTGCCGTGCTGGAGGGACTGGGCATCGGAGCAGACGACTTTTTGTCCAAGCCTTCCGGGTGGCTGAGCTGCGGGCGCGGGTAGCGGCGCTCTGCGGCGGCAAAGCCGCACCCCGGCACACCGGATGGTGCGCAGCGGCGTGGCCTTTGACCTGACCGCCCGGAGCGCGGCGGTAGAGGGGAAGGCGCTGCCCTTGACCCGCTCGGAGTATGCCATCTGCGAGTATCTGGCGCTGCACGCCGGGCAGACCTTTACCAAGGAACAAATTTACGAAGCAGTTTTTGGCATTGACGGCACTGCGGACGACACCGCCGTGACCCAGCACATCAAGAATATCCGGGCAAAGCTGCGGGCGGCGGGCGTGCCGGAGCCGGAAAAGCTGCTTAATACCGTATGGGGCGTGGGGTACCGATGGAAAAGCGAAGACTGATTTCTCTGCGCAGTGTGCTGCTGCAATATCTGGTGCGCACGGCGCTGGCCTGCCTGCTGGTCGCGGTGGGATGGCTGCTGGTGCTGATGCTGTGGATCCAGAACGGCGGGCTGTTTCTTCCCGCGAATCAAGCTGCACAGGCCTGTCAGAAAGCCGCACAGGACGTTTTGCCAGGCATGACCGCCGCTACTTTTGACGAGACGCAGCTGGACTCCTTGTGCCGTTACGCCCTGTTTGCCGCGCCGGACAGCAGCGAGGTGCTGGCCACCAACATGGATGCCGGGCACTTGCAGCGGGCAATGGAGAACCGACAGGGGAAAACCCGCTGGCATTTTGGCTACACGCAGTATTATATGACATCAAAATTGCAGGACGGAACGGTCTGTCTGCTGCAATTTGACTATGCCGTGCCCTATGCCAACCCTGCGCTGCGGGGCGTGCTGCCGGATATGCAGACCGTGCACTGCATTCTGGGCATTCTGCTGCTGGTGGGGGCGGTGGTGTGGAGCACCCACAGGACCGGGCGCTTCCTGACCCGGGAGACTGAAAAGCTGACCGCCGCAGCACAGGCGGTGGCACGGAAGGATCTGGACAGCGCGGTGTTTTCCGGCGCGAAGGTGCGGGAGTACGAGAGCACTTTGCAGGCGCTGCAAACCATGGGCGATGAACTGACCGGTAGCCTGCAGAAGCAGTGGGACATGGAGCAGCGGCAGCGGGAGCAGATCATTCGGCTGTCCCACAAGCTGAAAACGCCGCTGACCATCATTGAGGGCAACGCGGAGCTGCTGGCAGAGGATGACGGCCTGACCGCAGAGCAGAAAACGCAGGTGGAGTCTATTTTGCAGGGCGCAGAGCAGACCCGCACCTATCTTGGCAAGATCCGCGCCGAAGTGCAGACACCTTTGAAGTATCGACAGAGAAAATGAAAACAGCCCGGTGCGAAACCCTTTCGCACCGGGCTGTCTGCTGTGATAAGCGAAAATTACGCTGCTCAGCCACCATCATCTTGCTGGCCTTGTAGATGTCGCCGCAGCCGAGGGTGATGACCAGATCGCCCTCCCGGGCGTCTGCTTGACCCACTCGGCGGCCTCCTCCAGACTGTTCACCAGAACAGAGCCGGGAATCTGAGCGGCCAGTTTTGCACTGGTAATGGTGGGATCGTTGGGCTCACGGCTGCCCATGATGGGAGTGAGCACCGTGATGTCGGGGATCTTGAGCACATCCACAAAGTCGTTGAACAGCATCTTGGTGCGGCTGTATGTAAACGGCTGGTGGACGGCGATCAGACGCTTGTAGCCCATCTCCTTGGCAGTGTTCAGGGTAGCGCGCAGCTCGGTGGGATGATGTGCATAATCGTCCACGACCAAAGCGCCGTTACACTCGCCGTAGACCTCAAAGCGGCGGCCAGCGCCCTTGAAATTCAGGCTGCATCGGCGCACTGCTCCACGGTCAGACCGATGAAGCGGCAGACGGCGCACATGGCAAGCGCATTGTAAATGTTGTGGTAGCCGGGCACAGCCAGACGGATATGGCCGGTGACCTTGTTCCACTCCTTCAGGTCGAACTCAAAGAAGCCGGGTTTGTATTCGTTCACGTTCAATGCCTGATAATCGCCGTCGTTCTGGATGCCAAAGGTGCGCACGCGGCGGTCCAGCGTGTACATGACATCCATGGTGTTCTTGTCGTCCGCATTGGCAAAGATCATGAACTTGGTCATCAGGGCAAAGCGCTTGAAGGCGAACTTCAGCTCGCCCATGCTGCCGTAGTAATCCAGATGGTCGTTGTCGATGTTCAGCACAACGGACAGGTACGGGGTCAGTTTCAGGAAGGTCTCGGCAAATTCACAGGACTCAATTACGATATCGTCGCCCTTGCCAGCCTTGCCGTAGCCATTGATCAGCGGAAGCTTGCCGCCGATGACGGCAGACGGGTCGCGGCCTGCCAACTCCAGCGCAGTGGTGATCATGGAAGTGGTGGTGGTTTTTCCGTGAGTGCCGGAGACGCAGATGCTCTGTTTGTACAGGCGGCTCACGTAACCCAGCAGGACGCTGCGCTCGATGGTGGGGATGCCGTAGGAGGCAGCGGCATTCAGCTCCACGTTATCTTTGGAAATGGCGGCAGAGTAGACCACCATGTCGGTGCCGATCACATTATCGGCGCTGTGACCCAGGCTGACCTTGACACCCATCTCACGCTCGTAGCGGATGATGCTGCCATCCAGCACATCGCTGCCGGAGATCTCGTAGCCTTTTGCGGCAAGGATCTGGATGAGCGGATACATGCCGCTGCCGCCGCAGCCGATGAAGTGGATCTTTTTTACATTGTCCAGCAGGTGCTGGTTGTAATCGGTGTACATGAACATATAAGGCAACCTCCAAATAAATAACGGCCGCAGAGCAGACCGATTCAATCCATTCTATTAGGATACATCTTATTATATAATTTTTGGCGGACAAAATAAACAGGTAAACCCGAATTTTCGGAAAGAACCATAAATCCAATTCGGAATTTGTGATAAGTGTACAAGAAAACCGAAACCGGGAACTTCTTCATAAAAGATTTACATTTGCCTTTACAAAATACTTAACAACTTTGAATCATCTGTGGTAAAATAGAAAAGGACAATTTTTTAAGGGATCGTCGGTGCAGCCGACAGAGGATGCAGAACGGTTTTATAAAAGGAGAAATAATGTGAGAATCAAGATCACAGCGGACAGCACCTGCGACCTGTCCGAAGAGCTTTTGGCACAGTGGGACATTGCCCTGATGCCCATGCACATTCTGATGGGCGAGGATAGCTATCTGGACGGCGTAACGATCCACCCGGCAGATGTGTTTGCCTATGTGAATGCGGGCGGCAAAATGCCCAAATCCGCCGCCGCAAATCTGGTGGAATATACCGAATTTTTTGAGCCGTTTGCCAAAGAGTGCGATGCGGTGATCCATATTTCGGTCAGCAGCAAGCTTTCGTCCTGCTTCCAGAATGCGAAGCTGGCGGCAGGCGAATTCGAGAATGTCTATGTGGTGGACAGCCAGAATATCTGTACCGGGCAGGGCTATCTGGTGCTGAAAGCGGCCAAGTGGGCTGCAGATGGCCTGACCCCCCGCAACATTACGATGCGGCTGCAGAGCCTTGCCAAACGGGTAGAGCTGAGCTTTGTACTGGACCGGCTGGACTTTATGGCCAAGAGCGGCCGCTGCTCCGGTGTGCTGGCCTTCGGGGCAAACCTGCTGGGCATCAAGCCCGCACTGGAAGTGATCGACGGCGAACTGAAGGTAGTCAAAAAATACCGCGGCAGCCTGCCCATCTGCGTGGGCAAGTACATCACCGACCGTCTGGTGGAACGCGACGACATCGAGGACAGCCTTGTGTTCATCTCCTCCTGCCAGCCGAAGCCCGGCTGCATGGACGCAGTGAAGGCGGGGCTGAAGAAATACGGCAGTTTCAAGGAATGCCACGAGACAGACATCGGCACCACCATCGGCGGCTATTCCGGCCCGGGTACCATTGGCATCGTGTTTGCACGGAAGGAAAAATAAAAAAGTGGCTGTTGCACATGCGACAGCCACTTTTTCTCACTGGGAGCGGCGTTTTAAAATTTCATCCAGAATGGCATCGGCCACATCGGCCTTGCTCATCAGCGGCAGCTCACGGGTGCCGTCCGGGGTAATGAGGGTGACTACATTGGTGTCCACACCAAAACCGGCACCGGCCACTTTCAGGTTGTTGGCAACCACCATGTCCAGATTCTTTTTGGTCAGCTTTGCAGAGGAGTTTTCCACAAGATCGCGGGTCTCCATGGAAAAACCGCACAGGAACTGGTGGGTCTTTTTGGGGCCGATGGTGCCCAGAATATCCGGCGTGCGTTCCAAAGGAATGGACATGTCGCCGTCCTTTTTTTTTGATCTTGTCGTTTGCCACGGCAGCGGGGCGGTAGTCGGCCACGGCAGCGGCCATAATGAGCACATCCGTAGCATCAAAGCGGCTGGTGACGGCTTCGTACATCTGCTGAGCAGTGGTCACGGGCACATCGGTGGTAAACTTGACCGGCTGCAGGGCAGTCTCGCCGTGGATGAGGGTGACATCCGCGCCGCGCATGGCGGCGGCACGGGCAAGGGCATAGCCATCTTGCCGGTGGAATGGTTGGTGAGGTAGCGCACCGGGTCCAGCGGCTCCTGCGTGGGGCCGGCGGTGACGGCAATGCGCAGACCGGCAAGATCTTTGGGCCGGGCAATGGCATGCAGGATATACTCGATCAGCACATCTTCCTTAGGCAGACGGCCGCTGCCAACATCCTTGCAGGCCAGCACGCCGCTCTCGGAGGGGATCACCGTGAAGCCGTAGCGTTCCAGCGTGGCGATATTATCCTGCGTGATGGGGTTTTCCAGCATTCCGGTATTCATGGCCGGAGAAACGAGCTTGGGGCACTTTGCAGCCAACACTGTGGTGGTGAGCATATCATCGGCGATGCGTGGGCCATCTTGGCGATGACGTTGGCAGTGGCCGGGGCGACAAGGATCACATCGGCTTTTTTTGCCAGCGAGATGTGGGTGACTTCAAACTTGAAATCCCGGTCAAAGGTATCCACCATGCACTTGTGGCCGGTAAGCGTTTCAAATGTAACAGGGGTGATGAACTGGGTCGCATTTTTGGTCATGATGACCTCCACATCGGCTCCCAGCTTGCGCAGTGCGCTGGCCACGTTGGCCATTTTATAGGCGGCAATGCCGCCGCTTACGCCCAGAAGGACGCATTTTCCGTTCAGATCCATTGGTAAAACCTCCTGCAAAAACGTACTGTTTCCACATTTCTTACCTTAGTATAATGCAAAAGTTCCGCCAGCACAACAAAATCTTTGTACAGGCTTGTAACTGGGAACAAAATGCGGTAAAATACAGCTTGACAAAGAATAGACAGACTGCGGTGAGGGGCAGGCCATCGGGGAGCTTTCTCCGCCGTCCTGCCGGATACTGCCGCGTTATAAAAGGAAAACAGAATTATGATCTTAGCCATTGATATAGGCAACACCACCGTCGCCCTTGGGGGCATTCGGGACGGACGTGTATGCTTTGTGGCGCGCATGGACACGGTGCGCACCCGCACGGCTGCAGAATATCGTGTCGAAATGGATAAAATTTTTGCGCACCGCCGCCATCCTGAGCGCCCCATGCGCTTTGAGGGCGCTGTGCTCACCAGCGTGGTGCCCCAGATCACGGGGGCGCTGGCGGAGTGCGCCCGTCATTACACCGGCAGGAAGCCGGTCATCGTCTCGCCGGAGATCCGAACCGGACTGACCATGGGCGTGGATGAACCCCACGCTGTGGGCAAGGATCGCCTTGTGGATGCGGCTTATGCGGCGGCAAATTTTCCGCTGCCGGTGGTCACGGTGGACCTTGGCACTGCCACGACCTTTAATGTGGTGGACGAGAACCGCGTGTTCCGGGGCGGTGTCATCTGCCCGGGGCTTTCCACCGGGTTGCGGGCACTGGGCGACCGCTGTGCCCAGCTGCCGCAGGTGCATCTTGGCTCGCCCAAAAGTGCCATTGGCACCAACACCGAAAAATGCATGCTGTCCGGCTCCGTGATGGGCACGGCTGTGCTCATTGACGGCATGGTGCAGCGCATTGAGGAAGAGCTTGGCCGTCCGGCCACTCTGGTGGTAACAGGAGGGCTGGCAAAGTATGTGACACCGCTGTGCCGCCACCCGCTGACCTACGACCCGGAGCTGCTGATGAAGGGACTTGCCCTTTTGTACCAGCTCAATGCGTCCCAGCCGCAGCACCACAGTGCGGGCGGCGGCAGGCACTATGGCCGACAGAACCAGCACGGCCATGCAAAACAGCGCACCTACCCAAAAAGCGCACCCGCCGCGAGCCGGAAGCGCTGGTAGGCTGACCAACGACAGGATGGGGAGAAAAATCAGATGAAATTAGGCATTCTTGGCACGGGCAAGATCGTGCGGGAATTTTTGCCATGGCTTGCAGAGCACACGCCTTTTACGGTGCAGGCCATCTGCAGCACCGAGCGCAGCGCCGAGCTGGCTCAGAGCCTTTGCGGCCAGTACGGCGTGCCGCAGCACACCACCAATTTTCTGGAACTGCTGCAGTGGGTGGATGTGGTGTACATTGCAGTGCCGAACCTGCAGCATGTGCGCTATGCCCGCGTGGCGCTGGAAGCAGGCAAACATGTTATTGTGGAAAAGCCGCTGGCACCCACGGCGGCCCAGACGGAAGAACTGGTAAATCTGGCACGGCACAAAAAGGTGTTCCTGTTTGAAGCCATCACCACCCAGTACCTTGAAAACTACGCAAAGATCCGGGAGCTGCTGCCCCGCATTGGCACCGTGAAGCTGGTACAGTGCAATTTCAGCCAGTATTCCAGCCGGTACGATGCCTTCTGTGCAGGCGATGTACAGCCTGCCTTTGACCCGGCCTGTGCCGGCGGTGCCTGATGGATCTTGGCGTATATAATGTAAGCTACATCGTGGGCCTGTTCGGGGAGCCGAATCAGGCCAAATATACCGCAACATGGAGCGCGGCATCGACACCAGCGGCATCCTGACCATGGATTACAGCGGCTTCAAGGCCGTGAGCATCGCCGCCAAGGACTGCGCGGCCCCGGCCCGGTACATCATTCAGGCACGAAGCTATATCCTGCAGAAGTCCACCGCCAACTGCTGCGGCGGCATCACCTTCCACCCTAACGAGGGCAAGGAAGAGCACTATAACCTGAATGGCGGCAGGCCCCGGCAGGCGGCAGAGTTTGAAGCCTTTGCCCGTGCGCTGGAGAGCGGAGATCAGGAGCTGTGCGGCCGGATGCAGGATACCACCATCGCGGTGAGCCGTGTGCTCACGGTGGCCCGCCGCAATGCGGGCATCCGCTTCCCGTGCGACCACTGACCCCCAAAACAGCCATTTCCATTGGAACACGCCCTGACAAAACGCGCTCCAAATTATTTGAATATTTACTTTAAAACCCGCATAGAGCGGGCAGGTTTGCGCCGTATCCGACGTATAGGCGGAACGGCAGCAGGAGGAAAACTGAATATGAAAAATACGAAAACTCTTACCCGTGTGGCGCTGCTGGTTGCCATTGAGCTGGTCATGAAGATGGTGGGTCTGGGCAGTGTGCCTGTGGGCCCGCTGTACATGAGCTTCCTGACCCTTCCCATTGCAGTGGGTGCCATCACCATGGGCCCCGCTGTGGGCGCATTGCTGGGCGGTGTGTTCGGCGCAGTGAGCTTCTACGATGCCATCACCGGTGCTTCCGCTATGACGGGTGCGCTGTTTCAGGTAAGCCCTGTGAACACCTTTATCCTGTGCGTGGGTATGCGCGTGCTGATGGGCCTGTGCTGCGGCTGATCTTCAGCAGCCTGAAGCGCTTTGACAAGCCCGGCACCTGGAGCTACATCGTCAGCGCCATGAGCGCCCCGTTCCTGAACACGGTGTTCTTCATGGGCTGGATCGTGCTGGCCTTCTACGGCTGTGACTACGTGCAGAACCTCGTGTCCGTCAAGGGTGCTGCGAACCCCTTCATGTTCGTGGTGCTGCTGGTCGGCGTGCAGGGCGTGGCCGAGTTCCTTGTCTCCGGCATTCTGGGCGGCATCGTAGCCCGTGCTGTGGCAAAGTTCGTAAAATAAAAGATGTGCCGGATGTCAGGGCGGCGCATTCTATAATCGTGATAAAAACTCCTCCGGCGAAAGCTGGAGGAGTTTTTTCACAACAAATATTTCTCCCGCATAGGATGGCCCACGAGCAGGCAAAGGGGGATGCGGCATGGAGCGAAAAGACTGTTTGTGGTTGGTGGGCACCGATGCCCGGCAGGCGGCGGCAGGCCGGGTGCTGGAACGGGCAGGTTATGCGGTGGGCGGAGCCGAACAGGTTGCACTGGCAGATTATATCCTGCTGCCTCTGCCGCTGGATGCGGCCCGCACCCCGCTGGCAGAGCTGCTGCGGGCCGCAAAACCCGGCGCGGTGGCACTGGGCGGCAGGCTCTCAGTTCAGGCAAAGGCCATCGCACAGAAAGCTGGCGTGGAGCTGGTGGATTACTTTGCCCGACCGGAGCTGACGGTGTACAATGCCATCCCTACGGCGGAGGGCTGCATTGGCATCCTGCTGGCCGAGCGCACCCGTACCTGTGGGGCACAAGCCTTCTGCTGCTGGGCTTTGGCCCGGTGGGGCAGGCGCTGGGGGCGCGGCTGGCGGCACTGGGGGCAAATGTGACTGTCTGTGCCCGGCGCGCCGAACAGCGTGCGCTGGCCGAGAGCCTTGGTCTGCGGGGTGCAGAGCTTGCCCGGCTGGCCGCGCTGGCTCCGGCCTTTGATACGGTGGTGAACACCATCCCGGCCCCGGTGCTGACCGAGCCGGTGCTGACGGCTCTGCGGCCCGGCAGCCTGATCGTAGATCTGGCATCAAAGCCCGGCGGCACCGACTTTGCGACGGCGCAGCGGCTGGGCTGCAAGGCATCCATGCGCTCAGCCTGCCCGCCGCCTGTGCGCCGGACACGGCCGGGGAAGCGGTGGCGCGCACCGTGCTGACCATTTTGCGGGAGCGGGAGGAACACACATGAGAACGCAGAAAAAAGGACGCATTGCATTTGCGGTGTGCGGCAGCTTCTGCACACTGGAAGCGGCGCTTGCGGCAGCGCAGCAGCTGACAGAACAGGGCTGGGAGCTGCTGCCCATCATGAGCTTTGCCGCAAAGCAGGATACCCGCTTTGGCACCGGGCAGTTCTGGCAGGAACGGCTGGAAGCCCTTACCGGCCATGCAGTGCTGGACACGTTGCAGGCCGTGGAGCCGCTTGGCCCTAAAAAGCTGGTCAGTGCACTGGTGATCGCGCCCTGCACCGGGGCCACGCTGGCAAGGCTGGCGGCGGGGCTTTCCGATACGCCGGTGACGCTGGCGGCAAAAAGCCTTTTGCGGGTGGGGTGCCCGGTGGTGGTGGGCATTTCCACCAACGATGGGCTGGGAGCGTCGGGGGAGAACATCGCTCGACTTTTCCAACGCAAGCATTACTATTTTGTGCCCTACGGGCAGGATGACCCCACCCACAAGCCCAACAGCCTGAAGGCGGACTTTGCCCATCTGCCCGCTGCACTGGACGCTGCGCTGGCCGGGCGGCAGCTGCAGCCCGTTCTGCTGCAAAACAACGTCTGAATGGCTTTTCAGCCGGGGTAAAGTGTGGTATACTATTATCTGATGCTTTGCCGGTGCAGTACGACGGGCAGAAAAACGCTCAATGGAGAAAAACCAGATGAAAAACTGACAGCGGCGCTGTGCGTTGTGCTGCTTATGATCTGCGTGTTCGTGCCGGGGGCAGCGGCGGCTGGCCCTGCCCTTGGTGCCACCCGCGCTTACTGCATCATCGATGCAGACACCGGCCTTGTGCTGGCACAGCAGAATATGAACGAAGAGCTGCACCCGGCATCCATCACCAAGGTGATGACGCTGGGCCTTGCCTGCGAAAAGGCGCAGGGGAACTGGATGATATAAAGCTCACCGTGACCCACGAGGATGTTTACTCGCTGGCGGGCACCGATTCCAGTCACATTGCCCTGCGCGAGGGCGAAGAAGTCCCCCTGACGGATGCGCTGTATGCCACCCAGATGGCCAGCGCCAACGACGGCGCGAACCTGTTGGCCGAATATGTGGGAGAGGGCACCATCGCGGACGGCGTGGAGAAGATGAACGCAAAGGTGAAGGAACTGGGCCTTGCGCACACCCACTTTGCAAACCCTCACGGCATCAGCGACGAGGACCACTACACCAGCTGCTACGATATGGCGCAGATCCTGCGCTGGGCACTGGAGCAGCCGGGCTTTGAGCAGGTGTTCACCCGCAATGAGATGTACACCATGGACCCCACCAACATCCAGCCCGTGACCCGCTACTTTTCCCAGCAGGACAAAATGCGCATTGGCTCCAGCCGGTACTACATCTCGTCCATTCTGGGTTCCAAGCTCGGTTATACCAACACGGCCCGCTACAGCTACGCCTGTCTGGCGGAGCAGAACGGCGTCCGGCTCATCTGCGTGACCATGCAGAGTGAGCTGAGCACCGATAAATACAACGATATGCGCACCCTGCTGGATTATGCGTTCAGCACCTTTACCGGCTACACCGACCTGCCCGCGCAGGGCATCACAGCACCGCTGAGCGTGGTGGGCGGCGGCGGGAGCTTGGCACCGTGACCGTCTCCGACCCCGGCGTGCGGCTGCTGCTGGCCAACGGCCTGACTGCCGACGATGTGGAGGTGACGCTGGAACTGCCGGAAAGCTATGTCCTTGGCTCCGACCCGGAGGTGTACGCTGTGTACACCGTCCACGGCGGCGAAAAGCAGGAGAGCACCAGCGTGCGTGTGGATGCGGAAATTTCCGGCCTGCCTGAACTGCTGGAGAACAGCACCGGTCAGGAGCTGGAAGCGGCCAAGGCGGTAAAGCCCCAAAGCCATGCATTCTGGCTGCTGGGCATCTCGCTGGGGTCCACCGCAGCGGCAGCGCTGGTAACCTTTCTGGTGGTGCGGTTCATCACTTGGCGGAAGAAACGCCGCAGAACGCGCACGGAACAGGGACAGACCCGCCGCGGCAAATAAGCGCAAAAGCCTGCGTCGAACAGACTTTTCCAGATAAAACAAACATGCTTCACAAAAAGAGAGGTACAAAATATGGGCAAGTTTACGTTTACTCAGACCGAGATCCCCGGTGTTGTGGTCATTGAGCCGCAGGTGTTCGGCGACGACCGCGGTTATTTTATGGAGACCTATCAGAAGGATCAGTTTGCCGAAGCCGGCATCGATAAGGAATTCGTGCAGGACAACCAGAGCCGCTCCACCCGCGGCGTGCTGCGCGGCCTGCACTTCCAGAAGGAGCACACGCAGGGCAAGCTGGTGCGCGTGACCAAGGGCGAGGTGTTCGATGTGGCCGTGGACTGCCGCCCGCATAGCGCCACCTTCGGTAAGTGGGTGGGCGTGACCCTTTCCGAGGAGAACAAGAAGATGTTCTACATCCCGGAGGGCTTTGCACACGGTTTTCTGGTGCTGAGCGATGTGGCAGAGTTCTGCTACAAGTGCACCGATGTGTACGATCCCACCAGCGAGGGCGGCATCCCCTACGATGACCCCACCGTGAACGTGCAGTGGCCGGACTGCGGCTGCGAGCACAAGACCAGCGCAAAGGACAAGCTGCACGAGCCCTTTGCTGCACAGAAGTTTGAATATTTTGAAAAGTGGTGATCGCCTGTGGCAAAATTCAAAGCAATGTGGAACGGCTTCTGGTGCTACCGCTATCTGCTGTGGAACCTCGTCAGCCGTGACTTCAAGCTCAAATACCGCCGCAGCGTGCTGGGCGTGGTGTGGAGCGTTCTGAACCCGCTGCTCATGTGCCTTGTGTACTGGGCCGTGTTCAGCAGTCTGATGGACATGCGCGGCAGCGGCATCGACAACTTTGCCGTGTTCCTGATGTGCGGCCAGCTGCTGTTCAACTTCTTCAACGAGGCCACCTCCACCGGCATGAGCAGTGTGCTGGGCGCTGCGCCCCTGCTCAAAAAGGTGTATATCCCCAAGTATATCTTCCCGCTGGAAAAGTGCTGCTTTGCCATGGTGAACTGCGTGTTCAGCTTTGTGGCGCTGCTGCTGGTCATGATCTTCACCGGTGCACCCTTCCACCTGACCCTCATCGAGGCGGTCTACCCGCTGGTGACGCTGTTCTTCTTCAGTCTGGGCGTGGGCCTGCTTCTGGCAGCGGCTACCGTGTTCTTCCGGGATATCATGCACATCTGGAGCGTGTTCATCACTGCATTGCTGTATTTTTCCGCCATCTTCTACGACCCCACCCAGATGACCTTTTCCATTGGCGGGTTCAACATGCAGCAGATCATCAAGCTGAACCCCATGTACTGGTACATCACAGGCTTCCGCCGTACCGTGATGTGGGGCATCCCGCTGGATTTCAACATGTTCGCGGTGTGCGGCTGCTGCGCCGTGCTCTCCATGCTGGTGGGCGTGTGGGTATTCCGCAAAACGCAGGACCGCTTTGTGCTGCATATTTAAGGAGGAAGAACAATGGAACCGATCATCAAAGTGGACAATGTTTCCATGTGCTTCAACCTCTCCAAGGAAAAGCATGAGAGTCTGAAAGAGTATTTTCTGGCCATGGTGCAGGGCCGCCTGCAGTACGATGAATTTTACGCCCTGAAGGACGTGAGTCTGGACATCATGCCCGGTGATTTCTACGGCCTTGTGGGTCTGAACGGCTCGGGCAAGTCCACCCTGCTCAAGACCATTGCGGGCGTGTACAAGCCCAGCAAGGGCAAGGTGACGGTCCGCGGCTCCATCGCCCCACTCATCGAGCTGGGCGCGGGCTTTGATATGGACCTGACTGCCCGCGAGAACATCTATCTGAACGGCACGGTGCTGGGCTTCTCGCCCAAGTATCTGGACGAAAAGTTTGACGAGATCGTGGAGTTCAGCGAGCTGCAGAACTTTCTGGATGTGCCGCTCAAGAACTACTCCTCCGGCATGGTGGCCCGCATCGGCTTTGCCATTGCCACCATCACCAAGCCCGATATCCTCATTGCGGACGAGGTGCTTTCGGTGGGCGATTTCCTGTTCCAGCAGAAGTGCGAAAAGCGGATGCAGGAGCTGATGGCGGGCGGCACCACGGTCATTCTGGTGTCTCACTCCATTGAGCAGATCGAGCGCATGTGCAGCAAGGTGGCATGGCTGAGCCACGGTCACCTGAAAATGAATGGCGATACGGCAACGGTCTGCGCGGCCTACAAGGCAACGCAGCGCGGCGAGGCCTGATATGAATGTACGACTGAAACGTGCCAGAGAACTGGCAGGCTATGCGGTGCAACTGACGAAGGACGAGGGCCTGCCCACCATGCTCAAACGGGGCGCGGGCTTTGTCAGGCGCCGCTGCTTTGGCAAGCGTGCCCGCTATCTGCCCGCCAAAAAGGTGCTGGAAGCCCAGCGGGCCGAAATGGCCGGCAAAACGGCGGCAGACTGCGGCCTGCCCACCATCAGCATCCTGACCCCGCTGTATAATACACCGGAAAAATACCTGCGGGAATTTCTGGATTCCTTTGTGAACCAGACGGCCCCCAACGGCCAGCTCTGCCTTGCGGATGCTTCCGATGCAGAACATGCCGATGTGAAGCGCATCGTGGAGGAATATCAGACAAAGAATCAACGCATCGTATACAAAAAGATCGAAAACAAAGGCATTGCGGCCAACACCAATGCTGCGGCAGAGCTTGCCACAGGGGAATATCTGGCCCTTGCGACCACGATGATATCCTTGCGCCCCACGCCCTGTACACCATGGGCAAAGCCATTCTGCAGCTGCGGGCGCAGGGCGAGCCGGACGGCTTCCTCTACAGCGATGAAGCACTCTTTTCCAAGAGCATCCAGCGGCCCATGGTGGCCCACTTCAAGCCGGATTACGCCCCGGACTACCTGCTGTGCTGCAACTACATCTGTCACTTGGCGGTGTTCCAAAAGGCGCTGTGGGATGAGATCGGCGGGGAGCGGCCGGAGTGCGACGGCAGTCAGGACCACGATTTGTTCCTGCGCCTTGTGGAAAAGACCGGCGGTGCGGCCCATGTACCGCAGGTGCTGTACTACTGGCGGGTGCACACAGGCTCCACCTCTGGCGGCACCGATGCCAAGCCCTATGTGGCGGCAGCAGCCAAAAAGGCGCTGGCCGACCATCTGGCCCGCACCGGACGCACCGGCACCGTGGAGGATGGCCTGTTCCCCAGTACCTACCGGGTGAAGTGGGATATCGTGGGCGATCCGAAGGTGAGCATCCTCATCCCCAATAAGGACCACACCGGGGACTTGGAAAAGTGCCTGCACAGCATCTGGACCAAAACCAGCTGGGAGAACTTTGAGGTTATCGTCATCGAGAACAACTCCACCGACCCGGCGACCTTCACCTATTATAAGGAAGCCCGGCAGCGCTACGACGGCCTGCAGGTGGTCAACTACCCGCAGAAGGCTTCAACTTCTCCGGCATCAACAACTTTGGCCGGCAGTACGCCAGCGGGGATTACCTGCTGCTGCTGAACAACGACGTGGAGGTGCGCAATGCGGATTGGCTCACGGAGCTTTTGCGGCAGTGTGCTCACCCCGGCGGCGCGGCCATCTGCGGCGCGGAGCTTTTTTTACCCGGACGAGACGTTGCAGCATGCGGGCGTCGTGACCGGCCTTGGCGGCTACGCGGGCCACAGCCACAAATACCGCAAGGCGGGCGGCAGCGGCTACATGTTCCGCGCTGCAACGGTGCAGGACTTTTCCGCCGTCACCGGTGCCTGCCTGCTGGTAAAGACCAGCGTGTGGGACGAAGTGGGCGGTCTGGACGAAGCCTTTGCGGTGGCCTTCAACGATGTGGATTTCTGTCTGCGGGTGCGGGATGCAGGGTACCGCATTGCGTGGACACCCTATGCTCAGCTGACCCATTACGAGAGCAAGAGCCGCGGCGGCGACGAAAAAGACCCGGTGAAAGCCCGGCGCTTTGCCGCCGAGCAGCAGCGGCTGTATGCTGTGCACGGCAAGGCGAACATCCTGCACGACCCCTACTACAACCCCAACCTGACCATGGACCGGGAGGATTTTTCCGAAAGCAATGATCTGCGCGGGCTGAAAGAGGGACGTATCACGGTGCAGTGGAGGAAATAACAGCATGAACATCAAGGGCCATTTTGAGACCATCACCCGGCACAAGCTGCTGGTGATGAAATACTGCTTTGCCTGCGGGCTCTATGAGCAGGGCCTTTCCCACGACCTGAGCAAGTACAGCCCTACCGAGTTCATTCCGGGCTGCATCTATTATCAGGGTGACCACAGCCCCAACGAAGCGGAACGTCTGGCGCGGGGCTATTCCTCCGCGTGGCTGCACCACAAGGGCCGCAACAAGCACCATCTGGAATACTGGATCGACTACAGCACCCGGAAGGTGGGCCTTGCCGGCATGAAGATGCCCCTGCGCTATGTGTGCGAGATGGTGTGCGACCGCGTGGCCGCAAGCCAGATCTATCTGGGCGACAAGTACACCGATGCTTCCCCGTGGGAATACTACGAGCGCAGCAAGACCCACTACCTGCTCCACCCGGAGACCCGTGCCCTGCTGGAAGAGCTGCTGAAAATGGTGCGCGACCTTGGACATGACCGCACCTTTGAGCACATGAAATACCTGCTGGGCTGCGAAAAAGATTACTAAAAGGAATATTTTGCTTAAAAACACCGCTGAGGGAGACCCGGCGGTGTTTTTTGTATGCCATAAAACAACACATCCCCCAGCCGGGCGGCGTTGCCGTTCAGGCTGGGGGATGCTTTTTGTGCAAGACGGGTGTTACTGCTCGTTTTCGTAGATCTGGATATAGCGGGGCGCGTTTTTATCCTGAACAAACAGCAGGGCGGCGGTCAGGGCAACGGCCAGCGTGGTGAGCAATGCGAGCAGCACTTTGAGAACTTTCATGGTTTCAAGCCTCCTTGGTAAGTCTGGCGCGGAGCGGGGGACGTTCCGCAGTTTTTGGTTGCCCTTAGTATAGCATAATCCGCATACAAAGGCAAACACCGGATACAGGAAGAAAAATACGGTGGTTAGTTGTATATAACCACGAAAAAATGAAAAGAAAGTTCAGGAAAACACATCATTTTTGTGCCATTGTCGTTGACTTCCCACGCCAAAATGATACAATAAACATGTTAAGCAGCTGCTGTCCCTGTACCAGTGCGCCTGCATGGGCGTGGGGGCGGCAATTCAAGCAGAATGGGGGATTTGAATTCCATGTTGAACAAGCTGAAACGTGCGGCGCTTGGCGCGCATACGCCGCATGACAAGGCAACTGCTGCAAGCAAACCGATCCCGATGCCTCTGCCCGCGCAGGTACGCATCCTCATGAGCCAGCATATCGGCGCTCCCGCCAAAGCTCTGGTCAAAAAGGGCGACGAGGTGTTCGTTGGCACAAAGATCGGCGAGGCTGGCGGCTTCGTCTCTGCAAACATCCACTCCAGTGTCTCCGGCACGGTTGCCGCAGTGGAGCCCTTCCGTCTGTCCAATGGCCGCATGTGCGACTCTGTCGTCATCAAGACCGATGGCAAACAGACCGTGGACCCGGCTGTCAAGCACCGGAAGTGACCGATAAGGCCAGCTTCCTCAAGGCTGTGCGTGAGTGCGGCTTGGTCGGTCTGGGCGGCGCAGGCTTCCCGACCGACGTAAAGCTGCAGCCCAAGCAGCAGGTGGATACCCTGCTGATCAACGCTTCCGAGTGCGAAGTGTGGCTGACCAGCGATACGCAGGAGATGCTGAACTGCAGCGATGATATCATCCGCGGCATCAAGGCCGTGCTGCAGTACACCGGCATCCCGAAGTGCGTCATCGGCATTGAGAACAACAAGCCCGAGTGCATCGACCTGCTGTGCAAAAAGACCAATGGCGACAGCACCATCGAGGTCAAGCCCCTGCCAGTGTCTACGGCACCGGCGCAGAGCTGATCCTTATTGAAAAGTGTCTGGGCCGCGAAGTGCCCCACGGCGGTCTGCCCGCAGATGCCGGGGCCATCGTCATGAACGTGACCAGCGTTTCCACCCTTGGCAAGTATCTGGCTACCGGTATGCCGGTGGTCGAGCGCACCATCACCGTGGACGGCGACGCCTGCGCAAAGCCCCAGAACATCGTTGTCCCCGTGGGCACTGCCTATCAGGACATCATCGATTTTGCGGGTGTCAAGGGCGAGCTGGGCAAAGTGGTTGCCGGCGGTGCCATGATGGGCCCCGCTGTGGAGAACCTGAGCTACCCCACCACCAAGACCACCTCCGGCCTGATCTTCCTGAGCAAGGCCGCTGCAGAGCCTGCACCGGTGAATCCCTGCATCCGCTGCGGCCGCTGCGTGGAGTACTGCCCCATGGGTCTGGAGCCTGTGGAGGTCAATCAGGCATACGCTGCACGCGATGTGCAGGAGCTGGGCAAGCTGCATGCAGACTACTGCTTCAACTGCGGCAGCTGCTCTTTCGTCTGCCCGGCAAAGCGCCCTGTTACCCAGATGATGAGTCTGGCAAAGGCGTTCTACCTTGGTGAAATCAAAAAAGGAGGCAATAAGTAATGGATACGAAGCTTATTGTTTCGGCTTCCCCGCATGTGCGCAGCGAAGAGACCACCCAGAGCCTGATGGCCAACGTGATCGTCGCCCTGTGCCCCTGCGTGGTGGCCTCTGCCATCATTTTTGGTATGCGTGCACTGCTGGTAACAGCTGTGTCCGTGGTGGCCTGCGTGGCTTTTGAGTGGCTGTACTGCAAGCTGCTCAAGAAGCCCAACCCCATCAGCGACCTGTCCGCCGTCGTCACCGGCATCATTCTGGCCATGAACGTGCCCGTGGGCATGCCCATCGGCCAGCTCATCATCGGTGATCTGGTGGCCATCGTCATCGTCAAGCAGCTGTTCGGCGGCATCGGTATGAACTTTGCCAACCCCGCTCTGGTGGGCCGTATCGTGCTGTTCATCAGCTTTGCCGGTTCCATGAACAAGTGGGTGTTCCCGGATGCAGCGGTGGATCAGCTGTCCAGCGCTACCCCGCTGGCTGTGGCCGATAAGTCCAAGTTGAGCCTGCTGGATCTGTTCATGGGCATCCACGGCGGTGTGCTGGGCGAGACCTGCGCACTGGCTATCGTGCTGGGCCTGATTTATCTGGTGGCCACCAAGACCATCAGCATCGCCATCCCGGCTTCTTACGTCGGCAGCATGTTCGTGTTCTACCTCATTGCTACCCACAGTGTGCACGAGGCTCTGGTTGCCGTGCTGAGCGGCGGCCTGCTGTTCGGTGCCGTGTTCATGGCTACCGACTATGTTACCAGCCCCTTCACCCTGAAGGGCAAGCTGGTGTATGGCGTGGCACTGGGCATCGTCACCTTTGCCATCCGTTACTGGGGCAGCTACACCGAGGGCGTGTCCTTCGCACTGCTGTTCATGAACCTGTGGGTCCCCTACATCAACGATCTGACCCGTCAGACCCCGTATGGCTACATCAAGCCTGCAAAGAAAGCAAAGGAGGGTGCTGGCAAATGAGTAAGTCTTCCAACTGGGAGAGCACCATCAAGCCCATCGTTGTGCTGAGCGTTATCTCCCTGATCGCCAGCCTGCTGCTGGCACTGGTGAACGGCATGACCGCCCCGGTCATTGCGAGAACACCAAGCGCACCACTCTGGCCGCTTATGTCGGCGTGCTGCCCTCCGTTTCGGATGCCAGCGAGCTGGAAGAAGTGACCGATTACACCACCGCCGGCATCACCGGCGTGGTCAAGGCTCCGGACGGCAGCACTGCCATCAAGGCCGAGGAAAAGGGCTTTGACGGCGGCATCCTGACCGTCATCATGGGCTTCGACGCCAACGGCGCCGAGACCGGCATCTGGGTGGACGCTTCCACCCAGACCAAGGGCATCGGCTCCAACGTGAGCAGTGACGACTTCCTGGCGCAGTTCGACGGCATGGACGGCACCCAGAACATTGTGATGAATCAGGATTACGACGCCTACAGCGGCGCAACCATCTCCTCCACCGCACTGTTTGCTGCCATCAATGACTGTGTCAACTGCTACAACGAGCTGGCGTAAAGGAGGTTGGTAAGAAATGGCACAAGAAAATAAGTCCAAGGTAAGCATCCTTACCAACGGCATTATCAAAGAAAACCCCGTTCTGCGTCTGGTTCTGGGTACCTGCTCCATTCTGGCAGTTACCACTGCAGTTTCCAGCGCTCTGGGCATGGGTGCCGCCTTCACCTTCGTGCTGGTGTGCTCCAATATCATGATCTCCCTGCTGCGCAAGGTGATCCCCGGCAAGGTGCATCTGCCTGCTACATCGTCATTATCGCAAGCTTCGTGACCATCGTTCAGATGTTCATGCAGGCTTACATGGAAAGCCTGTACAACGCTCTGGGCGTGTTCCTGCCCCTGATCGTTGTCAACTGTATCATTCTGGGCCGTGCCGAGATGTTCGCCTGCAAGAACAGCATCGTGGACTCCGCACTGGACGGCGTGGGCATGGGCGTTGGCTACACCCTCACCGCTACCCTGATGGCATCCATCCGTGAGATCTTGGGCAGCGGCACATGGCTGGGCTTCCAGGTGATCCCGGAAAGCGTTGCCAAGGTCTCCATCATGACGCAGGCTCCCGGCGCATTCTTCTGCTTTGGCCTGTTGATGGCCGGCTGTGTGTGGCTGGAAGGCAAGCTGGATGCCCGCATCGAGCGCAAGAGCTGCTGCGACCTTGATAACCTGAAGAAGGAGGCAGAATAAGATGTTAGTAAAACTCGCTGCGATCTTCTTCAGCATGATCCTGGTCAACAACTACGTGCTGGTGAAGTTCTACGGTATCTGCCCGTTCCTGGGCGTTTCCAAAAAGCTGGATTCTGCGGTTGGTATGTCCGGCGCCGTCATCTTCGTCATGTTCATGGCAACGGCCGTTACCTTCCCCATCCAGATCTTCATTCTGGACCCGGCTGGTCTGAGCTACCTGCAGACCATCGTGTTCATTCTGGTCATTGCTGTTCTGGTGCAGTTCATCGAGATCTTCCTCAAGAAGTACGTGGTTGCACTGTATAACTCTCTGGGCGTTTATCTGCCCTGATCACCACCAACTGCTGTGTTCTGGCTGTCACCATTCTGGTCGTGGGCGACTACGGCGCAGATGTGGCTGCTATGGGCTTCGGTGTTGCTTACATTGAGGCTCTGGTCTGTGCCATCGGCGCAGGCTGCGGCTTCATGCTGGCCATGGTCATGTTCAGCGGCGTGCGCAAGCGCGTGGAAGCCTGCGATCCCCCGGCACCCTTCAAGGGCCTGCCCATCACCCTGATCGCAGCAGCAATCACCAGCCTGTCCTTCATGGGCTTCGGCGGCATCGTCGAAAACCTGTTCAATGTCACGCTGTAAGGGAGGAACAGGATTATGAATATTGTATCTGCTGTTATCCTGTGTACCATCGTGGGCGCAGTCGGCGCGATCGTTCTGGTCGCAGCGTCCAAGTTCATGGCGGTGGAGGAAGACCCCCGCATTGAAGAAGTTACCAACTGCCTTGCCGGTGCAAACTGCGGCGGCTGCGGCTACGCAGGCTGTGCGGACTACGCAAAGGCTGTGGTCATGGACGGCGTGCCCTGCGACAAGTGCGCACCCGGCGGCCCCAAGGCTGCCGCTGCCATTGCCAAGATCATGGGCGGCACGGCCAGCGCTGTGGAAAAGAAGGCGGTTGTCCAGTGCCAGGGCAATTCCGAGCACTGCAAGCCTGCTTATGATTACAAGGGCATCCAGACCTGTGCAGCCGCTGCTGCACTGTACGGCGGCCCCAAGACCTGCTCCTTTGCCTGCGTTGGTCTGGGCGACTGCACCAAGGTGTGTAAGTTCGATGCCATCCACATTGTGGACGGTGTTGCCAAGGTGGACAAGGACAAGTGCACCGGCTGCGGTGCCTGCGCAAACATCTGCCCCAAGCAGGTCATCATGATCGACGTGGGCGGCCCGCGCAAGCCGGTGGTCATGTGCTCCAACAAGGACAAGGGTCCTGTGGCCATGAAGGCCTGCACCACCTCCTGCATTGCCTGCGGTATGTGCGAGCGCACCTGTAAGTTTGACGCTATCCACGTGGTGGATGGCGTGGCCCGCATCGACTATGACAAGTGCAAGGGCTGCGGCATGTGTGCCCAGAAGTGCCCCAAGCACATCATCCTCTTCCCGCTGAAGGATGACCCCAATCCCCCGAAGCCCGTGGTGAAGCCCGCCGCTCCCGCTACTGCCCCCGCAGCAAAGCCGGAAGCCAAGGCTGAGGCAAAGCCCGAGACCAAGGCAGAGTAAACTGTAAACCAAAGCCCGCCGTGCAGCGATGCCCGGCGGGCTTTTTGCATAGAAAATGATTGGGAATGCCCTCCGCGTTGCTCTGGGCATAATTCAAGGAAATATTCTTCTGAATTTCGGTAGAACGGAACGCCTGCGGGCGTTCCGTTCTACCATTTTCACAAGAAAGGTCGCAGAGATGAGATGCATTTTCCCGTCACAGCTCCTCTCGTGAAAAAGCGTTTGGAGCGCTCCGCAGAGCTTGTCGGGGCAACGCCCCTCCATCTGCTTACGCAGACCGCTCTGCCGCTTGAAAGCCCCACTGGGGCTTTCATTGCTGTGCAAATGCGGTCGCTCCAAACGCGAAATTAAAAATGATTTTTCCGCTGAAGATGCCCAGAGCGCAAGCGGAGGGCATTTTAAATCGTCCATGCCCCGGCGGGCTTTTTGCAACTTTTTGTAAGAAAATCCGGTTGCAATGATGCGGAATTATGGTTAAATAGAAGGAGGATATTTTCACAGAAAGAGGACGATTATGGAACAACAGTCTGCACGCCTGCGGAATACAGGCTTTCTTACTTTCTTCTTCAGTGGCATCTGTGCCATCAGTGCGGGCGTGGTGGTCAGCCTGCTGCAGGAGCGCTACGGCTTTGCCTACGGCATGACCGGCACTCTGCTCTCACTTATGAGTGTGGGTAATCTGCTGGCAGGCCTGCTCATTGGTATGCTGCCCAGTGTACTGGGCATGAAGCCCAGTGTGCTGCTGCTCACCATCGGCTATGCGGTGGGCTACGGCATCATGGGCCTGACGGGTGCCGTGGCGGTGCTGGCGCTGGCGTTTTTTCTGGTGGGCATTGCCAAGGGCAGCGTCATGAACACCTGCACCATTCTGGTCAGCGATAACTCGGCCAACCGCACCCGCGGCATGAACCTGATGCACAGCTGCTACGCCTGCGGTGCGCTGCTGTGCCCCTTCCTCATTGCGGCAGCGGCGAAGGTGAGCACTGAGCTGGCGGTGTTCCTGCTGGCGGCACTGGGACTTGTACTGTGGCTGGTATATGCCTTTACCCCGCTGGGCGGCGGCAAGGCCAAGAATGCCAAGGAAAAGCAGGCCATTGACTGGAGCTTTCTGCGTTCGGCACGGTTCTGGATGCTGACCGGCCTTTTGTTCTTCCAGAACGCTGCAGAGCAGAGCGTCAACGGCTGGATGGTCACTTACTTCAAGGGCAGCGGCATCATTGCGGGTACACTGGCGGCTTACACCGTCACGGTCATGTGGGGTGCCACGCTGGTGGCCCGTCTGCTGATCGCATTCGTGTTCCCGTTCAAGAGCCCGCGCAAGGCCATGGTGGGCATGAGCGTGCTGTGTACGATCTTTTATGTGCTGCTGGTCATGGCCCACACGCAGGCCATGGCCATCGTGCTGCTGTTTGCGTTTGCGTTCTCCATGGCGGGCCTGAACCCCACCGCTGTGGCCAGCGCGGGCCGCATGACCAGCGTGACCAGCATGGGCATCATGCTGCCGGTGGCATCCAGCGGTGCCATCCTCATGCCGTGGATCATTGGCATCGTAGCCGAAAAGGCCGGCCTTGCCGCCGGTATGGCTTCCAACATCGTGCCCTGCGTGGGGCTGATTATTTTCACCCTGCTGGTAGCTAGATTGCCGGAGGAATAAACCCTCTCAGGCGCTATCGCGCCAGCTCCCCCGAAGGGGGAGCTTTATGCGCTAAAACCGTTTGGTATTCTCTTTTCAGTAAAGAAAATAACCGTTGGAAAGTAGAAAAAGCTCCCCTCTCGGGGGAGCTGGCATTGCGTAGCAATGACTGAGAGGGTTATTTCTCAATGCCACGTGCTTTCGCGCTGAACTCGCACCCGCAGTAATCCTGCCGGTACAGGCCGTATTCCTCCGAAAGCTGCAGGCTGCGCAGATAGCCGTTGTGCTTTTTGAAGTCCGAAGGCAGATGCTTTACGCCGAACTCGGCTTCCAGCTCCTGCCCGATGGCATTGATGCGCTTGGCATCTTTATGCGGGCTGATGGACAGTGTGGTGGTGAACCAGTCGAAGCCGTTCTCACTGGCGTATTGCGCCGCCCGGCGCATCCGCAGCCGGTAGCAGATCGTACACCGGCTGCCCCGCTCCGGCTCGTTTTCAAGGCCGGTGACAGCAGAGTAGAACTCCTGCGGGTCGTAGTGGTCCTCCACCACGGTCACGCCCAGAGGATGGGCTGCTGCCACGAACTTCTTCAGTTCCTCGCCGCGGCGGTAGTATTCATCTGCAGGCCATGTGTTGGGGTTATAGTAAAGCACTGTGATCTCAAAATACTGGCACAGCTGTTCCAGCACAGCGCTGGAGCAGGGGCCGCAGCAGGCGTGCAGCAAAAGGCGCGGCCGGGTGCCGTCCAGCGTTTTGAGCACGGCATCCATCTGCTGTGCAAAATTCAATTGAGTTGCCATTTTTATCATCCTTTGCTATACTGATTGAGAAAATTCCTTAAAAAGCTCGCCCTTTCGGGGGAGCTGGCATTGCACAGCAATGACTGAGAGGGTTTGCTTTCTTATTATAACATATTCCGCTTGAAAATACAGGAGGCACCATGACACAGGAAAAGATCGCCCGCATCAACGAGCTGGCAAAAAAGAGCAAGACCACTGGCCTGACCGAGGCCGAAAAGGCAGAGCAGCAGGCCCTGCGCCGCGAATACATCGACGACATGAAGGCCAGCCTGCGCGCACAGCTGGCCAACACCTCCATTCAGGAGCCGGACGGCACTATCCACAAGGTGATCCGCCGTGCCGACCTTGAGAACCCCCGCAGCTGAACGCACAATTTTGCGCACACTTTTTGGAGGAAAACGCAGCCAAAAGCTGTGTTTTCCTCTTTTTTTGCACGGCGATCTGTGCTATACTATACTTGCATTGGTATGTGCTTTGTGTATGCCTGCTGATGTGTTTTCCCAAGGTGGCGTATCCCGGGCAAGGTGCACGGAAAAGGCTGTCTTTTGAAAAAATGATAAAGAGGTCATTTATTATGCTTACTGCAATTACGGGTATCAACTGGGGCGATGAAGCAAGGGCCGCATGGTCGACCTCATCAGCCAGGAGTATGACATCGTTGCACGTTATCAGGCGGCAACAACGCCGGTCACACGGTTAAGAACGAGCGCGGCAAGTTCGTGCTGAATCTGCTGCCCTCCGGCATCCTGCGTCCGAACGTGGTCTGCGTTATGGGCAACGGCATGGTCATCGACCGCATCATCTGGACGGCGAGATCAACAAGCTGCGGGAGCAGGGCGTTGAGATCAGCCCGGCAAACCTGAAGATCTCCGACCGTGCAACCATCACCATGCCCTACCATGTGGAGCAGGATGGTCTGGAAGAAGCACGTCTGTCCAAGACCGGCGCACAGTTCGGCTCCACCAAGCGCGGCATTGCCTACGCTTACGGCGACAAGTACATGAAGAAGACCCTGCGCATGGGCGACCTGCTGCATCTGGACGACGCTGTGAAGAAGCGCCTGGTCACCATGGTGGATTCCAAGAATCTGGTCATGGAGGCAGCTACAACGCAGCTCCCATCAGCGTGGATGAGATGTGGCATGGCTCGAAAAGTATGCCGCCATCTTCAAGGATTACATCTGCGATGTGGCCAGTATCTGCCGATGCAGACGCTGCAGGCAAGAAGGTCCTGTTCGAGGCTCAGCTGGGCGCTCTGCGCGACATCGATTTTGGCATTTACCCCTATACCACCTCTTCCAACGTCATCGGTGCTTACGCTCCCATCGGCGCAGGCATCCCGGGCCACAAGCTGCACAACTCCATCGGCGTGATGAAGGCTTACTCCTCCTGCGTGGGTGACGGCCCCTTCACTGCCGAGCTGGCTATGACCGAAGAGGAAAAGCACGACCTGCGTGAGGCTGGCCACGAGTACGGTGCAGCCACCGGCCGTCCCCGCCGCGTTGGCCCCATCGATCTGGTGGCAAGCCGCTACGGCGTGTTCTGCCAGGGCTGCGATGAAGTTGCTCTGACCCTGCTGGACGTGCTGGACTACATGGAAAAGATCCCCATGGTCACTGCCTACAAGCTGACCGATGGCAGCACCACCACCCGCTTCCCCATGGGCGAAGCTCTGGACACCGCACAGCCCGTGGTGGAGTACCTGCCCGGCTGGCACTGTGATATCACCGCAGCCCGCAAGTGGGAAGACCTGCCCAAGGAAGCACGCGATTACGTGGAATATCTGGAAAAGGCTGTCGGCTGCAAGATCACCTACATCTCTGTGGGTGCCGAGCGTGAGGCTTATATCCACCACGTATGATCCCCTGCAAAGCTCCTGAATGATTCAGAAAAGGAAGCGTCACAGATGTTTGATATCATTACCGACAGCGCATGCGACCTGACGCTGGACACTGCCAAACAGCTCCAAATCGAGGTCGTGCCCTTCTATGTCTCGCTGGACGGCGAGCACTACCGCAAAGAAGGCAAGGAAATCGCCGTGCGGGACTTCTACCAGTTCATGGTGGACAACCCTTCGGCCTACCCCAAAACCAGCCTTGCTTCCATTGAGGACTTTGAGCAGGCATTCCGTGCCCATGCTGCTGCTGGCCGGGATGTGCTGTGTCTGGTGTTCACCAGCAAGATGAGCGGCTGTGTGGGTAGCGCCCGCAATGCCCGGGATCTGGTGCTGGAAGATTTCCCCGATGCCCGCATTGAGGTCATTGACAGCGCGGCGGCTACCGTTACCGAGTCCACCATGGTGGAAAACGCCGTGGCCATGCGGGACGCAGGCTGCACGCTGGACGAGACCGTGACATGGCTGGAAGCAGAGAAAGCTACCAACAGATCTTCTTCACGGTAGGCAATCTGGACTATCTCATCAAGGGCGGCCGCATTGGCAAGGTAACGGGCCGTGCAGCCAACATGCTGGGCATCAAGCCGATGATCCTGTTCAAGGATGGCGAGATCTTCTCCGGCGGCGTGGCACGCGGCCGACAGAAGAGCTTTGAAAAAGCGCTGGAACAGCTGATGAACTATCTGGATGCCCACGGCGGCACCCCGGACGACTACCGCATCACCGTAGGCTACGGCTACGACGAAGAGGAAGGCAAGCGCCTGTGGATGCAGACCCGCGCGGCCCTGCGTGCAAAGTACCCCGGCGCACAGTGCGAAGTGGGCCTGTTGCAGATCGGCTGCACCATTGCCGTGCACACCGGCCCCTATGCGCTGGGCATGGGCGTGATGCGCCGCTGGAAAAAGCAGGGCTGAGATCACATTATATGAATTTTTGAACTCCAGAAAATCTATGGATTTTTTGGGGTTCTTTTTTTAGAGCAATGCTTCCCATACAGAGCGTATTCGAGTGGAACAGATTTCTTGACTTTTATGCAATTCTTCTCCACCGGATAAGTTCTCTTTTTGCGTGCCAAAAGAGAACCAGAAAGGACGGCGGTGCCCGCAGGGCAATGAAAGCCCCAGTGGGGCTTTTAAGCCGCAGACCGGTTTGCAAAGCAAATGCCGCGTGTTCAGCGCGGCAAGGTCTCCGCTACTTTCGAGGCGCGGGAGGCGGCGGGTTGCGGCTCCCTGCGTCTGCTTCGTGCCTTGCGCGGCACTCGCATCCTGCAGGCCGCTGCCCCAACAGCTCCTCCCTGTTTCGGCCGCCGGCCGCGGTCGTCGCCGTTGCAAACTAAGGGCTGCTCGCCCTTAATAATCCCAAAGCAGATGGGCTCCATACAAAAAATCCAAGTCGCTGCGCTAGAGGATTTTGTGTTGCGCCGATTTTAAGTCGCTTACGCGACGAACGGTATGGCAAGGCTGCGTGTTTTTTCTAGCAAAAACTGTGATTTGCAAACTTTTTATGAACCCTATTGACAAAGTGGGAAAACAGGAGTATAGTTTTAGCAGTCGAACAGATAGAGTGCTAAAACAAGTAAAACCAGTTCGGCAGGAGGTGCTTGAAACCGTGAAACAACTGAAGAATAGCCGCTGCTTCCCGTTCGGCAGCATCTCTGCACCGGGCTTTTAGCAGATGGCTATCGCGTCCGCTAAAATAAACCTTCCGGTATGAATGGAGGCTTGACTTTATGAATACCAATCAATATACACAGAAAACGCTGGAGGCTCTGCAGGCAGCGCAACAGCTGGCTGTGGAGTACCAGCACAATCAATTGGAACCTGAACATCTGCTGCACGCCCTCGCTTCGCAGGAGCAGGGCCTGATCCCGCAGCTGCTGCAGAAGCTGAATGTTGACCCCGGCAGCTTTGCTGCGCCGTGGCCGAAAAGCTTTCGGCTTTGCCCCGGGTCTCCGGCTCCGGCCGTGACCCCGACAAGGTCTATATCTCGCAGGCTGCCGATAAGGTGCTCAGCGCCGCCGCCCGAGAAGCCAAGGCCATGAAGGACGACTATATCAGCGTGGAGCATGTGTTCCTGGGTCTGCTGGACGAGCAGACCCAGAACACCACCGAGTTGTTCCGTGCGTTCAGCATCACGAAAGATAAGTTCCTGCAGCAGCTCACAGCAGTGCGCGGCAACCAGCGTGTGACCAACGACAATCCCGAGGAGACCTACAACGCCCTGCAGAAGTATGGTCAGGATCTGGTAGACCTTGCCCGCAAGCAGAAGCTGGACCCCGTCATCGGCCGTGATCAGGAGATCCGCAACGTGATCCGCATCCTGTCCCGTAAGACCAAGAACAACCCCTGCCTGATCGGTGAGCCCGGCGTTGGCAAGACCGCCATTGCAGAGGGTCTTGCACAGCGTATCGTGCGCGGCGATGTGCCCGAAAACCTGAAGGACCGCATCGTGTTCAGTCTGGACATGGGCGCTCTGGTGGCCGGTGCAAAATACCGCGGCGAGTTCGAGGAGCGCTTGAAGAGCGTGCTGAACGAGGTGAAGAAGAGCGAGGGCAAGATCATCCTCTTCATCGATGAGCTGCACACCATCGTGGGTGCCGGCAAGACCGATGGTGCCATGGACGCAGGCAACCTGCTCAAGCCCATGCTGGCCCGGGGCGAGCTGCACTGCATCGGTGCCACCACGCTGGACGAGTACCGCCAGTATATCGAGAAAGACCCCGCTCTGGAGCGCCGCTTCCAGCCGGTACAGGTGGATGAGCCCACCGTGGAGGACACCATCTCCATCCTGCGCGGCCTGAAGGAACGCTACGAGGTGTTCCACGGCGTGAAGATCAACGACAGCGCCTGATCGCCGCTGCTACCCTGTCCGACCGCTATATCACGGATCGTTTCCTGCCGGATAAGGCCATCGACCTTGTGGATGAAGCCTGCGCCATGATCAAGACCGAGATGGACAGCATGCCCAGCGAGATGGACGATCTGGCCCACCGCATCACCCAGCTGCAGATCGAGCAGGTGAGCCTGAAAAAGGAGACCGATGCCCTGAGCCAGAGCCGCCTGAAGGATCTGGAAAAGGAGCTGGCCGAGCTGCAGGACAAGTTCCGCAGCATGAAGGCAAAGTGGGAGAACGAGAAGAACGCCATCGGCAAGGTGCAATCCCTGCGTGAGCAGATCGAGCAGACCAATGCCGACATTGAAAAGGCTCAGCGCGAGTACGACCTGAACAAGGCCGCTGAGCTGAAATATGGCAAGCTGCCCCAGCTGCAGAAACAGCTGGAAGAGGAAGAGAAGATCGCCGCCGCCAAGAAGGAGGACAGCCTGCTGCGTGACCGCGTGACCGATGAGGAAATCGCCCGCATCGTGGCCCGCTGGACCGGCATCCCGGTGGAGAAACTGGTGGAGGGTGAGCGCGAGAAGCTGCTGCATCTGGACGATGTGCTGCACCAGCGGGTCATCGGTCAGGACGAGGCTGTGACCAAGGTGAGCGAGGCCATCCTGCGCAGCCGCGCCGGTATCGCCAACCCCAACCGCCCCATCGGCAGCTTCCTGTTCCTCGGCCCCACCGGCGTGGGCAAGACTGAGCTGGCCAAGCACTGGCACAGGCTCTGTTTGACGACGAGCGCAACATGGTGCGAATCGATATGACCGAGTATATGGAAAAGTTCAGCGTCAGCCGTCTGATCGGCGCGCCTCCGGGATACGTCGGTTACGAAGAGGGCGGCCAGCTGACTGAGGCTGTGCGCCGCAAGCCCTACAGCGTGGTGCTGTTCGATGAGGTGGAAAAAGCCCACCCCGATGTGTTCAACATCCTGCTGCAGGTGCTGGACGATGGCCGCATCACCGACAGTCAGGGCCGCACCGTGGACTTCAAGAATACGGTCATCATCCTCACCTCCAATCTGGGCAGCGACATCATCCTGAACGATCTGGAGCAGCGCCGTGCCAACGCTCCAACGAGCTGAGCGAGGAAGCAAAGCACCAGATCGACCAGCTGCTGAAGAGCAAGTTCCGCCCCGAATTTCTGAACCGTCTGGATGAGATCGTCTACTACAAGAGCCTGACCAAGGACGAGATGCGCAGGATCGTGGATCTGCAGCTGCAGGATCTGCGCAAGCGCATGGACGAGGGCAAGCACCTCAAGCTGGAGGTCACCACCGCTGCCAAGGACTTCATCATCGATTCTGCTTACGACAGCGTCTATGGCGCACGTCCCATCAAGCGGTTCATCCAGAGCCGCGTGGAGACCCTGATCGCCAAGGCCATCATTCAGGGCAGCTATACCGAGGGCAACACCCTGACGGTAGACTGCGAGAATGGCGCTTTGACCCTGCGATAATGTGAATTTTACCTGTTCTGTACGGACTTTGCGGCAAGAAAGCTTGCACCACCGTACAGAATATGGTATGATTACAAATAACATTGATGTGCTTTTCATCGCGGAACAGCAACGATGGGGAGCACATTTTTGTATGTAAGAACATTTATCCCAAAACTCTCTCAGGCGCGTTGCGCCAGTGTGCGATATCCCGGGCAGCAGCACCTTCTGCGTGGAAGGGGCTGGCTGCGGGCGCACAGAAAAAAGCTCCCCTTCGGGGGAGCTGGCATCGCGTAGCGATGCCTGAGAGGGTTCAAACAAAAACAGAAAGTTGAGTGTGATTTCCCTTTTTATGGACGATGGCAGTATTACGCTTTTGGCGGCGCTGATCATTCTGGTGGCATTTTCCGCCTTTTTCTCCGCCTCTGAGACCGCATTTTCTTCCCTGAACCAGATCCGCCTGAAAAGCCGCGCCGAGGACGGCGATTCGGCAGCAGCCCGCGTGCTGGCTATGTCGGAAAAGTACGACAAGCTGCTCTCCACCATCCTCATCGGCAACAATATCGTCAACATTGCCGCAGCATCCATTGGCACAGTGCTGTTCACCCGCCTGCTGGACCCGGAGCGGGGCGCGACGGTGTCCACCTTCGTGCTGACCATTGTGGTTCTGATCTTTGGCGAGGTGACCCCCAAGAGCCTTGCAAAGGAGATGCCGGAGACGGTTGCCACGGCGGTTTCGCCCTTTTTGAACCTGCTCATGATCCTGTTCACCCCGCTGACCTGGCTGTTCACCCAGTGGAAGCGCCTGCTGGGGCATTTCATCCGCAGCACCGAGGAGGACACCATCACTGAGGGTGAACTGATGACCATGGTCAGCGAGGCCGAGAACGACGGCGAGCTGACCGACCGGGAAAGCCAGCTCATCCGCAGCGCCATTGAGTTCGACGATGTGGAGGTGGAGGAGATCCTCACGCCCCGCGTGGATGTGATCGCGGTGGAGGACGATCTCTCGCTGGATGAGGTGGCCGATACCTTTGCGGAATCGGGATATTCCCGTCTGCCCGTCTACCACGGCACCATTGACAACATCATCGGTGTGGTACATGAAAAGGACTTTTACCTTGGCCGTCTGCGCAAGGATACCACGCTGGAAGACCTTGTGAAGCCCACCCTTTATACCACCGGCTCCACCCAGATCTCCCAGCTGCTGCGCACCCTGCGCGAGCAGCACCATCACATGGCGGTGGTGGTGGACGAGTACGGCGGTACCGAGGGCATCATCACGCTGGAAGACATTCTGGAAGAGCTGGTAGGCGAGATCTGGGATGAGCACGACGAAGCGACCGAGGACTTCCGCAAACAGTCGGACGGCAGCTGGATCGTACTGGGCAGTGCCGGTGTGGACGACCTGTATGAGAGGCTGGGCCTGCCGGAGGATGAAGATATCGATTCCAATACGGTGAACGGTCTGGTGCAGGAAAAAACCTGCCATCTGCCCAAGGTGGGCGACCGGTTCACGCTGGGCGAGTACGACGGTGTCGTTACCCGCACGGCCAAGCGCCGCGTGACCGAGGTGCGCCTGACCCCGGCGGAAAAGCCGGAACCGAAGAAGGAAGAAGACGAAAAGCCGCACTTCAACCGGCTGACCAATAAGTAAATCTAAGGGAGGATGCCGTTTTCCAATACGGCCCTATCCTGTGAAAAAGCAAACTCCGGCAGACCGCAGTCTGCCGGAGTTTGCTTTGTAAAAATAATTGTTCCGCTGAATATGGCTAGAGCGAAGCGGAAGCCATTAAATGGTTTTGCTTTCCGCCTGCAGATAGGTATACAATGCTCCCACCTGATTGGCTTCGCTGCTGAAATGGCAGGGCACGATCTCGCAGCGGGGCAGACCGATCATGTAAGGTGATTCCCCACGGGAAGCAAACAGCCCGGCATATACCCGGCGCAGATCGTCCAGCAGCAGCGGCTGCTTGCTGATGCCGCCGCCGATGGCTACCTTTTCCACATCCAGCAATACGGTCAGGTTGTAGATCTGCACGGCCACCATCTTGCAGAACCGTTCCAGCACTTCCAGCGCTTCCGGCTCGGCGGCATTGGCGGCATCAAAAAAGAGTTTACCGTTCATGGGGGCATCGGCGGGCAGGCCCTTGCGGGCGCGGTACCACTTGAGCAGGTATTTGGTGCTGCACTGGCAGGCCATGGTTTTTCGGTATTCTCCCACTCGTCGGCGTTGGTGTTCACAAAGCTGTACTCTCCGGCGGTAAAGTGCACGCCGCGCACCAGCTGGCCATTGG
>ENA-OPZM01000108-OPZM01000108.1-human-gut-metagenome-genome-assembly--contig:-NODE-108-length-33930-cov-2.364642_pt1 | contig 33930 bp, 48 predicted proteins | sample MGYA00242478_ERZ504493 | MGnify/ENA primary metagenome ERZ504493 (study PRJEB26092, sample SAMD00036227) | human gut metagenome | host: Homo sapiens | study: EMG produced TPA metagenomics assembly of... | reverse complement strand
CTCAAAAAAGAAATAGCAAATCGACCAGATTCATGGTTAAAACACCAGAAATGATTAAAACAAGGAGAATTAGTAGTATTAAAAAACATTTGACATAGTTTTCTTCTTTTTTCATCCATTTCACCTATAAAATCTGACCAAATCACTAATGGCCAGCTTTCCTTTTATTGATATTGTGCAGCGGCTGCTTTGATTTCAGCAATTGTTGCGGATTGGGACACTAGTGTCAAAAGTAATCGTGCCCTCTTCAGTTGTCAAACTACCAACAACTGTTGATTCTGCATCATCAGCTGAATAGCCAATTACTAGTGCTTTATCTGCGGGTGTTATTCCATCATCAATGACAACGATACATTTGTCATCAGACAAAACTCATCTGGATTTTCACCAGTGGCTCTAAAGTATTGAACAAATTCTCGAATAGTTGTATTACTAATCTGTGCCACCTCGTCATCAACTGATGATTGTTGTTTCACGACTGTATCTTTAGTATCAGCTGTCACAACCTTAGTTGGTTGAACCGAAGTTTGCTTTGTTGTCAAACTAGCACCAAATGCGCCTAATAAGGCAAAAGCTGAAAGTGATATAATAATATTCTTTCTCACCATATAAAACCTCCTTTAGTCTATCATACACCGAAAATAAAGTAAAATAACATTTTGTAGCGTTTAGTAACATTATTTACGGCGTTTTTTTAATGAGCCAAAAGTATCCCACAAAAGCAAATAGAGCAGATAAATAATAACCAATCATTAAGCTAGTCGCTAGTGTATCCCTGATGAGTCGAAGTCCTGACATAAAACTTTCGCCAAAAGCACCGATAAATGGAATCAGATAAAAATACAACAAGAATACCCCAATTAAAACAAGGAGAACATTGCCAACCACTAACGATTGCTTGCCACGCCATTAATAAATCAGTAGCAAAACAATCAAAATACTAGCAACAAGCCAATGATTTTTCAAAAATGAAGTCCCTGAAATAGTCGTTAACTGATAACTTTCAACTGAAATACCAGACGCATACGGCAAAAAGAGACTGATAATATATGCAATTATAATTACAAATGGAAAATACTTTTTCATCCTAATAGTTCTCCTTTCACATCTATGCCAAATTTAATCTTGACTATACATTATTTTTTAAATATATACTTATATGATACAATAAAAACAACTCAACATAACATTTTTGTAGCGTTTAGTAACACAAATTTTTTAGGAGATTAGGATATGCGTTGGGTTTTTGGAAAAGTTTATAAGGATATTCGGCAATCAAAGGGGTTAACACAGGAAGAAATTTGTGATGACATGCTCGCCCGCTCTACCCTGGCTCGTATCGAAGGCGGTCAAGTTATCCCTAAATTTGATACTTTCATTTTTCTTCTCCAGCAAATCAACATGAACTTGGAAGAATTTGAATACATTTGCAACGTCTATCAGCCAAGTGAACGTCAAAAATTATTAAATATCGCTAATAATAATCTATCAATTACCGACAACACCGAGCTCTTATCTCTCAAACGACAATGTCAAGAATATCTTCAAATACACTATGACATACCGATTCAACAACTTCTTGACAGACTAACTGTTACTATCCACGTAAGAGAATTTAGTGGGGAATCAAAGATACTACCTTTCAAGAAACAACTCAGAAAATTTGGCATTATCTTGAAAAACAAAAACACTTGGTATACAGAATGATTTCAAATTACTATTAACAATTCTTTACCATTTTCCACTAGAGACTCTGAAAACAATCACTCCCAAAATTTTAACTAACTTAGTCAAATACACCGACCTTTACAACATCAAGCCGTTGCAATTGACCTTGTTAACCAATCTCGCAAGCATTTATCTGGACAATCATCAAACCAAAGAATGTGAAACATTTTCTCTAGAAGCCCTAAAACTTGCTAAGGAATTAAAACGCTATGACTTTTTAGGAATTGCGCAAGTCCGCCTTGGCAGTTGTCGTGATGATAATAGCTTAATTGATAAAGGAATGTCTCTACTGCACTTAACCGAAAAAGGAGAAAAGATTTTTGAAGCACTTGAACAAGAAGTAGCAAAGCACAAGTAAATTTAAGCATATAAAAGCACTCCCCAACTGATAAGTTGAGGAGTGTTTCATGTGAAACAATAGCCAAAAAAGCTTTAAATTAAGCTTTCATCAACATTTTAAGGCTTGATTTAATGTATTGTTCTGCAGTTTCATTTGTTCCTTCAAAGAACTTGCGAATTTTCTTAAGCTCTGCTGCTTTGTAACCAAGCGCCAATAAAGCTTCCATAGCTTCTTCAAGTTGCTCGTTGGCAACTGTTTTTGTCTGAGAAGCTTTGCCATTTTCCACAGAAACATCGACAAATTTTCCATCCAAATCCAAAATCATTTGTTGAGCAGTTTTTTTACCAATTTTTGGGAATTTCATCAAATACTTGATATCACTTGTATCAATGGCATTGACCAAGCCCTCATTATCATCTACCGCAATGATGGCTAGCGCAGTTGTCGGACCAATCCCAGAAACCGAAATCAAATTGAGAAAGACTGCTTTTTCATCTTCTGTGTGAAACCCAAATAACAATTGAGCATCTTCACGCACCACTTGGTGAAGATAAACTTGCACCTCTTGGTTCATCAAATCTGAAAAGCTATAAGGGTTGGCAACGTTGATAATATAGCCCAAACCACCTGCTTCGACAACAATATATTTAGCTGTGATTTTGGTTAATTTTCCTTTGATATAATCGTACATTTTAGTATTTTCCTAACTCTCTTAAACTTGTGTGATTTTCCTGAATGCGACGGAACATTTTTTCCATGTCTGACTTGGTAAAGTTGACAAGTACTGGGCGTCCGTGTGGACAGTTATAAGGATTTTTACAGTGAGATAATTGCACTATCAACTGACGTGCTGAATAATCATCCAGTGTGTGATTAGCCTTGATTGATCGTTTACATGACATCATAATAGCCAGTTCGGCACGGTATTTTTTCACTGATACTTCATTTGTCAACAGCAACATGTCACACATTTCATAAACAGCTGTCTCAATTTCCTCTTCTTTCATCCAAATAGGATGCTCACGGAGAATAAAGGTATGATTACCATAGGGTTCCAAGTTAATCCCAACTTGATTCAACAGCTCCATTTTTTCTTGAAGCTTAATAAAATCAGCTCCTGAAAACTCAAATAAATATGGCATAAGAAGTTGTTGAAGAGAGTCATCAACTTCTCCAATTTTATCGCGATAATATTCATATTTAACACGTTCTTGCGCCGCATGCTGGTCAATAATATAAAGACCACCATTTCCTTGTGCAAATAGATAAGTCCCGTGCATTTGACCAAAATATTCTAATTCTGGGAATGTCGATGCTTCTTCACTATCCAGATTTTCAATCATCTTATTGAGTTTGCTTTTATTTTTAAAATCAAGCTCATCGTGGTCATCAGCCCCCTGATGTTCTACAGTTGAGCGCTGTGCAAATTTCACCGATGACTGATTGTCAACTTCCTTGACATAGTTGTCAACCTCATTGAATAACTGTACTGGTTGCTCTTCAACCGTATCTGACTTGACAAAGAAATCACGACGTTCTTTATCATAATAAAGATCTGTTTGTTTCAACGGCAAGCTCGTTTGCTCTGGTTTCGGAAGCCCACGTGTGCTTGATTTCGCCAGATTTTCTAGAGCATCAGGTATCAAATCTTGCTCACGCAGACTCTCTGCAATAGCAGAGCTGATTAAGCTCATTAATTCTTTTTCCTTTGAAATACGAACTTCTTGCTTCGTTGGGTGAACATTGACATCAGCTAAATAAGGGTCGATTTGAATGTCGATAACAGCAATCGGAAAACGTCCCACCATCAATTTTGAACCATAACCATCCAAAATCGCACGATTGAGCAAAAAGTTTTTAATATAACGACCGTTAATCAAAATCGTAATATAGTTTCGGTTCGCTCGTGTCAATTCTGGCAGACTAATGTAACCAGACACTTCAAAATCGAGGTCAGCATTCGAAATCTCAATCATTTTTTTAGCCGTATTAAGCCCATAAATACCAGCAATTGCTTGTCTCAAATCACCAGTACCAGATGTTGTTGTCATTTGACGACCATCATTAATCAAGCTAAAAGCCACCTCTGGGTGCGCCAAGCTCAAACGATTCACCACATCAACAATATGAGCTAATTCGGATTGGAGGCTTTTCATGTATTTAAGACGTGCTGGCGTATTATAAAAGAGATTTTCAACCGTAATTTTGGTTCCAACGGGTGTAGAAATCGGTTCTCGTTTTTCGATTTCACCACCTTTGGCTACTAGCAACGTTCCATGATTTTCATCTGCCGTTGCTGTTTTGACTGTAAAATGACTAATGGAGGCAATTGACGGTATCGCTTCGCCACGAAAACCTAACGTCCTAATGCGGAAAAGGTCTGCTTGATTTTTAATTTTACTTGTGGCATGGCGGTGTAAACTTAACGCAACATCATCTTGAGCAATTCCTTCGCCATTATCTGTCACTTGAATTTTCTTTAAACCAGCTTCTTCAATTTCAATGGTGATTTGGCTGCTCCCTGCATCAATCGAATTTTCCACCAATTCTTTGACAACGCTAGCTGGTCGTTCAATAACTTCACCCGCTGCAATTTGGTTAGCCAAAACCTCTGGCAACTCAATAATTTTACTCATGATTTATTTATTAGCAAGCCTTTTAAAGGCAGCCTTATTCCTTTCATTCTTGCTTGTTTATCCTCTATTATAACACAAACTAAAAAGGCAATCTTCTTTAAGACTGCCTCTTATTGTTACAACATATTTTTTAATTCATAAATAACATTCATGGCTTGCATTGGTGTTAAATTCATCAAATCCACTTTTTTGAGTACTTTAATCACTTCTTGATTAGATGAGTCATCAGCAAATAAACTTAGTTGCTCTGCCACTGGTTCTGCTACTTCTGATTTATAGTAATTGGCTCAGCTTCCACCTCAGGGGTCAATTGAAGCTGCGCAGCACCTGATTCTAAATTTGTCAAGATACTGTCCGCACGTTGTAATAATTCTTCTGGTAAACCAGCAATTTTTGCAACATGAACCCCGTAAGATTTGTCTGCTGGACCTTCTGCAATTTTATGAAGAAAAGTCACATCACCATTTTTCTCAAGAGTCGCAACGTGAACATTGACAAGGTGCGTCAAGATCGTTGACAAAGCTGTCAACTCATGATAATGGGTTGCAAACATGGTCTTTGCACCAATATGATCATGGATATATTCAATGATTGATTGCGCCAAAGCCATACCGTCATAGGTTGCTGTACCACGACCTAGCTCATCAAAAAGAATCAAGGATTGAGAACTTGCACGTTTGATAGCTTGGTTAGCTTCCATCATTTCCACCATAAACGTTGACTGTCCTGAAATCAAATCATCTGCCGCACCAATACGCGTGAAAATCGCATCAAACACTGGTAAATTGACACTTTCAGCAGCTACGTAAGACCCCATTTGAGCCATAATAACGGTCAAGGCAAGTTGACGCATATAAGTTGATTTACCACTCATATTTGGACCAGTAATAAGCTGAATGTTGATATCGGCATCAAACGTAATCGTATTAGGAATATATTCTTGCGTTCCCATGACTTTTTCAACGACCGCATGACGACCTTTTTCAATTTTAATCTCATGGCTATCGTTGAATGTTGGACGAACATAATGATTATTTTCTGCAACAACGGCTAAACTTTGTAAAACGTCAACGGTTGAAAGCGCCTTAGCCAAGTCTTGCAAACGAGTAATGTAACGCTCAACTTGTCCGCGAACGCGCATAAAAATATCGTATTCCAGACTCGCTGATTGCTCACGCGCCTCAAGCATTTCACCTTCAATTTTAGCTAATTCTGCCGTACCAAAACGCTCTGAATTCTTCAAAGTTGCTTTACGGAAGAAGTAATCTGGCACCAAAGAAAGGTTAGAATTTGTTACATGGAAATAGTAACCATCTTTTTTATTGTAATCAATTTTTAGGTTTGTAATACCACTTGCCGCACGTTCTTTGGCTTCAATCTCAGCAATCCAGCTTGTCCCTTCGCGCATGACTTTACGATATTTGTCCAAAGTTTCATCAAAACCAGTTCTGATAATACTTCCTTCCGTAATCACTGCTTGAGCATCTGGGTCAATAGCAGAGCTAATCAATGACTCTAGCTCTGGTAAAGTGTCAATGCTGTTGACAAGCTTGTCAAGGTAAGGACTATCAAAAGATTCCAAGATAGCCTTAATAGTTGGCACTTGTCCCAAAGTGTGACCAAGTTGAAGCAAATCTTTTGGATTGGCTTTTCCAAATGACACACGACTAGCCAAACGCTCAATATCATAAACGCCTTTTAGACTGTCCGTCAAATCACTACGTTCAAAGAAGTTGTCTAAGAAAACTTGGACAATATTTTGGCGTTCCTCAATTTGTTCTTGATTAACCAATGGACGATCAATCCAGTTACGCAACAAACGCATCCCCATAGCCGTCTTAGTTTCATCAAGCAACCAGTAAAGACTACCGTGCTTCTTGCTTGTGCGGGCATTTTCTAGCAAATCAAGACTTGATTTGTCGTATAAGACATTTGTAGATAGTCTTTGATTTCATAGTGAACCAGCTTTTGCAAGTGACTGAGTTCACGTTTTTGTGTCGTATGAACGTATTGAAGTAATTTTTCAGCAGCAGAAATCTCTAACGCTGTTAAATTCGGGTCAATCAAATGCACATCTTCATAGCGCTCTTGCTCAAACGATAATAAGAGATTGAGTTGTTTAACCAAGCTGTGTTGCTCATCTTCAGAAAGGTCATAACCAACCACGATTTCACGAGCCTTGAGGTTTAAAATCTCACTTTTTAGGCTTGTAAAATCAGACAAACTTGTCGCGTAAAACTCACCCGTTGACACATCCATATAAGCCAAACCAAAGTTTTTGCCATCAGAATCAATAGCCACCAAGAAATTGTTAGCATTATCTGGTTTAGAGGAATCGACAGCTGTCCCTGGCGTAATCACTTGAACGACTTCACGTTTAACCACACCGACGGCTTGTTTTGGGTCTTCCATTTGCTCAGCAATTGCCACCTTGTAACCCATTTCCACTAATACATCAAATGTATTGTTGCGCAGAATGATAAGGCACACCTGCCATTGGAATTGGATTGTCAGCATTTTTATTACGACTAGTTAAACTAATCTCTAAAATCTGTGCAGCTTTAACCGCATCATCATAAAATAATTCATAAAAGTCTCCCATGCGGAAAAGTAAAAAAGCATCTGGATAATCTTTTTTTACGTCCAAATACTGTTGCATGCCTGGAGAAATTTTATCTTTTGTCATTATTAGTTAACTCCTCGTTAATTTTCGTTTCCAAGTTTTTCGTGATGTATTGAACCAAATCACTAGCATCTTGCATCTTGTTACGATAATCTTTGACAATCGGGAGATCCGATAAGTCTTTTTGTAGCTGGTCAGCTTGTTTTCCTGCTGCTTCTTCAGCCACTAACTTGTCAATCTTGTGATAAAGCACAGCCTCCTGCTGATAAGCTTTCATATCGTCAACAAGACTGTCAAGTTCTGGAAAAGTTTTGATTTTTTGTTCTACTTTTTGAAATTCTTGCACACTATCGTGCTTTTGAATAGCTTGAACTAACTTGTCCACTGCTTGGTCGTACTTACTCATAAGCTCGTTGATAAGTCTCTTTCAAATGCTTGAGCTGTCTCTTCATCTTTACAGATAACAAGCAAAGTATCCGCACCTGCCACCGTTCCAAGAATCTCTGGAATGTCGCTACTATCAATCAAGTTTGCCAAAACATCTGCTTCACCAAGATTAGTATGAAGAACAAGCATGAACCCAGCACGAGCAACTTTCAAAATATATGAGCGGATATTAGCACCAAAAGTTGTCTCTGATGTTTCTGATAAACTATAATAAAGCTTACCTGATGAATCACGTAATTTCAAAAGACCAATCTCACGAAGGTCACGTGACAAGGTTGCTTGAGTGACACTAATCCCTTCTTCTTGCAAATGACGCTTGATTTCTTCTTGTGTTCCAATATGACCTGATTGAATCAAACGTTTGATTCGATTTTGACGTTCTATTTTATTCATATAACTTTCCCTTTGTGTATATTTATCCTTAAAATTATACCAAAAAAAAGAAAATTTTTCATCTCTCTTTTGCGCTGTTTTCCTTATGATAACTTATTTTTTACTGCTTCAAATGTTTTCTTTCAGCTAATCTCGTTTATTTCTTATTTTTATGTTAAAATAATATGACTAACTAATTTAGGAGAAACTCATGGATACAAAACGTACAATTGCTGAACGCATTCAAAATATTGTTCCAGAATTAGACCAAGAACAAATTATTAATCTACTTGAAATTCCAAAAAATTCTGATATGGGTGACCTTGCTTTTCCTGCTTTCTCATTAGCAAAAATCCTTCGCAAAGCACCCCAAATGATTGCTGCTGATGTTGCCGAAAAAATGGATGCAACTGGCTTTGAAAAAATCGAAGCTGTCGGTCCATACATCAACTTCTTCCTTGATAAGAAAAGCATTTCTGCTGATGTTTTAGGTCAAGTTATTGCAAACGGAAGCGACTATGCTAGTCAAGATTTAGGAGAAGGTCGCAACGTTGCTATCGATATGTCAAGCCCAAACATTGCTAAACCATTCTCAATTGGACACCTTCGTTCAACCGTTATCGGTGATAGCTTGGCTAATATTTTTGAAAAACTTGGTTATAAAGCTGTTAAAATCAACCACCTCGGTGACTGGGGTAAACAATTCGGTATGTTGATTGTTGCCTACAAAAAATGGGGTGACGAAGAAGCTGTTAAAGCTCACCCAATCGACGAACTCTTGAAACTTTACGTTCGTATCAACGCTGAAGCTGAGATACAACCAGAACTTGATGAAGAAGCTCGCGAATGGTTCCGTAAATTGGAAGTAGGCGACGAAGAAGCTATCTCACTATGGCAATGGTTCCGTGACGAAAGTCTTGTTGAATTTAACCGCCTTTACAATGAACTTAGTGTTTCATTTGACAGCTTTAACGGTGAAGCTTTCTACAACGATAAAATGGATGAAGTTGTCGATATCTTGACTGAAAAAGGTCTTCTTGAAGAATCTCAAGGTGCTCAAGTTGTTAACCTTGAAAAATACGGTATCGAACATCCAGCATTGATTAAAAAATCTGACGGTGCAACACTTTACATCACACGTGACCTGGCTGCCGCTCTTTACCGCAAACGTACTTATGACTTTGCCAAAGCCATCTACGTCGTTGGTAACGAACAATCAGCTCACTTCAAACAATTGAAAGCCGTTCTTAACGAAATGGGATTTGAATGGAATGAAGATATTACTCACGTTCCATTTGGACTTGTTACTAAAGAAGGTAAAAAACTGTCAACTCGTAAAGGTAATGTTATCCTTCTTGAACCAACAATTGCCGAAGCTGTCAAACGCGCTGAAGACCAAATCAATGCTAAAAATCCTAACCTTGCTGACAAGGAAGCAGTCGCTCACGCTGTTGGCGTCGGTGCTATCAAATTCTACGATTTGAAAACAGACCGTTTGAATGGCTATGACTTTGACCTTGATGCTATGGTATCATTTGAAGGTGAAACTGGACCTTACGTACAATATGCACACGCACGTATCCAATCTATTCTTCGTAAAGCTGAGTTTACACCATCTGTCAACCAAATTTACAGTCTTGATGATACTGAAAGCTGGGAAATTGTAAAACTTATCCAAGACTTCCCACGCATCATCAAACGTGCCGCTGACAACTTTGAACCTTCTATTGTTGCAAAATTTGCTATCAATCTAGCCCAAAGCTTCAACAAATACTATGCACACACACGTATCCTTGATGAAAGCCCAGAACGTGATAGCCGCCTAGCACTTAGCTACGCTACTGCAACTGTTCTAAAAGAAGCGCTCCGTCTTCTCGGTGTTGAAGCACCAAACGAAATGTAATTATTTCTTTATAAAAGCAAAGAGAACGAGATTATTTTCCGTTCTTTTTTTTCTTGATCTTTTTCTATCAAAATTATAAACTGTGAGCATAACAACCAAGGAGATTTTGTTTATGGAAAAAGGAAATCAATTAATGCAAAAACTTAGTAAAGCCTATGCTAGCCTACCAGATAACGAGCCACTGAAAGCAGATATTTTTGCAGTAGCGCAGGATTTAGAAAAAAATGAAATGACCAGTTGACACGTACAAAAACTGGCGCATGCCATTTCTCAACATTTACTAACACATCATCTCAAAACAGAATCTGAAATCACAGCACTTTACAACGAAGTTGCTGACAGTCCTGAAAAATATAAAGTGAATGCCGCTTTAGCTATCATGCTAGGTAGGCTATTTCACCCCTAACAAAAAAGGGTAGGCTTGTAACATATGCTCAAACTTTCAAGCAGAAAGAGATAGAGTCTGCAAAATGGAAGTAAATTAAAAAATGCTACGCAAAGTAGCAGGAAAAGCCGAAATGTAATCCCTGCATGCTTGCAATGCAAAATCCGTTCTCCTATACTTAAGTCTGTCAATAAGCATCCGCTGAGTGGCGGGTAGCTTCATATCAGGTGAGGCCATCAATCAATTTAAGGAGGTCACAGGTATATGACACTTGCAGAGAAACTGAAATCCATGCGCAAGCAGACAGGACTGTCGCAGGAGCAGTTAGCCGAAAAGCTCGGCGTTTCAAGACAGGCAGTTACAAAATGGGAAACAGACGCAGGCATCCCCGATATTGAAAATGTAATGGCAATCTCGGCGCTGTTTGATATTTCTATGGACGAATTGCTTTCTAATGAAAAGGGAGCAAAAAAAGCCGACGGATTATCTGTTTGAAAGCATCACCGAGTATGATATTGACGAGCCGAAACGATTCGATATGAAGTTTGGCGGGGCAAAGAAATTTGTGTTGTCTGGCTGCGAGAGCGAGAAAATCCACATCCGTCTGGTATCCAATACGCTCTCCACACTCCAAAATGATTTTAAGGTCAAAATTGACGACATCAGAAAGAGAATTGATGTCGATGTAAACCGTCGAAACGGTGTATCTGAGGCAACAGCAAAGGAAGATGTCAGCATCTTTGTCCAAATTCCTTCTCCTTATATCTGGAAGATCGAATGCGCTGTCAACGCGGAAACCGTAGAAATCCGTTCTCTGGAATGTGACAGCATAGAGCTTGACGTAAAGACGCCGCATATTGCTTTGGAGGAGGTTTCCGGCACGGTAGAAATCAATTGTAATCTTGATATGGAAGTAGTCTGCCGTCCCTTAAACGGTGAGGTGGACATTAACCAGGTATCCGCAACCTCAAAAATTTGTATCTCGGAGAATGCCGTATTTACAGCCGTTACAAAGGGTATCGGAACAAGCATATCTTATGAAAAAGACGGACAGCAAGCGGAACGCTTTGATACACCTGACGCCGAAAATATCATTGAGCTGAACGGTATTAAAAGTGAGCTTGTCATCTGTGCAAATGGGAACAGGGGCTGACGAGATGAAAGCAAATTACCTGAAAAAATATATCATCAGCTCCTATATCCTCGTCTGGATACTCATTATTTTCGTAGCAGGCGCAACCAGTCTGGTATTCCATGCGCCGCCTGTCATTATGTGGATCGTGCGAAATCTTATCGCATGGTCGCCAACCTACCTGCTTTTACTTGGGTGGAAATATTTCAGACCTGACGAAACAAGGACGGCTTTTGTGAAGCGATGCTTTTCCGGGAAAGTAAAGCTGCTCCCGCTGCTGCTTTCTTTTGCTATCACCTTTAGTATTAGTGCGTTGTCACTGTTCCTTTATTCCGTTATAACAGGAAAATCAATGCTATCCTACATCAATCCGGGAAGCACTGCATTGCCGCTCAGTATCTTCCTCTCCCTGACTTCCGGACCGACCGGAGAGGAATTGGGATGGCGTGGCTTTATGCGGGAGGAGTTTAATAAAAAGTACGGCTTTCTGAAATCCTCTGTCTGTCAGGGCTTGGTATGGTGCTTCTGGCATACTCTGTTATGGGTGGTGGATTCTGATTTTACCGACTGGAGAGCGATTCCATATATCATTTCCAATATCGTTGTGATTACATCCATCACAATCCTGATGAATATTTTTCTGGAGCGAGATAACAACCTGATCTATTCGGTATTGCTGCACTTCGGCTTTAATATCTTTTATGTGTTTCTGGATGCGGATATCGGCTTCTTTGAGATTTTGACCGCCTTGTATCTGGTCATTACGCCGATTGCCGTGCTTGTAAGAAATAAGACTGCTGAAAAGCTTTTGAAAAATACGGAAAGCAAGGAAAGGAAAATAGAACAATGAGCAATTTAGAGAAAATCCAGAAAGGAATGCGGGTACTGCAAACACTCTCGAAAATCATTCTGATACTTGCAATCGTGGGTACAGCTTTGACAGCAATCGTGGCAGCTCTTGTGGCAGCGGATGTGTTAAGTCTGGAAAACCGATTTCTTCATTTTCTGTCCGCTGTGGCTGAAATAACCAAGGGACAGCTTATAGGAACTTTGCTTGCTGCGGCTACCTCTTTGCTGCTTAGCGGCATTTTTACGGCATTTGTTTATCGCTACTTTACAGCGGAACTAAAAGAAGGAACGCCTTTTACAAACGCAGGTGCAGACAGAATAAAGCAGCTCGGAATTATGCAAATTGTATTGGCGGTTGTATCTGCGGCAATTACAGACGGTATCTACGATAAAATCAATCTTTCGGATTGGAACAGATTTGACGATGCAGGCAGCATTACGCTGGGCATTTGCCTTATTTTAATCGCTATGGTTGTTCGTTACGGTGCGGAGTTGGAGCATAGAAAACAGAGCTAATAAAAATGCAGTTCATCGCTTGTGGCAACACATTCGCTGTTTGTGAGGAAGAGTTTTTGCGATGCCTATATCATTATCGGCAAAATGTGTATAGCCTTTTTTTACTTTTTTCCAGACTCTAATATCGGATATAAATTTATTAGCGTATCTTTCTTTAATATTCGCCATCGGAACAAATGATACTTCGGTATTATCATCAATACCATTGCGAGGATTTATTACACAAGCTTTTTTTATTCGCACCCATTCCCAATTACCAGGTACATCAAAAGGTATTTCGTCTTCGATACATTTTACCGTGCCATCGGAGAATTTCTCATAATGTAAATTATCATCAGGTTTTAGGGTGCCCCTAAACAAGTCTTTTACCGTTTGGAAAACTGTGTTTATCCAAATGGTCTGCTCGCTAAGTTTATACATTTTAATCTAACAAATAAAATTAAGGCACAACCAGCGGATTTTTCTCCGTAAGTTGTGCCTTTTTCTCATCTATAAATTACTTGTTCATTAACGATTTCTGTTGCTCGATTGCAAATATTATTCATCTTTCGCACCCACAACATCATATTTCCTGCTTTGAGTTTTTCTGTAACTTGCTCCCGCTCGGCAAATGATTTTACTGTCTGTTCAAATAAATTCTCTGCCTGACGCTCAACATCGGCAAGGTAAATGTTGATCTTATCTGATGTAAGAAGATTGCAATAAAGCATTCGATGATGTGATTTCAGATAGCGTTTGTGCCTTTGTCCCCACATTCCGATTTTGTTTTTGCCAGTGTTTCCAATCGTCAAACAAGGTAATAAATAATTACCATTAACTTTGTATCTTCCACCGTTTTCATCATAAATTGTTCCCATATCAGAACCTCCTCGTAGTTGGTAGGTTCATTATACTTGATATAAAATCCAAAGACGAATGTGCGGATTTCAGAAATAGAAAAAGGTTCTGACCTTTTACAGTCAAAGTCTTTCTCGGTTCTTTGCAATGCCCTATAAAGTTGTATTCTTATAAATTTTAAGTTACTTCCTTATGTGGTGTTAGCAAAATTCACCTCTTCTTTTCGTTATTAATTACAATTTATCATAATTTTTTCGTCGAATTTTGAAATCAGATGACACAACCTCATCAACATCAATGATTGAGATAAAAGCATCTGGGTCTAAATCTGCCATAATGACTTTAACATCACGGACTTCACCTGGATTTAAAACCACATACAAAATATTTTTCTCATCTCCAGAGTAAGCCCCCTGACCATTCAAATAAGTAACCCCACGATTAATGCCATTAAGAATAGCTTGCGCAACTTCTTCAGATTTTTGTGTGATAATAATCATGCCACGCACTGTGTAACCACCATTTTGGACAATTGTCAGAACTTGACTGTAAACAAAGCTTGCTACCAACGTGTAAAGCATATGTTGTAAATCAATGTAAACCAGCGACGCTGTAAGAACCACGGCATCGACAAAAAGTAGTGTCTGACCAAGTTTGAAACTGAATTTTTCTTCGATAACGCGTCCGATAATATCTGTTCCGCCCGTTGTAGCGCCGTAACGAAAGACCAAGCCACTACCGACACCAGAAAATAAACCAGCAACGACAGCAACCAACATCATATCATTTTCGAGAACAATCTGAATCGGCACATGTTGCCAAAACCAGATGAACCATGACATCAAAACAGTGCCATAAATAGTTAGTGCTAGCGATTTTCGTCCAAAAATTCGAGCCCCTAGAATGAACAAAGGAACATTCAAAATAAGTGACGAATAAGCAGGGTTGATTCCGTAAAGAGCATGGGCAATCAAGGTTACACCCGCAACCCCACCTTCAGCAAGAGCATTTGCCATATTAAATTTGACAAAACCGAAAGTATAAATTGCTACACCTATGGCAATTAACACCAAACTTCTTATTTGTCCAAGCTTTTCACGAACCATGTCTCATACCTCCAAAACAAAATTTTCTGCGTCTTGTAAATTATAACGCCATAAACAAAGAAGCTGAGAACTTTCTCAACCTCTTAATCATCAACAAAACGTCCAATAATATGAACATTTTCAGCAACTGAAACAAAGGCATTGGGGTCAGTTTTTTTCATCAGATACCTAAAGTCGTTATATTCTTCACGAGTAATGATAGCCAGCAAAACCGCTTTTTTCTCATGATTATAAGTTCCTTCGGCATTATTGATTTGTGTCACCCCACGATGTAATTTGGTGTGAATCATCGCAATTACCTTTTCAGGACGATTGGTCACAATCGTTGCTTGCATTTTCTTCTGCTTAGTGAAAATAGCATTTGTCACACGGCTAGAGACAAAGATAGTCACCATAGAATAAAGGGCATATTGCCAACCAAATAAAATGCCAGCAAAAATCATGATAACACCATTAACCATGAGAGAAATGCTTCCCACATCACGGCCTGTCTTTTTCCGAATGGTCAGACTGATGATATCAGTACCACCACTTGAAATACGAGATTTTAAACTAAAGCCAACACCAGTCCCCATGACCAAACCACCAAAAATGGCATTAACCAGAGGATCAGTCGTCAGAGTAATTTCAGGAACAATTTGAATGAAGAAAGAACTCATCGAAACTGTAATGAGCGTAAAAACAGTGAATTTATGTCCGATTTTATACCAAGCTAAAACGAGCAATGGCACATTAATCACATAAAAAACAACTGAAACTGGCAACTTGAAGCCAATTAATCGCTCACTAACTGCCGATAAAACCTGTGCAAAACCAGTTGCACCACTTGAATAAACGTGTCCTGGTTGAAAGAAGAAATTAACCGCGATTGCCGATAGCAAACCATAAAAAAGAGAAGCGGAAACTTTTTCCGCATACTTCTCTCTTGAAATGCTCTGCATTGTCTTTAACAGACATATCTTTCTGCCCAACGGCTAACAATAAACTTTGTTTTCTTTTTCAAAGATGTTTTCTTAATCATTAGTTTCGATTGCTAAAGCTAATTCATCTAATTGTTTATCTGCAACAAGACTTGGTGCTTGTGTCATTGGATCCGCAGCTTTATTATTTTTAGGAAATGCAATGACTTCACGAATGTTATCTTCACCAGCAAGAAGCATAACGAAACGGTCAAGACCAATAGCAAGTCCACCATGTGGTGGGAAACCGTAGTTCATAGCTTCTAACAAGAAACCAAATTGGTCATTTGCTTCTTCTGCTGTAAAGCCAAGCGCTTTAAACATACGTTCTTGCAATTCTTTTTGGTTGATACGCAAGCTACCGCCCCCAAGTTCATAACCGTTAAGAACGATATCGTAAGCAACTGCACGTACTTTAGCAAGGTCACCTTCTAATTCATGAGCGGATTCTTCAGTTGGCAATGTGAATGGGTGGTGAGCAGACATATAACGTTCTTCTTCTTCAGACCATTCAAACATTGGCCAATCAACAACCCAAAGGAAATTAAATTTAGAGTTGTCAACCATGTCAAGTTCTTTAGCGATACGAGTACGAAGAGCACCAAGAGTATTATTAGCAACTTCAAGAGTATCGGCAACGAAAAGAACCAAATCATTTTCTTCGAGTTGTAAACTTACTGTCAACTTATCTTCGATACTTGTTAAGAATTTAGCAACTGGTCCAGTAATCGCACCATCAGTAAATTTGACCCATGCAAGACCTTTGGCACCAAATTGTTTTGCAAATTCTGTTAATTTATCAATGTTTTTACGTGAGTATTTATCCGCATTCCCCTTAACAACAATAGCTTTTACAACTGGAGCTTGTGAGAATACTTTGAAATCAACATCCTTGACAACTTCTGTCAAGTCTTGTAAAAGCATTTCAAAACGAGTATCAGGTTTGTCTGAACCGTAGTTGTTCATTGCATCATCATAAGACATACGTGGGAATGGCAATGTGACATCAATTCCTTTTGTATCTTTCATGACTTTAGCAATCATTCCTTCAGTGATATCTTGGATATCTTGGTCTGACAAGAATGATGTTTCCATATCGACCTGTGTAAACTCAGGTTGACGATCACCACGTAAATCTTCATCACGGAAACATTTAACGATTTGGTAGTAACGGTCAAAGCCAGCATTCATCAACAATTGTTTTGTGATTTGTGGACTTTGTGGCAAAGCGTAAAAGTGACCCTGGCTCACACGACTTGGTACCAAGTAGTCACGCGCACCCTCTGGAGTTGATTTTGTCAACATTGGTGTTTCAACATCAATGAATTCTAACTCATCCAAATAGTTACGGATTGAGTGAGTAACTTTTGCACGTAATTTAAAGTTGTTAAGCATTTTTGGACGACGAAGATCTAAATAACGGTAGCGTAAACGATTTTCATCACTAACTTCAACATCATCTTTAATTTCAAAAGGTGTTGTTTTAGCCGTATTCAAAACTGTCAATGCTGATACTTTCAATTCAACAGCACCAGTTGGCAAGTTTTTATTTTCTTGTTCACGTTGTGCGACTTCACCAGTAACTTCGATAACAAATTCGTTACGAAGGCTTTCAGCTGTGGTCATAACATCACTTGAAACTTCCTCTGGATTAATGACTAATTGCATGATACCTTCACGGTCACGAAGGTCGATAAAGATAAGCCCACCTAAATCACGACGACGACCAACCCAACCTTTTAAAGTAATTTCTTGGCCGATATGTTCACTACGAACACGACCAGCATACATTGTACGTTTCATTGATATGTTTCTCCGTTTTTTAATTTATTCATTCCCACCTATTATAGCAAAAGCACGTAAAACCCCACATGCGGGGAGTTTTTAATTTTTGAGAAATATCAAAAAATTTGAAAGGTTCAAAATGATATTAAACTCCTATTTGAGATGTCTTTTGTTACCACACTCCAAAATCTAGTAAACTTTCAAATTCCTTTTGACCAAATCATAACATTTAATCAGTAAAGGATATATCTTCTTGCGAAACTATTGCTTTTCTTATTTTCTTTACTCATATACATGTCAATCCTTTCAAACAATTCTCATATGTTTAAATTCAATCAAAATATTCCATAATTTCCTCAATTCGATTTTCAATCAAATATTTAGTCATATCCCTTTCTTCCTTATATCCTCTAGTTTGTTTGATTTCTAATTTACCATTAAATCCAAATCCGAACATTTTGTCATACTTATCTGGATTTTTCTTTAGCCTAACTTCTTCCATGAAATTTATCATTTCTTCTTTTTTAAACGCCAACATTATTGTATCCCACTTTGTATCAGACGATTTAGCACTATGTATTTCATTAGGATATTTTGCATAAATTCCTACTATTACAAACCAATCAGCATTTTCTTGCGGTTCAAAACGATTAAGCCATAGAGTGCCTTGATATTTTTTATTGGGATAATAATAAGCTCTAGACATTTTTACTTGAAATGTCAATACTTTATTTATGCCATCACAAAACTTATATAATAGCAAATCAATTCCTTTTTCTTGTGCAGAAGTGGGGATAAATACAGATGTTCCTTTTACTTCTTTTGCCAAATAATCTGCAACCGCAAACTCCCCATATTGTAATGTAAACAATGCTTGCATATATTCCACCTCAACTGTATTTGTAGCTTAACTAGTTATCATTATACTACACAAAAATAATACAGTCATTTCTTTTCTGCTTTTAAGAAGTTACTTATCTGTCTATGATTTGTAAAGGGTGCTAAAGCATTGCTTACGCAACAAGTCCTTGACAAATCATATCCCGATAAATTTAACGTAATCAAGCAGAAATGAAGTAGTCTGTTGTTTCAAGCCAACAAAAAAGAGATACCAGCACATTTATGCAGTATCTCTAACTTAGTAGCAATATTCTTTTATTCGCAAGCAGGTAAACACAGGTCATTCCTTAATATCTTTTTGTTCGGGAAACTCCTTGTTCCCATTTGAAATAGTTTCTCTAGAAACATGGATATGTTCAGATAATTTTTTCTTGTGAAAGATGATTAGGTTTTCTTAATTGTTTTAACTTTTTCTCCGACGATTTTGTATATACATTATATGAAAACTTTCACCTACCTAGCAAGGTTACAGTAGCTCCATTCTCGCAACTAAAGTTTACAATATAAAACAACTAGTTAATGAACTGTGAGTACACAGTTATTAGCTAGTTGTTGTCGTTTAATCTAATTTATTCAATACTTCAGCGAAGTTGTTTGCAATTTCGTCAAAGCTTACGGTCACTTCTTCGCGAGTTTTATTATTTTTCACAGCTACTTGACCTGCTTCAATTTCACTTTCACCTAAAGTGATAATTGTTTTAGCATTAAAGGCGTCTGCTGATTTGAATTGCGCTTTGATTTTACGTCCAAGGTAGTCACGTTCTGCTGAGAAACCTTGGTTGCGGACAGCTTGAACAAGTTCCAACGCTTTAAGGTTTGCACCTTGTCCCAAAACAGCAATGTAAACGTCCATTTCTTTTTCAACTGGCAATTCAATACCTTGTTTTTCGAGGATAAGAAGCAAACGTTCAAGACCAAGTGCAAAACCAAAACCTGGTGTTTCTGGTCCGTCAAAGTATTCAACGAGACTGTCATAACGACCACCAGCACAAATTGTCAATTCAGATTTATCAACAGTTGTGATGAATTCAAAGATAGTGTGGTTATAGTAATCAAGACCACGAACCATGTTTGTATCAATGACATATGGGATATTGAGGGTTTCAAGCATACTACGCACAGCATCAAAATGAGCTTGGCTTTCGTCATCAAGATAATCAAGAATTGATGGTGCGTTTTCAACAGCAATCTTGTCTTCTTTTTCTTTTGAATCAAGGACACGGAGTGGGTTTTCATCTAACGACGTTGACTGTCTTTTGACAATTGCTCACGCATTGGCGTAAGGTAATCAATCAAAGCTTGACGATATGCCGAACGGCTAACTGCACTTCCCAAAGTATTCAAATGAAGTGTAACATCTTTAATGCCCAGTATTTGGAACAATTGGTAAGCCATCGCGATTGTTTCAACGTCTGTGGCAGGATTTGCTGAACCGAAACACTCAACACCAACTTGATGGAATTCACGCAAACGACCAGCTTGTGGACGTTCGTAGCGGAACATTGAGCCGATGTAGTACATCTTAACTGGCTTTTGAACTTCTGGTGCAAATAATTTATTTTCTACAAAAGAACGCACAACAGGAGCTGTACCTTCTGGACGCAAAGTAATATGGCGGTCACCTTTATCGTGGAAATCATACATTTCTTTTGTCACGATGTCCGTTGTGTCACCAACAGAACGCTGATAACCTCATAATGTTCAAACATTGGTGTACGAATTTCGCTGTAATTGTATTTTTTAAATGTTTCACGCGCAACAGCTTCCACGTATTGCCACTTAGCACTTTCGCTAGGTAAAATATCCTGTGTTCCTTTAGGTTTTTGTAATTTCATAAATTTAAGACATATTGGCACCAAATTTAAACAAATTTAGCCCTAATTCCTTTCTACTATTGTAGCGATTCAATCATTTCTATTTTATCACAAAAACAAGTTATACAGAAGAATAGTCTGTTCTTTTTTAGGATTTTCTTATGAATTATTCCTTGAGGACTTTCGTTTTTAACAAACAGCCAAGCGTTAATAACCACACTCGCACCTATTTATAATTTTGTCAAGTAACTTTACTTTACAAAAAAGATATGTTATTATGTTAAAGTTGATTAAAAATCAAGAACAAAAAAATATTATCGGAGGAGATAAAACATGGCAGTACCTGCACGTCACACTTCAAAAGCGAAGAAAAACAAACGTCGTACACACTACAAATTGACTGCTCCATCAGTTAAATTTGACGAAACTACTGGAGATTACTCACGTTCTCACCGTGTATCACTTAAAGGATACTACAAAGGACGTAAAATCGCTAAAGCAGCTAAATAATAGAAGGGAGATACCATGCGCGTAAATATTACACTTGAACACAAAGAATCTGGTGAACGCTTGTACCTTACTTCAAAAAACAAACGTAACACTCCAGACCGTCTTCAATTGAAAAAATACTCACCAAAATTGCGTAAACACGTAATCTTTACTGAAGTTAAATAATTGAATACATCAAAAGCCTACGAAACCAACGTTTCTAGGCTTTTTTAGTTCAAAAATAGCATTTCTGGCTGATTGAATATCAAACCAAATCATTTTTTATCTCAAAAATTTTGAAAGTTTAGTTCCTCCTTATATAATGAAAGTCACCCAAAGGAGGAATAACATATGATTATTAAAACAGTTACTTTTGAAATCAAAGCTACTGTTAAAGATAAATTTGAACAAAAATTCCACAACGACACTATCTCACTCAAAAATTAGGAAACATATTTAGGAAATGAAGTCTGGATTCAAGATAATTCTGATGCAAATAGTGTTTCCTTTACTGCTGTTTCACGTTGGAAGAACCAAGATGATTTCAATGCTTAGTTGAAACATCCTGAACATATCCAACATCACAAAGAGCAGCACTTCAAAAAGGAAAATTCACTTATTTTTAAGAAAAGTGTTCAAGAATTTATCATTCTTGATAATCTAATTTCAGCTACCGAAAAGTTGTTGTAAAGATGCTGCTATCACGCTAACCTTTTCTTGTATTTCTGATACATTATGCTTGACTTGCTACTTATTTTTCTATATTCTATATGTAAAATAATTATATATTAAAATTATATGTATTCAGAGAAAGGAGCTTCATGTATTTTCCAACTTCGGCCACTGTCATCGAATTCCTCATTTTAGCCATTGTTGACAAAGATGACTCTTATGGTTATGCCATCAGCCAAACCATTAAGCAAATTGCTAACATCAAAGAATCCACCTTATATCCAATTTTAAAAAAAACTGGAAAAAGCTGGCTATTTAACCACTTATCAACAAGCCTACCAAGGACGTAAACGAAAATATTATGCTATCACAGCAGCTGGCAAAGAACAGTTGACCTTTCTCAAAAAAGAATGGCAACAGTACAAAGAAAAAGTCGATGAGATTATTGAAGGGAGATTAGAGGATGACAAAAGTTGAATATTTAGCTAAGTTAGATAAATACCTACGTAAGTTACCCAAAGAGGATTATCAAGAGGCTATGGACTACTTTAGTGAATACTTTGAAGAAGCTGGTCCAGAAAATGAAGCACAAGTTATCGCCGAACTTGGAACACCAAAAGAAGCGGCGCGAGACATCATTAGCCGTTTACTTGACGAAAAAATCATTGATCAAGAAAAGACACCTAAAAGCAGAGTATCTATGGTTTGGCTTGCTATTTTAGCCATTCTATCAGCACCCGTTACTCTCCCACTAGCTCTCTTCCTTTTCTTAGCCGTCATCACTATCCTAGCTCTTGGAGTGGCGGCTATCGCTGTTGTTCTTTCCCTTGGGGTTGCCTTCCTAACCTCTGGAATTTACATGCTATTTGATAGCTGGTCTTACCTTAACATTTCATTTTCTGCTACTGCTCTTAGTTTTGGCCTAGGACTTTTAGCTCTCGGTTTATCATTACTGGCTCTCCTTGCTGCAGGGGCTGTTTGTAAAGTAGTTGGACGTAGCATTGTCAATTTAGCACGAAAGACAGAAAACAAAAGGAGAAAATTATGAAATCGTGGACAAAGACTATTTTAGGAATTGGCGTTAGTTGTAGCTTATTGGGGGCAGCCCTTGCAGGTTATGGTTTCGCCACTGGTGGACTTTCTGATTTAGAAAATAGTACTGATATTGTAAGGAATGTAGATTATCAAAAAGCTACCCTTAACAGTTTCAGTAAAATTGATATTGACAGCACAACATCTGATGTCATCATTTCAAAGGCTAATATTGACAAGCCCTTTATTTCTTACTCAGCCAATAAAAAAACACCTGTCAGCTACGAAGTCAAGGATGACACCCTTACTGTAAAGCAAACAGGAACTCGTACCCAGTTAGGGAATGCAAACATTCATTTTTTAAGTTTAAGAGATATTATTAACATTGCTAAACTGGTATTATCGAAAATTCACATACAATCGTTATATCTGTTCCTCAAGATACAGAACTCACTTCAGTCAAAGCAAATCTTAGCTCAGGAGATTTGGATGTCAGTCAGCTTTCACTTGATACCACAACGCTCGAACTTCTGGCCGGGGAACTAACAATGACCAACACAACCCTCAACTCAGGGACAGTAACCATCACCTCTGGGGATGCTGAAATTGAGAACAGCAACTTAACAAACGTCGCCTTTTCTATTACAACAGGTGATATTGATTTAGAAAATAGCCAAGCTTCTGACACAACCTTTGAGTTAAGCATGGGAGATTTTTCAGCCAATGCCGCCACCTTCAAAAATGATAACATCATAACAATGACTACTGGTGAGGTTGACATTACTCTTGCCAGCAAAGATTTGAAAGTAGCAATGACAAATCTTCTAGGCGATGCTGATATCACTTCAAACTTAAATCAATCAAGTAAAAACACATTGACAATCAACGGAAACGTTGGTGACATTACAGTTCAATAAAACTTAAAAGGCATCGCAAATGCGATGCCTTTATCATTTTAAAATAACAACGTCAGTAAAGCTAAAATGCTAAACCGCCTTGCTTTAAAATAATTAACGGTCTGCTGTCAAGCTACCATAAAGAGCAACAAGAACGACATTTATTAGAAAAACAGTTACCAAAGTAGCATTGGCTGTAAAGATACCGTAAATCAGAAAAACAGCAATCAAGCCATTGTAAACACCCTGATTTTTAAATAAATTACTTACAGACTCACGTTCTAACTCTTCTTGCGATAGTCCAAAAACACGCGTTGTCGCAGGTGATTGTGTTACAACTGTTTCTAAATACATAATGTAAAAATGTTCCAGAGCTACCAATAACGACAAAATAATAGTAATAAGTGACATCGTTTCCTCAATCTAAATAGCAAATTAATCATTTACATCGCTGTAAATATACTGTAAAGAAAGACTGCTGTAATCAGTATTTCTAGTTAACTCATTAAGTGTATAAAAGTTTCCTTCGTTTTTCAAATAATCTGATTGTAAAAACTGAGAACATCGTTCATATCAAAAAAAGATTGAAGAGATTGTCCAAAATGAACGTTTTCCTCAATCTAGTAATCTTATTTTTCTGTTTTTGGTTGTCTGTAAATGATAAGTCCAAGTACCATGAAAACAACAAGGAGTGCTGAAAGAACACCGATTTGTGTACCAATTGAACCTGTCATCGAAATGGTTTGACGTAAGCCTGTTACAATGTAAGTCATTGGCATATATGGATGAACCACTTGGAAGAACTTAGGACTAAGCTCGATTGGATATGAACCACCCGCAGAACCGATTTGAAGTAATAGCATAAGAAGTGAAAGGAATGAACCATAACGATTATCCCAACCAACTAGAGCCGTTACAAGAGCCATTAACGTCCAACCACCTAAGATGATAAGGAAAATTGTTCTCCATTCATAGTTGGCCTCAAATCCAAGGAATTGAATAGCACCATACAATACTAATGAACCAAACCGTTGAAATCAATCCATTAATAAAGAGTTTTTGTTTTGCCCATTCAAAACGATTTTTCACAGGACGTCCTGACAATGAGCTTGCAAAGATAACGTTCGTTGAAAGGGCAACTACCATAAGTGATACTGCAATCATGTAAGGTGCCATACCAATACCATTTACTTTCACGCTATCATTATCTGTTTCTTTTGTTGATACAGGGTTAGAAACCAATTTAGCATTCTTATTTGTTACAGAAACGAGTGATAATTGATTACTTGCCTCTGAAAGTGATGATGTCAATGTTGAAATACCACTTGTCAAGGTTGTCAAGCCACTTGTCAACGTATCACTACCAGAAGCTAACTGACTTGAACCAGAAGCTAATGTTTCCGCACCAGATTGCAATTGAGAAGCTCCGCTGGTCAACTGACTATTGCTAGCAGCCAATTGATTAGCACCAGAAGCGACTTTGGAAACAGCACTTGTATATGTTGTTACTCCTGTCAACAACTCACTTGCACCACTACTTAGTTTAGTATTAAGTGTTGCGATTCCTGAAGCAATTTTACTGCTTCCAGGGACAAGTTCTGTTGTAGCAGCCGTATTAACTTTATTTAAACCAGTAGATAATGTTGTCAAAGCCTCAACAGAACCAGGCAAAGCTACATTTGAGTTATTTGCAATTTGAGAAACGCTCGTTTGTAACTCAGTTACCTTACTTGATAACTCTGTTAAAGCAGTTTTCATTGTTTGAACATCTGTTAAAATTTGCTGTGCTTGTTGACTAACACTATTTCCTGAAGTATTCAATGCATTAACTAACTCAGCTTGTTGTGCTGCCTCTAAACTTTGATAAGCAGCAGTTGCTTGAATAGCAGTCAATCTGGCTGAACTGTCCTTTTCTTCTGCCTCCAAAATTCCCTGAGCTTGTGAAGCAATATCACTTAAAACAGTCGAAATTTGTGTGATATCAACATTAGTAGAAATCTTGGAAACTGAAGTATTTAATTGTTGAATTCCAGCATTTAATTGAGGTAAACCTGAAATTAATGACTGAATATTTGCAGATTCTTCTGCTGAAAGTGTTGTCTCTGTTGCTAACTTCTGTAAACCATCGGTTAAACTATTAGCACCATCAACTAATTGTTGTACTTGTGCAGAACTTTCTTTTAGTTGAGCTACACCACTTACAAGTGCTGCTGAGTTACTATCTAATTCATTGGCTCCACTCGCCAAACTTGACACGCCGTTTGTATAAGTTGTCAAGCCGCTTGAAAGTGTCGCTGTTCCGTCTGCTAAAGTTTGGCTGCCTGATGCTGCTGTGTTGAGGTTATCTGTAATGGTTTGACTGCCAGATTCAAGCTGTTGACTTCCTGAGAGCAACTCATTGCCACCGTCGCTTGCTTCTTGTAAACCATCTTGTAAACTAGACATGCTCTTGAATACAGCTTTTGTATAAGTTTCTGTGATATTTTCAGAAACAGTATCTTTAAGCTTGGTCATCGCAGATTCGCTCATTTTAGAAGCAACAAAGCTACGTCCAGCTGTTGTTTGATAATTAATTGTTAATTTTTCAGGGTCATCTGTCAAAAGGCTAGCTGCCTTTTCAGATAAATCCTCTGGCAATGTGATAACCATATAGTAATCACCATTTTCCAGACCCTCTTCTGCTTTTTCTGCGCTAACAAAGTGATAATCTAAGGCTTTATTTTTAGACATGCTGTCCAGCATATCATCACCGATTGATAGCGTTTGGTCATTTAAAGTTGATGACTTATCTTGATTGACAACTGCTACTGGCAAATCATCAACATTTCCGTACGGTCCCACATAGACCCCAAAAAAGATAAGTTATAAAGTGCTGGAACAAGAGCAACACCAATCATTGTTACCCAAAGTTTTGGGCTTTTTATAAGTGCTTTTAATTCTTCTAACATATTTTCTCCTAATTTGGACACAGTGTTCAAAATTATGATAAAATATATTATACAGAGATATAAAATAATTTCAAGACAAAAGAAGGAATTTTTGGACACTCTGTCTAAGAGTGTTCAAAAGATTTTTATTATGACAAATGATAATCGCAGAGCTAACACCAAAAAAGCCATTCAAGAAGCTATGGTCACCCTTTTAAAGACAGAGAGTTTTGACGACATTACCACCATCAAAATTTCTAAAGAAGCTGGCATTAGCCGTTCAAGCTTCTACACACATTATAAGGATAAATTTGAATTGATTGATTCCTGTCAACGGACCCTTTTCAATCAAGTTGAATATATTTTTGAAAAACACGAAGGCAATAAAAAACAAGCGTTTTTAGAGATTTTTGAATTTTTAAAACGTGAGCAATTGCTATCTGCTTTGATTTCAGCGAACGGCACGCGAGAATTCCAAGCTTTTATTGTTAATAAGGTGCGCATCTTTATCAACACTGATTTTCAAAATCGTTTTGGGCGTGAAGAACTTTCCCCTGTCGAAAAAGAATACAGTAGTATCTACTTTGCCTACGCCTTCTTTGGTCTCTGCCAATCTTGGATAGCTAATGGTAAAAAAGAATCTCCTCGCCAAATGACTAACCTCATTTTAAAACTTTTACCACTGTCACTATAATCATCCATTCCTACAGTCGCCCCTTGGCGACTTTTTCTATTTATAAAAAACCACGGTAAAACCATGGTTTTAAATACTTCAATCAACTGAGAATTAAAGCATTTTGTTGTAGTATTCAACGACAAGTGCTTCGTTGATTTCTGGGTTGATTTCGTCGCGTTCTGGAAGACGAGTCAATGAACCTTCAAGTTTTTCAGTATCGAATGATACGAATGCTGGACGTCCAAGAGTAGCTTCAACAGCTTCAAGGATAGCAGGTACTTTAGCTGATTTTTCGCGAACTGAGATAACTTGACCAGGAGTTACACGGTATGAAGGGATATCAACACGCTTACCGTCAACAAGGATGTGACCGTGGTTAACGAATTGACGAGCTTGACGACGAGTAGTTGCAAGACCTAAACGGTAAACAACGTTGTCAAGACGACGTTCCAAAAGAACCATAAAGTTGAAACCAAGAGTTCCACCTTTAATTTTAGTAGCTTGTACGAACAAGTTACGGAATTGTTTTTCACCTACACCGTAAGTGAAACGAAGTTTTTGTTTTTCGGCCAATTGCAAACCATATTCAGAAAGTTTGCTACGGTTGTTAGGACCGTGTTGACCTGGCACGTAGTTACGACGTGCTAATTCTTTACCTGTACCTGTAAGAGACAAGCCAAGGCGACGTGATTGTTTCCATGATGGACCTGTATAACGTGACATTAAAAATGTCCTCCTATAAAATAAAAATTTTGTAGGAAATAACAAATTAGAGAATCCTGATTCGTGCAGTTGACTTTCATCTAAACAGCCAAGATTACTTTTCCGACTTCTAGGAGCTTTTCTACAAGAAGAAAAACTGTAGAAGAGCCAACTGTTGACGAGCTTCATACTCTCCTGCTATTATTTCACACAAAGTTTAGTTTAACATAAAAAAAGGCGTTGTAAAGCCTTTTTTATCTACTATTACTGATAATTCTAATCAAGGATTAATCAAAATAGCGAATCAATGTTTTTTCAGTTAAAATATCTGAATAAGTGTATGATTCAACATAAGAATTGTTGATTGCTCCTGGAACATCAGAATTTTCATTGTATTCAACGATAAATAACGAAGGGTAAACTTCCGTTAAACGACCAACTTTATTTTTTTCACGTTTACGACCATTTTCAAGTGTCAATTCAACAAGTTGACCTTCGTGGGCTTTAATATCTTCTTTGATTTTTTTCATTTTTGCTACATCTGCAAATGCATCACTCATCTTCTACTGTGCTCCTTAATAAAGTATTTTATATTTATCAACGCTCTTCAAACTGCGCTATGCTAGAAAATTTATTGTATTCTTTTTGGAAAATTAATTTCACTGTACCACGCGCTCCTGAACGGTTCTTTTCCAAGATAACTTCGATAGTATTGTCTTCAATAGCGTCATCATTTTCTTCACCCTCACGACGATAATAATCATCACGATACAAGAACGCAACGATATCCGCATCTTGCTCAATAGAACCTGATTCACGAATATCTGACAACACAGGACGTTTATCTTGACGTTGTTCAACACCGCGAGACAACTGACTAAGTGCGATAACAGGGACTTTCAGCTCTTTTGCCAAAATCTTCAATTGACGTGAAATATCAGAAACCTCTTGTTGTCGATTCTCTGGACGTGTTCCTGTAATCAACTGTAAATAGTCAATGACAATCAACCCAAGCCCCCCCTCAACTTCTTGAGACAGCTTACGTGCTCGTGCACGAATTTCAGTGATTTTAATCCCTGGTGTATCATCAATATAAATTGGCGCTTCTGCCAGAGCACCTTGGGCAATGGTAATGTTGTTCCATTCTTGGTCAGTCAATTGACCTGTTCGAAGGTGGTGAGAATCAACCATTCCCTCAGCAGCCAACATACGGTCAACCAAACTTTCAGCACCCATTTCCAGGGAGAAAATAGCGACTGGTTTATTTTGTTTAGTCCCAACGTTTTGCGCAATGTTCAAAACAAAAGCAGTTTTCCCGACGGCTGGACGAGCAGCAAGAATAATCAGTTGGTCAGGGTGTAAACCTGTTGTAATCTTATCCAAATCACGAAAGCCTGTTGGCAATCCAGTAACGTCGCTTGTCTGACGCGAACGAATTTCCAAATTTTCATAGTTGACCTTCAAAACATCTGAAATCTTACGAAAACCACTACGATTGCTACGTTCATTAATCTCAACAAGGGCTTTTTCTGCTCCTGCAATAACGTCTTCAGAATCCGTAGAACCTTCATATGCAAGGTTTACAGTCTCTGTCAACCTAGAGATGATATTACGCAACATCGCCTTTTCGGCGACAATTTTAGCATAATACTCTGCATTGGCACTTGTAGGAACGCTATTGACGAGTTCTACAATGTAAGACAAGCCACCAATGTTTTGCAAATCTCCTTGGTCATCAAGAATTGTTCTAACTGTTGTGGCATCAATAGCCTCATTACGATCGCTAAGCGTAATCATTGCCTTAAAAATAACTCTATGAGAATATTTATAGAAATCATCTGGGCTAATGTATTCACGGACAGTAATAAGCTTATCTGGCGAGATAAAAATCGAACCTAAGATAGACTGTTCTGCTAATAAATCTTGTGGCTGAACTCTCAATTCTGGCTCCTCTGCCAAATTCCTCACCTCCCCTAATAACCTCTAAACGTAGGACTATGCTTCCTTAATGCTTAATTTAATTTCAGCAATTACTTCCTTATGTAACTTAACAGGGACTTCGACAGAACCAATTGCACGAATTGGATGATTTAATTCGATAGAACGTTTGTTGATTTTTAAACCAAACTGTTTAGCCAATTCTTCAGCAATTTTCTTAGCTGTAATTGAACCAAATGTACGTCCATCAGGTCCAACTTTTTCGGTAAACTTAACAACTGTGACTTCTTTCTCAAGCTCTGCTTTAAGCGCTTGAGCTTCTGCTAAAATTTCAGCTTGTGCTTTTTCTTCTGATTTTTGTTTACCTTTTAATTCACCAATAGCTTGATTAGTCGCCTCTTTAGCTAAATTTTTCTTAATTAAAAAAGTTTTGGGCATAACCTGTCGGGACTTCTTTGATCTCACCTTTTTTCCCTTTACCCTTAACATCTGCTAGAAAAATAACTTTCATCACTCTACCTCCATATTTTCTCTTAAATCATTTTCAATTATTTCAAATAATAAGTGTTCGGCTTGACTAACAGTTATATCTGATAATTGACAAGCTGCTAGGGTAAATGCCCACCGACCACCCAAGTTCTTCCATTATGCCGTTTGAACATTGATTTTACTTGCGGCTACGTGCCGAAATAGCTACTTTATTAGGAGCAACTTGAACAATAACAAACGTTGCTTCAATGCCAGCTAAAGATAACATGGTATCTGCAGCTTTACTGGCAACTACTTTACTGTAAACAACATTATCACCACCACTAGCAATGATAATGTTGTCATAAAGTTTACGCCCTTTAAGAATAAGTTCATTAACCAATCGATATTCCTCAAAATCTGTTTGAGAAATGTTTTGAATTTCAATGCTATCACTTCCTTGAGATCTAAGATAACTTGCAACATCAAATGTTCGACTTGTAACGCTAGCCGAAAAATTCTTCGTGTCCAACATAATCCCTGCCATTAGAATACTAGCTTGAATTTTACTTAAGCGTTTGCCTGCGTTTTGGAATTGAATTAATTCGGTTACTAATTCACTAGCGCTACTTGCTCCACTTTCAATAAATGTTAATATGGCTTTTTCTGGGAAATTTATTGTCACGACGATGATGATCAACAACAATGACATCTGTAAACATGTTGTAAAGTTCCTGCGATAACGTTAAATCAACCTTAGAATGATCAACCATTATCAACAGTGATTGGCTTGTCACTAGTTGTAAAGCTTTGTTGACTGAAATTAGATTCGTTTTTCCATCTTCTTGTAATCTTCTGACTGCTCTTGCAATATCATGACTCATTTCATCTGGATTGTAAACCGCATAAGCATCCTCAATGATATTACTTGCAAAGAACTGCATCCCAATCGCTGAACCAAGAGCATCCATATCGAGATTACGATGTCCGACAACAAATACTCTGTCCACATTTTTATATGGTCTGAAATAGCAGTCATCATCGCACGGGTACGCGTACGGGTACGTTTAACGGTAGATACTGACCCACCACCAAAATACAATGGTTTCTTATGTTCATCATTTTCACAAATAACAACTTGGTCACCACCACGCACAAGTGCCGTATTCAAGTTTTGGAGAGCTACTTGCCCAATTTGCTGATGATTATCATCACCATAAGCAACCCCAATACTCAAAGTCAGCGGTAACTCACTTCCTTCTTTAGCCTGCTTGCGAAAAGCTTCTAGTACTGTAAACTTATCGTCAATTAGATACTTAAAACAGCATAGTCTGTGAAAAAGTAAAAACGGTCCATATCCACACGACGATAAAAAATATTGTTAGACTTCGTGAAATTCGAGATGAAATTAGCAATAAAACTATTGATTTGAGAAACTTCCGCATCAGATAAATCATCTGTCACATCATCATAATTATCAATTGAGATAATCCCGATAACTGGTCGCAAAAGCGCAGCATCGCCTAATTGACGATTTCCCATTGATGTATCAAAGAAATAAAAAATCCCTGAAGATGAATCAATATAAGACGAGTATTTATTACCGTTTAACTCAAAAGTTTGGCTGGCATCTCCTTCACGCTTATTGCCAATAATTTTTTTGGATGAGTTCATCCTCAAATTCTCCTTCTTCACTAGTGAAGATAAGTTCAGCATATGGATTAAACCACTCAACTTCATTTGTAGATTGCTCAAATTGAACAACACCAACAGGCATCTGTTCTAATAAACTTTTCAAACTAACTTCTGTTTGGTCGTTTAGTAATTCAATTTGTTCAAGTTCTGATAACTCATATGTTTCTTTTTGATAATAAAGCAATGCAACAAGCAAAGACAGCGCCAAAAAGATTGCAGCTAAAGTAGCTGACTCCGTCTGAAAAAGTCTGACACAAATAGCCAAAATCCCGAATAAAATCAAGCCTATCATGACTAAGTGAATAGTTGCAAATCGAAATCTTTTCATTGGTTAACCTCTTAGCTTATAATTATACCATAAAACAGCCCTATTTGATAGAGCTGTCATTGGTTTAAAGATTACAATTTGATGACTTAATCATTCGCTTTTCTATGATGTTTTTGCTTGCCTTCTAGGTAAACCATCAAAATAGAAATATCTGCTGGGTTAACACCTGAAATACGGCTTGCTTGACCGATTGTTTCTGGGTTAATTTTCTTGAATTTTTGACGTGCTTCTGTTGCGATAGAATCAATATCATCCCAGTCAATATTAGCAGGAATACGTTTTTCTTCCATACGTTTCATTTTTGGCTACTTGATCAAGGGCTTTGTTGATATAACCTTCATATTTGATTTCAGTTTCCAAAAGTTCAACCACTTTGCTGTCAAGTTTTTCTTCAGCAGGACCAACAAAGCTTGTCGCAATGTCATAATTGATTTCAGGACGACGCATGAATTCTTTTGCTGTCAAAGCATCTGTCAATGGTTTGAAACCAAGTGCTTCAATACGTGCATTAGTTTCTTTAACTGGCTTGATTTTAAGAGTTGACAATCTTGTCAATTCATTGTCAAACTGACGTTTACGATTCAAGAAACGTTGATAACGTTCATCATCAACCAAACCGACACGGTGACCAATCTCAGTCAAACGCATATCAGCATTATCATGACGCAAAATCAAACGATATTCCGCACGACTTGTCAACAGACGATAAGGTTCCAACGTTCCTTTCGTTACCAAGTCATCAATCATAACACCGATGTAAGCATCACTACGTTTAAGAATCATTTCTGGCTTGCCTTGAACTTTCAAAGCAGCATTGATACCAGCAACAATTCCTTGACCAGCAGCTTCTTCGTAACCTGACGTACCATTGGTTTGACCAGCCGTAAAGAGACCTGAAATTTTCTTCGTTTCAAGCGTTGCACGCAATTGGTGTGGCAAAACGATATCATACTCAATTGCATATCCTGTACGCATCATTTCGGCATTTTCAAGCCCCTTAATAGAATGAATCAATTCTTTTTGAACATCTTCAGGAAGACTTGTTGACAACCCTTGAATGTAAACTTCTTCTGTTTCACGACCTTCTGGTTCTAGGAAAAGTTGATGACGTTCTTTATCCGCAAAGCGCACAACTTTATCTTCGATAGATGGACAATAACGAGGTCCTACCCCTTTGACAATCCCTGAAAACATTGGTGCACGGTAAAGATTTTTATTGATAATATCATGGCTTGTTTGGTTCGTATAAGTCAACCAGCAAGGAATTTGGTCTTTGAGGTAATCTTCATCATTGGACATGAATGAAAAATGATTTGGTTTTTCATCACCTGGTTGAATCTCTGTTTCATCGTAATTGATAGAACTTGCTTTGATACGTGGTGGTGTTCCTGTTTTGAAACGACCAATTTCAAGACCTAATTCTTTCAAATTATCTGCAAGTCCGATAGAAGCCAAGCTGTTATTTGGACCAGAAGAATATTTAAGCTCACCTAGGATAATTTCGCCACGAAGGGCTGTTCCTGTTGTGATAACAACGGCTTTAGCTGAAAATTTCTGATTAGTAGCTGTGCGAACACCGACAACTTTACCATCTTCGACTAAAACTTCTTCAATCATTGACTGACGCAATGTCAAATTTTCTTGTTGCTCAACCGTATGCTTCATTGTACGAGAGTAAAGAGCCTTATCTGCTTGTGCACGAAGAGCACGGACGCAGGACCTTTACCAGTATTGAGCATTTTCATTTGAATGTAAGTTCTTGTCAATTGTTTTTA
>ENA-OPZM01000107-OPZM01000107.1-human-gut-metagenome-genome-assembly--contig:-NODE-107-length-34144-cov-2.387218_pt1 | contig 34144 bp, 45 predicted proteins | sample MGYA00242478_ERZ504493 | MGnify/ENA primary metagenome ERZ504493 (study PRJEB26092, sample SAMD00036227) | human gut metagenome | host: Homo sapiens | study: EMG produced TPA metagenomics assembly of... | reverse complement strand
GACAGGTGGCCATCTGGCATCCAATCTGGGTGTGGTGGAGCTGACTCTTTGCTCTGCATAATGTGCTTGATCTTCCACAGGATAAGCTGATCTGGGATGTGGGACATCAGGCTTATACACATAAGATCCTTACAGGAAGAAAAGACGGCTTTAAGGATCTTCGTAAAGAAGGAGGCTTAAGCGGTTTTCCAAAAAGGAATGAAAGTGACTGTGATTCGTTTGATACCGGACACAGTTCCAATTCCATTTCCGCAGGACTTGGCTATGTCCGTGCCAGAGACTGATGGGAGAGAAATACCATGTAGTTTCCGTGATCGGGGATGGTGCGCTTACCGGTGGGATGGCTTATGAAGCGTTGAACAATGCGGCTGAGCTGAAGACTAATTTTATTATTATCATCAATGACAATAACATGTCTATTTCCAAGAATGTAGGAGGAATGTCCACCTATTTAAGCGCTCTGCGTACAGCTGAGACTTATACAGGAATGAAGATCGGCGTGACAAAAACACTCAAAAAGATTCCCCATGTTGGAACCGCGTGGTAGATACGGTCCGAAAGACCAAGAGCAGCATCAAGCAGCTGATCATTCCCGGAATGCTTTTTGAAAACATGGGGCTGACTTATCTGGGACCGGTAGATGGCCATAATATGCGCCAGATGATGAAGCTTTTTAATGAGGCAAAGAGAGTGGAGGGACCGGTTGTTGTCCATGTCCTTACAGAAAAAGGCAGAGGCTATGGACCGGCATCTTCCCATCCGGAGCGTTTTCACGGAACAGGTCCTTTTGACATTCAGAGTGGCAGACCCCTTGCAGCAAAAACAGCGCCGACATATACGAATCATTTTTCCGGCGCAATATGTTCTTTGGCAGAGAAGAACAAAAAAGTAGTTGCTATTACAGCTGCTATGCCAGATGGAACCGGACTGAACCGATTCCGGAAGAAATTCCCGGAGCGTTTTTTTGATGTGGGTATTGCGGAAGAACATGCAGTAACCTTTGCAGCAGGCCTGGCACTCGGGGGAATGATCCCGGTTTTTGCGTATATTCTTCGTTCCTTCAGAGAGGGATCGATCAGATTCTCCACGACGTATGTATGCAGGATCTGCATGTGATCTTTGCTATTGACAGGGCAGGATTTGTCGGAGCAGATGGAGAAACACATCATGGATGCTTTGACCTTTCTTATTTGTCCATGATCCCCAATATGACAGTTATGGCTCCCAAGAATGGAAAAGAGCTTGAGGAGATGCTGAAATTTGCAGTAGAAGAGCTGGATGGTCCCTGTGCGATCCGATACCCGAAAGGACCGGCATATACCGATATGGAAGAATGTCATAAGCACTTAAGAAGGGAAGAAGTGAAGTGATCACTCCGGGCAGTGAGATTGCAGTTCTTGGGGTTGGCAGCATGGTTTCTGTCTGTCAGAAGATCTGTGAGGAAATAAGAGATCACAGAATAGCAAGAGCTACGTTTGTCAATGTACGTTTTGTAAAGCCGCTGGACACAGGTCTTCTTGACCGGCTTTCGCAGAACCACAGTCTTTTGGTTACTGTGGAGGAGAACGTAAAAAGCGGTGGATTCGGAGAACATGTATCTGCTTATATGGAAGCCTGTCATCCGGAAGTAAGAGTCTTCCACTGGCAATACCGGATCATTTTATTGAGCATGGAACGGTGGACTGTCAGCGGATGAAAACAGGTTTAAATGTACAGGGAATCCTGGATGCAGTAGAACAGAGCTGGGAAGATCTTGTGAATAACGGAAAATAAAGGACATAGCCTTTGCAGAAGAATACGAAGCTGTGAGGCATTTTACAGCCCGGCACATAAAGAGCCGGGCTGTTGGAGGATAATATGAAAAAAAGACTGGATATCATGATGGTGGAACAGGGACTTGCACCGTCACGTGAAAAAGCAAAAGCATATATTATGGCCGGGGAAGTATATGTTAACGGTCAGAAGGAAGACAAGGCCGGTTCCATGTTTGCTGAGTGCAAGCTGGAGGTAAGAGGAAAAACCCTTCCCTATGTCAGCAGAGGCGGTCTGAAACTCGAAAAAGCCATGAAAAATTTCGGTGTGACGCTGAAGGATAAGGTGTGCATGGATGTAGGCGCATCCACCGGCGGTTTTACGGACTGTATGCTTCAGAACGGAGCGGTCAAAGTCTATTCCATTGATGTGGGATATGGACAGCTGGACTGGAAACTCAGAAATGATCCGAGAGTTGTGTGTATGGAAAAGACAAACATCCGTTATGTAGTACCGGAAGATCTGGAAGGCCCGGCAGCATTTTCTTCGATCGATGTTTCTTTTATCTCCCTTACAAAAGTACTTCTTCCTGTAAGAAACCTTCTCACAGAAGACGGAGAGGTCGTATGTCTCATCAACCTCAGTTTGAGGCCGGCAGAGAAAAAGTTGGAAAAAAGGTAGTTGTCCGTGATCCGAAGGTCCATGAAGAAGTTATTGAGAAAGTCAGAGATTATGCCATGAGTATTTCTATGGAGCCCTGTCATCTTTCCTTTTCTCCCATCAAGGACCTGAGGGAAATATTGAATATCTCCTTCATCTGAAAAAAACATCCGGAAGGAACAGAAGTACCTGTGAGTCTTGAAGTATCCGTAGAGGATGTGGTAAAGGAAGCCCACGGACAGCTGGACTGATGTTTGGAAAGGACTGAAGCAATATGGACAGATTTTATATAATTCCAAACAATGCCAAGGATCCGGAACTGACATTTTCTAATAGGATCATTGCCTATCTGGAGAAGCGTGGTGCCAGGTGTCATGTGCAGAAGATCACCGAAAAAATGGAAGGACCGTATCATTATACAGATCCGGATGGGATTCCGCAGGATACACAGTGCATTATTGTACTGGGGGGAGACGGAACACTTCTGCAGGCTGCAAGGGATGTGGTGCATCTGGATATCCCACTTCTTGGAATCAATCTGGGAACTCTGGGATTTCTTGCCGAGGTGGATAAAAATTCCGTGTATCCGGCTCTGGATCGGCTTCTGTCAGATGACTATGAGCTGGAAGATCGGATGATGCTGGAAGGAAAGATCTATCGGGGAGAAGAACTTATTGGAAAAGATATCGCATTAAATGACATTGTGATCGGAAGAGAAGGACATCTCCGTGTGATCCGTTTCAAGAATTATGTTAATGATGCATATATGAATTCGTACAATGCAGATGGTATCATCATTTCCACGCCGACCGGTTCTACCGGATATAGTCTGTCAGCGGGAGGTCCCGTGGTTTCTCCCAGTGCCAGTATGATGATCATGACCCCCATCGCTCCCCATACCATGAACACCCGAAGTATCATTCTTTCCGGGGAAGAGTCAGTTACAGTAGAGATCGGTGAGGGAAGGCATAATACCATTGAGAAAGCAGTGGCCTCTTTTGACGGGGATACCCAGATATCCATGGTCACCGGTGACCGGATCGTGATCCGGAAAGCCACAGTCAGGACAAAAATCCTCAAGCTGAATCATCTGAGCTTTGTGGAGGTTCTGAGACAGAAAATGAGTAACAGCTGATGCAGGAGGTTCAATTTTGAAAGTAGCAAGACATGAAAAAAATTATCGACTGATCCGTCAGTACGAGATCGATACACAGGAAGAACTTGCGGCAAGACTGAATGAGGCCGGTTTTAAGGTTACGCAGGCTACCGTATCCAGAGATATCCGGGCTCTGAAAATGACAAAGGTTGCAGGCAGCAACGGAAAGTCCAGATATGCGATTCTGGAAGAACATACACCGGATGTGTTAAGTGATAAGTATTCCAGAGTTCTGAAAGATGCAGTGATCGCTATGAACATTGGACAGAATATCGTAGTAGTAAAAACAATTCCGGGAATGGCCATGGCGGCAGCAGCAGCTCTTGATGCCATGAAATGGCCGGAAATCCTGGGATGTATTGCCGGAGATGATACCATTATGTGTGTGGTGAAAACTTCTGAACAGGCACCGGGTGTAGTTCAGAAGCTTGGTGGGATCTTATCCAGAGGAAAATAAAATGACAGAATATGTAAATGCTTTATACCAGAAAGGAAATCAATGTTAGTACATCTGCATGTAAAAAATCTTGCACTGATAGAGGAATCAGAGGTGGAATTCGGACCGGGCTTAAATATCTTAACCGGTGAGACCGGAGCCGGAAAATCCATTCTGTTAGGATCCATACAGCTCATCCTGGGTGGAAAAACTTCCAGAAGCATGATTCGTGAAAATGCTTCCTATGCCCTGGTAGAGTTGCTGTTTCAGGTTGAAAACACGAAAGCCAGAGAGTCCCTTGCGGCGCTTGACATCTATCCGGAAGACGGACAGGTGCTGATGTCCCGTAAGATCATGGACGGCAGAAGTATCAACAAGATCAACGGAGAGACAAGTACAGTCAGTCAGATGAAAGCCGCAGCAGCCTGTCTTCTGGACATTCACGGACAGCATGAGCATCAGTCGCTTCTTTACGGAGACCGCCAGCTGGCTATTTTGGATGTATACGGAAAAGAACAGATCCTTCCTGCCAGAGAGAAGGTCCGGAAAGCATATCAGGAGTATCGGGACTGTGTGGATCAGCTGAAAGCACTGGATATGGATGAGGAACAGCGCAACCGTGAAAAAGCCTTTCTGGAATTTGAGATCAATGAGATCGAGGAGGCAGCTCTTATTCCGGGAGAGGACGAAACACTGGAGGACCGCTACCGAAAGCTGAGCAATGCCAGAAGGATCATGGAAACAGCACAAATGGTCCGTGGGATGACCGGATATGAACAGGGCGCCGCAGATATGACCGGAAATGCCTTGAAAGAGTTTTCAAGAATTGCAGATTACGATAAGGATCTTGCACCTTTACAGGAAGCTCTTGTGGAAATCGATTCACTTCTCGGTGACTTCTGCCGTGATCTGTCCTCTTATATGGATAGTCTTACTTTTTGACGAAGAAACTTTTTTTGAAACAGAAAAAAGACTGGATCTGGTCAATAGTCTGAAGGCAAAGTATGGACAGACGATCCAGGAAATTTTGTCTTATCAGAAGGAACAGCAGAAAAAATTAGAAAAACTTCAAAGATTCGAAGAAAATTTCCGGTTACTGAAAGAAAAAACTTATGCAGGCAGAAAAGATTCTTGAGGAAGCTTCGCATGAACTTTCAGAAATCCGGAAAAAATACAGTAAACAGCTGGATGAAAAGATTATCGAAGGATTGAAGGAACTGAATTTTGAGGATGTGGATTTTTCTATCCGTTTTGACCGCAGAAAAAATTATACAGATAATGGTTATGATTCGGTGGAATATGAGATTTCCACAAATCCAGGTGAGAGCAGAAAACCGCTGGGACAGATCGTATCCGGTGGTGAGCTTTCCAGAATCATGCTTGCCATCAAAGCAATCCTTGCAGATAAAGACCAGATTGATACACTGATCTTCGATGAGATCGATACAGGGATCAGTGGGCGTACTGCACAGAAGGTTTCTGAAAAAATGGCAGTGATCGGACAGCACAGGCAGGTGCTTTGTATCACACATCTTCCACAGATCGCCGCAATGGCAGATACCCATTTTGAGATAGAGAAACATGTAGAGGGAACTGAAACCATCACCCAGATCCATCCTCTGGAAGGAGAGAAATCTGTCCGTGAGCTTGCCAGACTTCTGGGCGGTGCCAGATCACTCCGGCTGTTCTTGGAAATGCAAGAGAGATGAAGGAATTGGCACAGCAACAAAAAAATACAAGACTGAAATAATTTATACGTTACATACTAAGAGAGGACGGCCGAAAGGTCAGTCCTCTTTTTTAACCGAATCAAGTAAGTCCCCTGCTTCAATTGCGAAAAGCAATAAGCAGTGGAGGGGATTTGCTTGTATCAGAAAATTACAAAGGATGTGACGTAAGATGAACAGAAAAAGAAAATACCGATGTTTGCTACTTGTATTTCTTGCGCTAGATCTGATTCTGATGGGATGGCTGGGATACCGGCTTCTGGACAGGAAGATCCCGGATCAGATCCTGGTGGATCATGAGGACAGCCGGGAAGTAGCCAGTATTCTTAAGCGCCCTTTTATCAGTTTTGATGATGCTATTACAGTTTCAGGGAAAGACAGCTATAAGTTACACTGCAGACTCTTGGGAGTGATTCCTTTTAAGGATGTGAAAGTGAAAAATATAACTGCGAAAGAAGTATATGCAAGCGGAGATGCAGTAGGCATTTATATGCAGACGAAAGGAGTTCTGATCATTGATACAGGCGAGATCCTTTCGGAAAGTGGCGAGATGGAAGAACCGGCCCGGGACATTGTAAAGCCGGGAGATTATATTGTGGCTTTTGATCAGAACCGGATCCAGTGTAAGCAGGATCTTCTGGAGGATATGGCAGATCTTTGCGGAGGATCTGTGACGCTGAAAGTCCGCCGGGGAAAAGAGACGATTCCCCTGTCCCTGACTCCGGTGAAAGATGAGAAAGGAAAATACAAGCTTGGGATCTGGGTGAGGGACGATACACAGGGAATCGGAACTCTGACTTATGTGGATGAAAATGGAGAGTTCGGTGCTCTTGGTCACGGGATCAGCGATGTGGATACCGGCGAACTTTTAAGCATCGCAGATGGAAATCTTTACAATGCCCAGATCCTGGGGATTCGGAAAGGAGAAAAGGGAAATCCCGGAGAACTATCCGGTCTGATCCGATACGAAGCCGGTAATATTCTGGGTGAGATTTCCAAAAACAGTAAAAACGGTATTTTTGGAACTGTGGATGCTGACCAGGTGAAAAATCTGGATCTGAAGAAGCTTCCTGTAGGTTACAAACAGGATCTGAAAATTGGACCCGCATCTGTTCTCTGCTGCACAGACGGCGAAGTAAAAGAATATGCCGCAGAGATCACCAGGATCGATATGAACCATGAGGATTCTAATAAAAGCTTCGTGATCCAGATCACAGATAAGGAACTCCTGGAAAAAACAGGTGGGATCGTTCAGGGAATGTCTGGAAGTCCTGTGCTCCAGAATGGAAAACTCTTTGGTGCCGTGACTCATGTATTCGTGCAGGATTCTACCGGCGGATATGGGATTTTTATTGAAAATATGACAGGCAATGCATAATCTGCAGTTGAGGAAAGAGGCACAAAAAACATGGAAAAAGTCCGGGAAAAGTGCCTCTTTTTTATATGGGGAAAAATGCCGGATACAGATTGAAATACCTGCATTTTGGTGAATTTTGTGATATATAAGAGAAAAAATGTCGAAAAATATCGTACGAAAGTGTGATAAAATAACTACTTTTATCTTGATTTTACTACGGGATTTCTACTATAATAATTTTGTCGCCAGCAAGGGGAAAGCGCAGGCAGCTAACAGTGTCGGTTACTGCCGTGGTGACGGGGGGTATGTCTGGAAACCCAAGGAGATAGAAGTTAGGAGGGTCCTCATGGACAAATTAAATGTTGCAATTGCTGATGATAACGCGAAAATGACAGACATGCTAGGTCAGATGATCGAAGAAGATAAAGACCTTGAACTGGTCGGAAAAGCACACAACGGAGAAGAAATCTGTAACATAATCAAAGATAAGGAGCCGGATGTGGTGATTCTCGACATCATTATGCCGAAGATGGACGGCCTTTCCGTTATGGAGAAATTTTCCCATAACGCAAATGTCAAAAAAGTTCCAGTGTTTATCGTATTATCTGCAATTGGACAGGAGAGGATTACAGAGGATGCATTCAGTCTTGGAGCAGACTATTATGGTTTGAAGCCTTTTGACAACACTCACTTTTAAAACCGGATCAAACATATTCGGAAGATCGGGGACAGAAGAGTGCGGGAGATTGCAAGGCAGGTATCACAGAAACTAAAAAGCCTCAGCCGGAGAGGAATCTGGAAACCGATGTGACGAATATCATTCATGAGATCGGAGTTCCGGCGCACATCAAAGGGTATCAGTATTTAAGGGATGCGATCATTTTGTCTGTCAATGACATAGAAATGCTCAATTCCATTACCAAGGTATTATATCCAACCATTGCGAAACGCCATCAGACAACACCGAGCAGAGTGGAGCGGGCGATCCGACATGCGATCGAGGTGGCATGGAGCCGGGGGAAAGATGGATACCATTGATGAATTGTTTGGATATACTGTAAGCACCGGAAAAGGGAAACCCACGAATTCTGAATTTATAGCACTGATCGCAGATAAAATCAGACTGGAATATAAAAATCGGTCTTTAAATTAGATGAATTTTGGAGTATAATCATAAATAAAAACGGGTGTACCAGGGAGGGGAATACAGATGAAAAAAATTCTGTTTGCTACATCAGAAGCAGTACCTTTTATCAAAACAGGAGGACTCGCTGATGTTGCCGGCTCACTGCCTAAGTGCTTTGACAAAAAATATTTTGATATCCGCGTGATCTTACCGAAATATGCCTGCATGAAACAGGAATGGAAAGATAAAATGGAGTATGTGACCCATTTTTATATGGATCTGGGATTTAAGAACTGCTATGTAGGTATTATGCAGATGCAGTATGACGGCATCCAGTTTTACTTCATCGACAATGAATATTATTTCAGCGGTCCGAAACCATATGACAGTGCACCATGGGATCTTGAGAAATTTGCTTTCTTTTCCAAAGCTGTGTTATCGGTTCTTCCGGTGATCGGATTCAGACCGGATATCATTCACTGTCATGACTGGCAGACAGGACTTGTCCCGGTTTACCTTCACGATTCTTTCCAGGAGAATGGATTCTTCCGTGGAATCAAGACTGTTATGACAATACATAACCTGAAATTTCAGGGTGTATGGGATGTTAAGACTGTTAAGGATATCACAGGTCTTTCCGATTACTACTTTGCACCGGATAAACTGGAAGCATACAAGGACGCAAACTTCCTGAAGGGTGGTATGGTATTTGCAGATGCCATTACCACAGTAAGTAATACCTATGCAGAAGAAATCAAGACACCGTTTTATGGTGAGAAGCTGGACGGACTTCTCAATGCGAGAGCCAACAGCCTGCGTGGTATTGTAAATGGTATTGATTACAATGAATTCAATCCGGAGACAGATCCGAATATCACCAGAAACTACAATGCAAAGAACTTCCGCAAAGAGAAGATCAAGAACAAGATACAGCTTCAGAAAGATCTTGGACTTGAGCAGGATCCGAAAGCTATGATGATCGGCATTGTATCCCGTCTGACAGACCAGAAGGGATTTGATCTGATCGCTTATATCATGGATGAACTGTGTCAGGATGCGGTACAGATCGTTGCGCTTGGTACCGGTGAGGAACGTTATGAGAATATGTTCCGTCATTTTGACTGGAAGTATCATGGTAAGGTTTCCGCACAAATCTACTATGATGAAGCGATGTCTCACAGAATTTATGCAGCATCTGACGCATTTCTGATGCCATCACTGTTCGAACCATGTGGCTTGAGCCAGTTGATGAGCCTTCGTTATGGAACCCTTCCGATCGTCAGAGAGACCGGTGGTCTGAAGGATACAGTTGTCCCGTACAATGAATTCGAGGGAACCGGAACAGGATTCTCCTTCGTAAATTATAATGCACATGAAATGCTTGCTACGATCCGTTATGCAGAGAGTGTATATTATGACAAGAAACGTGAATGGAATAAAATGGTAGACCGCGCGATGGCTGCAGATTTTTCCTGGAATAATTCCGCACGTCAGTATGAGGAAATGTACAATTGGTTAATTGGTGAGTAAGGATTCACCGAAGCGGTTCAAAGCAATAAAGAAGCACAGACGACAATAATATGTCGTCTGTGCTTTTTGGATACGGGAATATACATGGATGTTATCGTATGTCTGCAAGAAAAGATGAAGGTGCTTGTTTATCAAATACGAATTGCACTAAAATGAGAAAATAATTAAAAGTTAATGATAAATAACTTTTGAATTAACGTTATTTATACGAAACTTATCAGATTAATCAGTTATTGTTAAACAACTTAAATTGTGTTACATTTATACCAGTGGATAATACAGATGTATGTATTGACCATGTAAATTGTACTTATGATGAGGTGACAATATGACACTGGACAAATTAAAGACTGGAGAATGTGGCAGAATCATCAGTGTTCGTGGCGAGGGGGAGCTGAGACATCATCTTCTGGATATGGGGCTTACACCGGGGACAGAAGTGTCTCTTCGTAAAACAGCTCCTATGGGAGATCCGGTACAGCTTGTGCTGCGCGGATATGAGCTGACATTGCGGTTGGCGGAAGCTGCAAAGATTGAGATCGTATCAATCGAATCCATGACGGAGACGAAGAAAGAAAATGAACGGCATCAGCCGATTGCTCATCCTGGTGTGGGAGAACTTGGAAAGGCTCGAGATTATCGTAAGAACCGGATCGGTGATACGATTCCCAAGGGTGAACCGATCACGTTTGCACTGGCAGGTAATCAGAATTGTGGAAAGACAACTCTTTTTAACCAGTTGACAGGTTCCAATCAGCATGTTGGTAACTTTCCGGGTGTAACTGTTGACAAGAAAGAAGGAAGCATCCGGAGGCATCCGGAGGCAACGGTAACGGATCTTCCTGGAATCTATTCACTTTCCCCGTATTCCAGCGAGGAGATCGTAACAAGAGATTTTCTGCTGAATGAGAAGCCGACAGGAATCATTAATATTGTAGATGCTTCCAATATTGAGAGAAATCTTTATCTTACCATGCAGCTAATGGAGCTTGGAATCCCAATGGTGCTGGCCTTAAATATGATGGATGAGGTAAGGCAAATGGAGGCTCTGTTCGGATCAATGAACTGGAGGAGATTTTAGGAATTCCGGTTGTACCTATTTCAGCAGCGAAGAATGAAGGAATTGATGAGCTGATCGATCATGCAGTCCATGTTGCAAGATACAGAGAAGCACCGGGAAGAATTGATTTCTGTACTGACAATCAGTCACCGAAGGATCCGGTAGGTGCACTTCACAGATGTATCCATGCAGCCGTTCATCTGATCGAACCCTATGCAAAAAAAGCAGGACTTCCTGTACGTTTTGCAGCTACGAAGATCGTAGAGAAAGATTCTCTGATCGAAAAACGTCTGGCTTTGCCTGAAGGTGAAATAAAGGTTCTTGATGGGCTGGTACATGTTATGGAGAAGGATGGCGGTCTGGACCGTGAGGCAGCTCTTGCGAACATGCGCTTCAATTTTATCGAAAAGCTTTGCGAGAAAACTGTGGTAAAACCGGCAGAAAGCCGTGAACATAAACGAAGTGTCGCCATAGATCATATCCTTACCGGAAAATATACAGCAATTCCCTGTTTTGTGGGAATTATGGCCATTGTATTTGTGATGACGTTCAATTATCTGGGAGCCTGGCTTTCAGACGGAATGAGCATGGTCGTGAACTGGGTAATTGCACTTATTGGCAGGGGACTGGAGGCAGCGGGTGTCAGCTCAGTACTGCAGTCATTGGTTGTGGATGGAATTTTAAGCGGTATTGGAAGCGTGATCGGATTTCTTCCCACGATCGTTACTTTGTTTTTCTTTCTGTCAATCCTGGAAGATACCGGATATATGGCTCGTGTAGCCTTTGTTATGGACAAGCTTCTTCGAAAGATCGGACTTTCCGGAAGAAGCTTTGTGCCGATGCTGATCGGATTCGGCTGTTCGGTGCCGGCTATTATGGCAACCAGAACATTATCCAGTGAACGTGACCGGAAAATGACGATCCTGCTTACGCCGTTTATGAGCTGCAGTGCCAAGCTTCCGATCTACGGACTTCTCACCAGTGCATTTTTTCCGAAGCAGTGGAGAGGAGTTGTGATGATCAGCCTTTATTTTGCAGGAATTCTCTGCGGGATCCTGTATGCTCTGATCCTGAAAAAGACGAAATACAGGGGAGAGCCGGTTCCGTTTGTAATGGAGCTTCCCAATTACCGGCTTCCTTCTGCAAAAAGTGTAGGACAGCTGATATGGGAAAAGGCGAAGGACTTTATCCAGAAAGCGTTTACAATTATTTTTGCGGCAACGCTGATCGTGTGGTTCCTTCAGAACTTTGATGCAGGTCTTAACCTTGTTGCCAGCACAGATCAGAGCCTTCTGGCAAAGATCGGAAGCATCGTGGCACCACTTTTTGCACCGCTGGGCTTTGGTGACTGGAGGGTATCCACCGCATTGATCACTGGCTTTATGGCAAAAGAGAGTGTTGTGTCTACACTGACAGTTCTTCTGGGCGGAAATACGGCATTGCTTCAGGATTTGTTTACGCCGTTTACTGCTTACGTATTTTTGATCTTTACCTTGCTCTATACACCCTGTGTTGCGGCTATTGCAACTGTGCGGCGGGAGATGGGAACTGTAAGAGCTGCCGCTGGTATTGTAGCAGTACAGTGTGCCACTGCATGGATCGTTGCATTTGCGGTACATGGTGTGGGAATGATGCTTGGATTATAGAAAAAATATCTTACATATGGCTTTTCACAAACTGCAGAAAACATTCTGCAGAGGTTGTGAGAGCCATATTTTTTATGGGCAATTCCAACGGATAGCTTTTTCAGTCCATTAATCGGGACAGAAACAAGCGAAGGCTGACGAAAGAACTGAAAGCTGCTTTCTGTAAGAAGGCTGATCCCTTCGCCAATTTCTACTGCGCTGACAATAGATTCTGCACGGGCAGTACGCAGAAGCTGAGGGTGGATCCCTGCATTATGAAAACTTTGCATACAGAAACGGTAAATGGAAGTGTGCGGAGGCATCAGGATAAAAGTCTCTTTTTTCAGTTCAGAAAGAGAGACCGATTTTTGGACGCAGAAGGATGAGCTTCAGGAAAAACAGCAACCAGTCGGTCTTCTGTGAGAGCGTGAAAAGTATAGAGCTCCGGGTCTATCATATGTTTTCGTACAAAGATCAGATTAAAAATGTCTTTTTCAAGACCGGAGAGAAGTTCTTCGTCTTCTACCTCCTTCAGAGAAAAGGAAAGCTCCGGGTGTGTATCACAAAAACTGTGTATCACAGAAGTAAGATGGTACTGAGAAAGAAAAGGAAGTGTTCCAATATGAAGTGCCTGGAGCTTACTATCCTTAAAATGGTACACTGCTTCCAGAGAACGATGATACTGTCTGGAAATCTTAAGTGCTTCTTTGTAAAAAAACTCTCCCTCAGGAGTAAGCACAGCAGTACGCTTGCTGCGGTCCCATAAGGTAAGCTCCAGTTCTTTTTCCAGTTTCATGATCTGCTTGGAAAGGGAGGACTGGGAGATATGCATAGCTTCTGCAGCATCAAAAAAAGTCCGGGATTGAGCTGTACAGATAAAATAGTCGATCTGTTCAAGAGTCATGGTAACACCTGCCTTTTAGAAAATAGTGACGAATCATTCCATATTGGAAACAATTATATCATAGAAAGAATTGATTCACCATATTAAAAAGAGATAAAATAATATGAAAAAATAAAGATAACGCAGGAGGTTTTATGGCAGAAAAAGTAAGAGATCTGAGAAGTGCCCTAGCACTTCTGGAGCAGATGCCGAATCAGCTGATCGAAACAGAGGTGGAAGTTGATCCGATGGCAGAGCTTGCAGGGTATATCGTTATGTAGGAGCCGGTGGAACGGTGAAGCGTCCTACAAAGGAAGGACCAGCCATGATCTTTAATTGTATAAAAGGACACCCGGATGCAAGGGTCGCTATCGGGCTTCTGGCAAGCAGAAAAAGAGTTGCTGCTTTACTTGACACTCAGCCGGAAAATCTTGGAAAGATGCTCTGCAAAAGCGTGGAGAATCCAATTCCACCGGTAGATATTGAAGGAGATGCACCGTGTCAGCAGGTGGTGCATAAGGCTGCAGATCCGGATTTTGACCTCTATAAATTGGTTCCTGCGCCAACGAACACGCCAGATGATGCGGGTCCGTATATCACACTTGGCATGTGCTACGCCACACATCCGGATACAGGAGTTCACGATGTGACCATTCACCGTCTATGCATTCAGGGAAAAGATGAGCTTTCCATTTTCTTTACACCTGGTGCCAGACATATCGGAGCAATGGCAGAGCGTGCTGAGGAGCTGGGACAAAGGCTGCCGATTTCTATCAGTATCGGAGTTGATCCTGCTATTGAGATCGGTTCCTGTTTTGAGCCGCCTACAACACCACTGGGGTATGATGAGCTGTCTGTAGCCGGCGCACTGCGCAAAGAGCCGGTGGAACTCTGTAAATGTTTAACCGTTAACGAGCGTGCCATGCCAATGCGGAATACGTGATCGAGGGAGAAGTAATCCCAGGTGTGCGTGTAAAGGAAGATCAGAACAGCAATACCGGATACGCCATGCCGGAGTTTCCGGGATATACAGGGCCTGCAAGTGACCAGTGCTGGCTGATCAAGGTTACAGCAGTGACACATCGTGAAAATCCGATCATGCAGACCTGTATCGGGCCAAGTGAGGAGCACGTATCCATGGCGGGAATCCCTACAGAGGCCAGCATCTATGGTATGGTGGAAAAAGCAATGCCTGGAAGACTTCAGAACGTATATTGCAGCAGTGCCGGCGGTGGAAGTATATGGCTGTCCTTCAGTTTAAAAAGCTTTCTCAAAGTGATGAGGGAAGACAGCGTCAGGCTGCACTTCTTGCATTTTCCGCCTTCAGTGAGTTGAAAAATGTATTTCTGGTAGATGAAGATGTGGACTGCTTTGATATGAATGACGTACTTTGGGCGATGAATACGAGATTCCAGGGGGATGTGGATGTGATCACCATTCCGGGTGTCCGTTGTCATCCTCTTGATCCATCCAACGATCCTGCATTTTCTCCAAGTATCCGTGATCATGGAATTGCATGCAAGACTATTTTTGACTGTACGGTGCCTTATGATCTGAAGGAAGATTTTCACAGAGCCCGTTTTATGGAACTGGATCCGGAGAAATGGCTGAAAAAATGAAAAAGAGAATTATAGTTGGTGCGACAGGTGCAAGCGGCCTGCCGCTTCTTGTAAAATGTCTGGAGATCATCCGGGAGAATTCGGATTTTGAGTCTTATCTGATCATGAGTTCCAGTGCAGAACTGACTCTTCGCCAGGAGACGGAGCTGAAACCGGAGGATGTGAAACGGCTGGCAGATCATGTATGTGCACCGGGAGAAATCGGGGCAAAACCGGCCAGTGGTTCTTTCAAAACAGAGGGGATGCTGATCGTGCCCTGCAGCATGAAGACGATCGCGGGGATCCACAGTGGCTATGCGGATAATCTTATTCTGCGTGCGGCAGATGTGACGGTCAAGGAACAGAGAACACTGGTGCTGGCAGCCAGAGAAACACCGTTAAGCGGGATTCATCTCCGAAATCTTTATGAGCTTTCTATGCTTCCGGGAGTGCGTATCATTCCACCGATGCTGACGTTTTATCATAAACCGGAAAATATCGATGATATGGTATATCATATGGCGGCAAAGCTTTTGGAACCGTTTGGAATTGAAGCAAAGGAGTATCGCAGATGGAATGGATTGTAATGGAGTGTGTGGAGACTGCAGACTGTGAGCTGGAGGTCAGTGCTGCATTTGTCGGAGAGGATGTGCTTATCTGCCTGAAAGGAGGAGAAAAGCCTCATCTGGGATGTGTGGTGCAGACGGAACCGAGAGTGTCTCTGACAGGAGATGGTTCTGTGAGCGCGACTTCTTCAGTTTTGAATTTTCCGGGACATAAGGACGAGGTGATCTGCCGGTGGATGGCGGAGAAGATTTCGAAAGAACTGGGAAAGAGAGTGGTTTGCACCGGGGGATTTCATAAGGAGGGTATTTCAGAGAAGGAGATCCGGGAGGTACAGGAAAGTGTTGTGTGTCTGACAGAGAAGGTGATAGAAGGACTGCAGATGTAGTTGAGGAACGGCTGGAATCTGCTAAAGCTACTTTTCAAAAGTCCGGAGACTTTCTTCGCTCAAACAGCGAATTTTTGAAAAATAACACAGGTTCCAGCCGTCTAAAAGGCAATCATATTCTATTTATTTTCAAATATGTTCTCACGGGTAATATTTTTAGCCCATTTCCCACTAAGATACCTTTTGATCACCCATGGCCACTTCACAAATTCATCCGTACAGAGCAGAAAATACACCCACATAACCGGCAGCTTCAGTACAAAAGCAGCGAAAAATCCAAGGGGTACTGCATATACCCACATATCAATGGTATCACAGATCAGACCAAACTTTGTATCACCACCTGCCCGGAACACACCGGCGATCAGGGTTGTATTTACGGCAGACCCCATAATATAGTAGCTGTTGATCAGAAGCATATATTTCAGATAATGCATGGCAGTGGGTGTCAGGGACGCAAATCTCATTACGAACGGTGTGATGGCAAGAACGATAAGTCCGCCAAAAAAACCTGCAATAACAGTAAGCTTCAGTGTTTTGGAAGCATAACGCCTGGAACGTTCCAGATCGCCCTGCCCCATAACATTGCCAAGAAGAATACCTCCTGCACTGGCAATACCGAAACAGAAAACAGAGCCGATATTACGGACTACTACAACCAGAGAATTGGCAGCAACCGCATCCGTACCAAGGTGCCCCAGGATCACAGAGTACATGGAAAAACCAATACTCCAGGAAATATCATTACCAAGAGCCGGCAGGGAAAGCCGCACGAAATCACTGAACAGAAGTTTGTTTTTTATGAACATACATCGAAGATCCAGTCGGACATTTTTGCTGAAAGCAGAAACAATAAAACAGGCGAACAGCTCGATCATTCTGGAAAGTGCAGTAGCGATAGCCACACCGGTAGCACCAAGCTTGGGTGCTCCGAACAATCCGAAGATAAAAGTCGCATTCAAAAGGATATTCAGTCCAAATGCCAGCATATTCATCGCCATGCTGGTAGTTACCCGGCCAATGCTTCGAAGAACAGCCAGATAAACCTCCGTCATACCCCAGCAGATATAGGTGATACCCATAATGCGGATATAGGAAGAACCGATGGCCAGAAGCTCCGGATCATTGGTGAATAGTTTCATCATCATCTGTGGCATGGTAAATGCAACGAGCGCCACGAGAACAGAGATGATCATGGAAAAACGAAGAGCGATTCCCTCGATGATCTGAATGGCTTTGTAATCTCCCTTTCCATAATACTGGGCACAAAGCAGGGTGGCTCCCGTACCAAGACCGTAATATACCATAAACAGGACATTGGAATAATTCGCTGCCAGGGATACTGCGGAGATGGATGACTGACCTACAAAGTTCAGCATGATAACATCGGCAGAATTGACCGCTGCACTTAGCAGGTTCTGAATGATGATGGGGATGACAAGCTTAACGATCTGTGGATAAAAATCATCCCGCTGTGAAAGTTGATTTCTCATTTCCTCCTCCCAAAAAAAATACAATTACAATGATGTGAAAAACAGTAGATCACATACATGGTAACTGTGTCAGCTTTTGTAAAAATGAAAGCAGACATGATTGCACGATAACATAGTTTACAGGTAGTGTCAATCGGCAAACTGAAAAATTGTTTAAACAACTTACGGTAAAATGACGAATATAAAAATGCATAAAAAATGCATAAAAAACTATATCAGCAGTTGTTGAGATTTCCAATCCATGATAAACTAAATGAAGATATTTTTCAGAGAAAGAGGAGAAAAAATATGCCAGTTTTTGATTTCAGCGCAGCGCCGGCAGATAAAAAAGAGACAAAAAGCCAGTGCACATATACAACATTTCGTTCTAATGAAACAAAAGCCACACCGGAGAAACCGGTGCTGATCCTGGATAACAGCAAAAGAGAGTGGAAACATCATTCCTGCGGATATTTTTCCAATCCTGCGAAGCAGACTGCATTTGAGTTTAAGGAAGAGGACGGTGTTTTTCCGGCAGACATCCTGAAGATCGATTCCCGTTTTACAAGCCTGATCAAATGGCTCGGAGAAAATCATATCAACATCCGTCTTTCAGGACAGAATACAGAAGAAGGATATGTTGTTTACAAAATCCGTGAGATCGCTTTTGGCGGAGGCACCAAGCTTTCTGCTGAGGACGGATTTCTTCAGTTTATGATCGAGCGTCTGTTTGCAAGCAATGCGCCGGCAGAAGAAAATGAAAACGATGAGGAAGAAGAAGACGGTGACGATATGAAGCTTACCAGTATTCAGAGTATCACCGACTTTATGAACTGTGCCGGAAAGACTATGCCGGATAATATCCGTCTCTGGGCAAGAAGAAATCTGGCAGTTGCCCGTTCTCATGAGGTTTCTCAGGAGGAAAGACGCCATGCCCAGAGAGCACTTTCCATCATGATGAATATTCAGTGGAAGCATAATTATTTTGAGTCTATTGATCCGAAGGAAGCACGCCGTATCCTGGATGAGGAGCTTTATGGAATGGAGCGTGTAAAACAGAGGATCATTGAGACGATCATTCAGATCAACCGTACTCATACACTTCCTGCTTACGGACTGCTTCTTGTAGGACCTGCAGGTACCGGTAAATCTCAGATCGCTTATGCAGTTGCAAGAATCCTGAAAATGCCGTGGACAACCCTGGATATGAGTTCTATCAATGATCCGGAACAGCTTACAGGAAGCTCTCGTGTTTATGCAAATGCCAAGCCTGGAATCATCATGGAGGCTTTTCCATGGCAGGAGAATCCAATCTGGTATTTATCATCAATGAGCTTGACAAGGCTGCATCAGGTAAAGGAAACGGAAATCCGGCAGACGTGCTTCTGACACTGCTGGATAACCTTGGTTTTACAGATAACTATATGGAATGTATGGTTCCGACAGTTGGTGTCTATCCTATTGCCACAGCCAATGATAAGGCACAGATCAGCGCACCTTTGATGTCACGTTTTGCAGTGATCGATATTCCGGATTACACACCGGAGGAAAAGAAGATCATCTTTTCCAGATTTGCGCTTCCCAAGGTTCTGAAACGTATGAGCTGAAACAGGAAGAATGTATCGTAACGGATGAGGCGCTGGATGCAGTAATTAAGAAATTTGAAGATACCACAGGAATCCGTGATCTGGAGCAGGCTGCGGAGCATATTGCGGCCAATGCCCTGTATCAGATCGAGGTAGATCATGTGAAGGCTGTAACCTTTACCCCCGAGATGGTACAGGAGCTTCTGGACTGACAAAGGGATCTGTTTTGCAATGATAAAAATGCTTCCGGAGATTTTTTCGGAAGCATTTTTGGCTGAGGGAATGCACCTGTTTATGCCGGGCCTGTCTGATCGAAAAGGAAAATTATAAAAATAATGAAATCAGGGATTGCCTGAGAAAGTGTAAATGTGTATAATGAGATAAAAGAGCGTGCGCGTGAACACAAAGCACACAGGAGAGGTTTTGGAGGGTAAAATATGGCAGTAACATTACAACAGATTGCGGAAGCAGCAGGAGTTTCAAGAGGCACTGTGGACAGGGCACTGAACAACAGAGGCCGTATCCGCCCGGAAGTAGAGGAAAGGATCAAAAGGATCGCCCGGGAGATGGGATATCAGCCAGCCGTGCCGGTCGTGCCCTTGCCATGGCAAAGAGGAAGATCCGTATCGGTGTGATTCTTCAGTATATGGAGACTCCTTTTATGCAGCAGGTTTTAAAGGGAGTCTTGGAAGCAAAAGAAGAAGTGGAGAGCTTTGGCGGAACAGTAAAGATCTATGAGATCGAAGGCGTGGAACCGGAAAAAGTAATGGCTGCAATGGAAGAACTCCGGGAAAAGGGGTTTAATGGAATCGCGTTGACTCCATCAGAGGATCAGCTTTTGAGAGCGAGGATCGATCAGTATCAGGAAGAGTATGGAATTCCGATAGTTACCTTTAATGCGGATCTGGAAGATACAAAAAGGTTATGCTTTGTGGGACAGGATACCTTTCAGGCCGGTCGTACGGCAGCAGGCCTGATGGGGGAGATGACAGGCGGAAACGGGCAGGTTGCCATAATTTCCGGACAGGTTGCCAATCCTGGTCTGATCAGCAGGCAGAAAGGATTTACGACAGAGATTAAAGAAAGCTTTCCGGGAATCGAGATCGTGGATATAAGGTATTCTTATGATGACGAATGGGTGGCATCCAAGATCGTGGAAGAACTTCTGGAGCTTTATCCGGAGCTGACCGGGATCTATATTACGGGTCATGGTGTAAAGGGTGTCTGCCAGACCTTGCAGAAGCTTGGAAAGGATAAAACCATGCATGTGATCGCCAATGATTTCCTGGAAGAAAATCTGAAATGGCTGAAAGAGGGGACGATCAATTTCCTTATCGGTCAGGATGCGGCTGTACAGGGACATTCTCCGGTGATTATTTTGTTCCAGCTTCTCTTTGACAGCAAGGCACCGGAAAAGGAATACCAGTATACAGATATTGTGATCCGGACGAAATATAATATGGGTTAAAAAGTCAGTATAAATATTAAAATTGCTGTTGTGCACGGAGTCTATAGTCAGATTATATACCAGGGTTCTGTACAGAAAAAAAGCAGATTCAGGAGGAAAAATGAATTATAAAAATGTAAAGATCGCAGAAGGTGCCAGGATCGCAAAGCAATCTGTGATCCTTGGAAATGTAACGATCGGCCGTGACAGCTGTGTATTATATTATGCGGTGATCCGCGGAGATGATGCGCCGGTAGTGATCGGAGAAGAAACCAATATCCAGGAAAACTGTACCATTCATGTGAGCCACAACATGCCGGTCCATATCGGAAACAACGTTACTGTGGGACATAATGCGGTGATCCATGGATGTACCATCGGAGACCGGACACTGATCGGAATGGGAGCCGTGATCCTGGATGGTGCAAAGATCGGAAACGACTGTATCATAGGAGCCGGAAGCCTTGTGACTAAAAATACGGTGATCCCGGATGGCTCCCTGGTAATGGGAAGTCCGGCCAGGATCAAACGAAACCTTACCTGGGAAGAGAAGCTTGGCATCGTGGAAAACAGCAAAGAATATATTGCTGTGTCCGAAGAGATGAAAGCGCAGGATGTATTATAAACAGCACACGATAAGGGATGAGTCCCTTTTTACCGGAAAAATACTCCACGCATCGCTCGCCGTAATATGCCCATCCAAGGACTGTACCGGGACCACCAAGAGCAATGGCAGTACCGACATAGGAAACATGTTCTGTACGCCCTTGTACGTTACGCTCCTAAGTTTTGATTATTGTGCTGGTTTTACAGGAATATTCAGAATAATGCAACAAAAACATTCCTTCTGAACAGAAGATTTTTTGCTTCAACATATGTAGATCAAACCCTACAGGACATTCCTCGCAGTACATATAAAATCCCGGGCGTACTGTGGAAGATAGGTACCTCTTCGGTACGCAATTGTCAGTGTGCTGAAAATGCCATCTTCACCAATGGAAAAACAGGCTGGTTTTACAGGGAGGTCCATATTTTGGACATAGGTTTCTGGGGTGAAACACATACCAAGTCCTTGCATGCAGAGCTTGACGCAGGTTTCTGTGTTGCGGCTCTGAATTGGCACATAAGGCTTGATATGGGCAGCTTTCAATGCTTCCAGCGAAAGCTGTCCGGTAGTCTGTTCCGGAAAATGCAGGATAAAAGGCTCTTCTGCCAGAAGTGAGAGATCAAGCTTCGGGTATATGCTGTGAGCGGATACACTGCCGGCAGCAGCCAATGGGTGCTCCGGATGCATGATCAGAAGGATCTCTTCCTTTTTTCAGCAGTTCGTATTCCAGCTTAGGGTGTTTATGTACTTCATTGAAAATGCCAAAATCAAGCTGATCATTGAGAAGAAGTTTTTCCTGGATGGAATATGCCTCTTCCAAGATATTGACCTTTACTTTAGGATATTTTTGAAAAAAAGAGGTCATGATCTGAGGAACCATACAGGTACTCCTCATCAGTGGGAAAGCAACGTTCAGTTCTCCTTCATTATTTTCTGTAAGATCTTTCAGCTCTTTTTCCCAGTCCTGTCGTATCTGCAGGATCTTTCGGGCATACTGCATATATTTGCGGCCTGCAAAGGTAGGTGTATAGCTGTTTCCGCTGCGGCTGAACAGCTTGGTCCCCATTTCCCGTTCCAGCTTCTGGAGATGCTTGGTTAGGGTTGGCTGGGAAATATAAAGCTCCTGTGCGGCTTTTGTAAGATTCTGATATTTAGCAATGCAGAGAATGTACTTCAGTTCATGATAGTTCATGTTTTCCTCCAACTATTCCATTTTGGCATAATTTTTATGTATAATATGAATTTGACTTCCTGATATGTGTATTTTACAATACTTCCTATCATCATATCAAGGGGGAAAACAAATGAAAAACTGGTTGGAAAAACAGTTCAGACTGTCTGAGTTCAATACAAATATAAAAACAGAACTTCTGGCAGGACTGACAACCTTTGTAACTATGGCATATGTGCTGGCCACGATTCCAAATATTCTGGCAGGTGCCGGTTATGACAAACATACGACCCTGACAGCTATGATCCTTCTGATCATTTTGACTAGCTGTGCAATGGCTTTGGTCACTAATCGTCCGTTTGCTTTGGCACCGGGACTCGGAAGTGTGGGAATCATCGCGTCTATGATCACTAATGAAGCGTAAGTATGCCGATCGCAGCAGGTGTGATATTCTGGAGTGGTGTTCTTTTTATCATAATTTCATTCTTTGGTCTGAGAGAAGCAGTGGTACGTGTGATCCCGGTAAGCCTGAAACAAGCGGTTAGTGCCGGTATTGGTCTGTTTATCGCACTTCTTGGTGCAAAAAACTGTGGACTGATCGTGGCAAATGATGCAAAAACTGTCTTTCCTTCGGAAATCTTGCATCTCCATCTGTGATTGTAGCAGTGATCGGATTTCTGATCCTTCTGGTGATCAAGGTACGAAACATTCCGGGCGGTATGATCCTTGCGATCCTGCTGACCACTCTGGCAGGAATTCCTTTCGGTGTTACACATGCTCCGGAATCCATTTTTTGCATTTTCCGGCAGGTATCGGCCATCAGTTCCTGAAAGTTGATTTTCTGGGAGCACTGAATTTTGCTTATATTCCATTTCTGATCGCTCTGTTTGTGCCGGATTTCTTTTCTACATTCGGAACAGTTCTGGGAGTGGGAGCAAAGGCAGGCTATCTGGATAAGGATGGAAATCTTCCGGGTATTGATAAATGCTTTAAGGTAGATGCAATTGCAACAAGCTTTGGAGCATTGTTTGGAATGCCGAGTCTTACTACTTATCTGGAGTCATCTGCAGGCGTAGAAGCAGGGGGGAAAACGGGACTTACGGTTATTTTTACAAGCATTTTCTTTGGACTTTCGCTGTTTCTGGCACCACTGGCTCTTGTGATCCCATCTGCGGCAACCGGTCCGGTGCTGATCTATATCGGCATCAATATGCTTGGTGCTATGAGAAATATTGATTATTCGGATATTACAGAGTATATTCCGGCATTTTTATGTGTAACCTTTACGATTTTTGCAAATAATATCGCAAATGGTATCTGCGTGGCGCTTCCGGCTTATCTCGTTATGAAGATCGCAGCAGGAAAGATCAAAAAGATTGAACCGGTCATGTATGTATTGGTAGCAGTCTGTCTGTTGTATTTTTATTCAATTATCTAAGGATGGTGAAATGGTATGGAGCAGGTTCATCTGCTGATCAAAAACGCAAAGGTATTTAATTCCTATCTTAAGAAATTCATATCTGCCAATGTTGCGGTGAAAGATGGAAAATTTTATTACATAGACAGAAAACAGGATACGGATTTTCAGACTGACAATGTGATCGATGCAAAGGGATCATACATGATTCCAGGCCTGACAGATATTCATATGCATATCGAAAGTTCTATGACCACACCGGCTTTTTTTGGAAAATGTGCAGGAGAAAATGGTGTGACGACGGTGGTTTCAGAGCCTCACGAAATGGCCAATGTCAAAGGTATCCGAGGGATTCTGGAAATGATCTCTGCGGCAAAGAATGCACCTATCGATATTTTTTACGGGATTCCAAGCAGCGTTCCGTCAACCAGTGAAAAGCTGGAAACAACAGGTGGAATTATTGACTGCAGTGCAATGAAGCATCTGCTGGAAGAAAAAGATGTGGTATGTGTAGGCGAAATCATGAATTACCGGCAGATCATCCGGGAAAATGATCTGGAGATCAGCCGTTTTCTGGAATATCTGAAAAAAGAGCATCCGGGATATGTGATCGAGGGACACTGTCCGTCATTGCTGGACCTGGATCTTGCAAAATTTCTTTATCTGGGTATCAATGGTGATCACACGGAACATACTCTGGAGGAAGTAAAGCAGCGGATCGAAAACGGAATGTTTTTTGAGATCCAGGATAAAATGCTGAAACCGGAAATCCTGGAGTATATCTGCCAGAACCAGCTCTACGAGTATTGTTCTTTTGTAACAGATGATACCATGGCGGATGCTTTGTATGAGCAGGGGCGCTGAATGCAGTGGTACAGAAAGCTATCGATATGGGATTTCCGATGGAACAGGCGATCTACTGTGCCACATATACACCATGTCAGCGGATGCATTTTTATGACAGAGGAGCTATCGCACCGGGAAAACTTGCGGACTTTATGCTGCTTAAAGATCCGTCCGTTTCTTAAACCGGAAGCTGTATTCAAAAATGGTGTTTCGATTTATGTAAAGGATGAACCGCAGTTGCCGCTGTCTGCTTCCTCATATGAATTTCCGGCAGATTTTTACCGGAGTGTACAGCTTCCGGAGATTTTTCTGAAGGATTTTCAGGTGAATGTTCCTTTTCAGGAAGGATATGCAACGGTTCGTGTGATGGAGGTCAATCCGGATCGTACCCATACTACTGAAAAACTGGTGGAAATGCCGGTGAAAGACGGAAAGATCTGCTGGGAAAACAGCGGATGTCTTCTGGCTATGGTGGTGGAACGTCATGGGAAGAACGGAAATATCGGCTATGGATTTCTTACAGGCTCCTGCTTGAAAAAGGGAACTGTGGCAACAACATATTTTCATGATCATCATAATCTCTTTGTAGCAGGAAGCTCTCCGGATGATATGTTATTTGCTGTAAACAGGATCCGGGAACTGCAGGGGGGATTTCTGACAGTAAAAGATGGAAGGATCCTTTCTGAGCTTGCACTTCCGGTATGTGGGCTTTTATCCGAAAAATCGATCAGGGAGAATGGCCTTGCATTGAAGGCGGTGAGAAAAAGCCTTACAGATCTGGGATATGTGCATAATAATCCGATCATGTCAGTGGGAACACTTGGATTACCGGTAAGTCCGGCACTGAAGCTGACTGATAAGGGACTGGTGGATGTAAAAAAAGGCGAAATTGTTCCGCTGATCGTAAGCACAAAGAAAAATAAATAACTTGTTCTTATTGCAGCAAGATAAGCCGGACGTGAGCCGCGGAAGGTGGCATAATAAGGCATAATAATCAGATATCGTTGTAAAAAAATCTGCATTTTTCAATCTCTTGATTGGAATCTGCAGATTTTGTTGTAGAGAAAAAACAAAAATCATGGTAAAATAAAAATGCATAACACAAAAGGTCAAATTAGGAGAAAACATATGAAAAAGAATCACTTTGAATTAAAAAATTATGTTATGGCAACCGGTGTTTTTATTTTGGCGGTTGTAGCAGGGATTCTTATTTTTTTCGAGTGTGTGCAGAGGTCTGTACAGGTGAATTCTCAGAATACTTTGAAGATAAATGTGCAGAGACAAAGTGAACACTTGCGACCATACTGGATATTAATTATCAATATCTGAATGAGATTGCCTCTGCAATGGAAGATCAGAAGAACTTTTTTCAGAAGAAAATAAAGAACGACTGGTATCCATTTATGAAAAAAACAGACCTGGAGAGGGCTGCTCTTATTGATAAGAATGGAGATGCATACTACGACAATGGAGTAACCAAGAATGTTTCTCATCGCAGATATTTTCAGGAGGCCATCAGCGGAGAGCAGACCATCAGCGATCCCCTGGAGAGCAGTGTGGACCATGAAGTGAGGGTGGTTTTAGGCGTGCCGATATACAAAGATCATAAAGTGATCGGTGTTCTGGGCGGATCCTGTAATGTTACAGCGCTGAGTCATATGCTTTTTAATGATCTTTTTGACGGAACGGGAAACAGTTTTCTGGCCACAAGTGATGGAGAGCTCATTGCCTTTGACATTGGTTCGGCGTCCGGTACGGAGATCACATATGGAATCAATCTTTTTAAATATTACGGAGAAAAAAATCTTAAAGGGAAGCATGCTCTTCAGGACATTCAGGAAGATTTTAAAGTTGGCGAAAGAGGTCTGGTGAAGCTTAGCTCAAAGAGAGAAAAGAAGAGGACCGATATCTGGCATATATGCTCTTGGGTACAATGACTGGATGATCTGTTATGCAATTCCTGTAAAAAATGCACAGCAGGCGTATGAATTTATTTCCGGTTATGAAATTATATTTATGGGAAGCTTCTGTATTCTGGTATTGATCCTGCTTCTGTACATTGTTGTAAGAAATAATCAGGAGAAAGCGGAATTGGTACGTTCTGTCCAGCATGATGCGCTTACAGGCGTTTATAACAGAGAGAATACGCAGAAGATGATCGATGCTATTCTGAGAGAAAAAGCTCCGGAAGGCTTTCATGGCTTTCTGATCCTGGATATGGATCATTTTAAAGAAGTGAATGATGTTTACGGACATGTCATGGGAGATAATGTCTTAAGGATGCTGGGAGGTTTTCTTAAAGAGCAGTTCCGGGAACAGGATGTGATCGGACGTATCGGCGGGGATGAGTTTGTGATCCTGCTCTGTAATATCGGTTCCAGGGAAAATATGGAGAGCAGAATAAAAAATCTTCATGAAAATCTCAGGGAGATCCGAATGGAAGGAATGGGAGAGCATACATTCACTTTTAGTGCAGGAATTGCTTTTGCACCACAGGATGGAGATACCTTTATGGAACTGTATCAAAAAGCAGATCTTGCCCTTTATCAGGTAAAACGCTCCGGAAGGAATGGTTACCGGATCTATAAATAACAATAAAAAAGACATATGAGGGATTCAAGAGAAGAATATCCTTCTGACATTATTATAAATGGTTCATACTAAAAATATTTAAACGATTTTGATAGTTGACATGAATTTTCAGATATGCTATGCTTATGAAGATTTTGAAGGACAAGAAAGAGTCTTTTCAAAGCAATTATTTTGGACCACTCCATTTTGGAGTCAAGGCCATACGGACAGCCGGGTCCACTGCCGCTGATGGTAACTTTGGTTGCCTTATTGATTGAGTTAGAAGCTCAAATTTTATAAGTTGGTTCCTTTGATAACCGTCATGCGCCTGTTGCGCAGACTTGTGAAACGGTCAATAAGAGTAGTAAAAGTATGATTGCTATATAGACTCTGACATATATCATCCGGATTTTGATCTCATGTAAATATGAGGATTCTCATATTTATATGCGATGAAAATATAATCAGGAAGAATGATCTAAGCAGGTTTACGGTTTTGTATCGGCCTGCTTTTTTTGTGCGGATAAAGGAACTGGAAATGGAGAAGCAATGAACAGAAGTCGTTTTAAACTGGACCAGAATCATGCTCCAATTCATGAAGCTCTGGAAAAATTCCTGCGTATGAGAGTAGTACCTTTCGATGTGCCGGGACATAAAAGAGGAAGAGGAAATCCGGAGCTTACTGAATTTCTGGGACAAAAATGTGTAGGTGTGGATGTAAACAGCATGAAGCCGCTTGATAATCTCTGTCATCCCGTATCTGTGATCCGGGAGGCGGAAGAGCTGGCAGCAGATGCCTTTGGAGCAGCTCATGCATTTCTTATGGTTGGAGGAACTACAAGCTCAGTGCAGACTATGGTGCTAACTGCCTGTAAGAGGGGAGATGAGATCATTCTTCCCCGAAATGTCCACAGAAGTGTGCTGAATGCGCTGGTTCTGTGCGGAGCAATCCCGGTCTATGTGAATCCGGAGGTGGATCAGAGACTTGGAATTTCTCTTGGAATGCGACGTGAACAGGTGGCAAAGGCAATTAAGGAGCACCCAAATGCGGTGGCTGTGCTGGTGAATAATCCCACCTATTATGGAATCTGCAGTGATCTTCGCGCAATTGTACGTATGGCTCATGAAGCAGGAATGCTGTGTCTGGCAGATGAGGCACATGGAACCCATTTTTATTTTGGCGGAGGTCTGCCGGTTTCGGCAATGGCAGCCGGTGCAGATATGGCATCTGTATCCATGCATAAAAGCGGCGGAAGCCTGACCCAGTCCAGCCTTCTTCTTACAGGACAGGGTGTTCATGCCGGTTATGTCCGTCAGATCATCAATCTGACTCAGACTACTTCAGGCAGCTATCTTCTGATGTCAAGTCTTGACATTTCGCGCCGGAATCTTGCACAGCGAGGACGCCAGATTTTTCACCAGGTAGCAGATATGGCAGAGTATGCAAGGGAAGAGATCAATGCTATTGGCGGCTATTACGCATTTGGAAAAGAACTGGTGAATGGAGATTCGGTTTTTGATTTTGACATTACGAAATTAAGTGTACATACCCTGGACATCGGACTTGCAGGAATCGAGGTTTACGATATATTGAGAGATGAATATGATATTCAGATCGAATTTGGTGATATTGGAAATATTCTGGCTTATCTGTCAATCGGAGATCGTGCCCAGGAAATAGAGCGGCTGGTAAGTGCTCTTGCGGAGATCCGCAGGCGATTCCAGAAGGATAAATCAGGATTGCTGGATCAGGAATATATCGATCCTCAGGTAGTGACAAGTCCTCAGGAAGCTTTTTATGCAGAAAAATGCAGCCTTCCTCTCAGAGAAACCGAAGGCAAAGTATGCAGCGAGTTTGTAATGTGTTATCCTCCGGGAATCCCGATTTTGGCTCCGGGGGAACGAATCACTCCGGAAATCCTGGATTATATTGAATATGCCAAGGCAAAAGGATGCAATATGACAGGCCCTGAAGATCCGGATATATTGCGTTTGAACGTGCTGGCAGGGAGGTAAAGAAAATGGAAATGTGGTTTTCGGAATTTCATACACCGGATGTGAAGCATAGTATCCGGGTAAACCGTCAGCTTTACTCAAAGCAGAGTGACTATCAGAGAATTGATATTTTTGAGACACCGGAATTTGGCAGGGTGCTCACACTGGACGGTAATGTAATGCTCACAGAGCGTGACGAATTTATTTATGACGAAATGATCACTCATGTACCTATGGCTGTTCACAAAGAAGCTAAGGATATTCTTGTGATTGGAGCAGGAGACGGAGGAGTTGTACGTGAACTGACCAGGTATGATCGTGTCAGCCATATTGATCTGGTGGAGATGGATCCTATGGTAGTAGAAGCCTGTCGCGCATATCTTCCGGGAAATGCCTGCAGGCTGGATGACAGGAGAGTGCATCTTCATTATGAAAATGCGTTGAAATATATACGCCGCTGCGAAAATAAATATGATCTTATTATTGTAGATTCCTCGGATCCCTTTGGCCCATCGGAGGGATTATTTACCCGTGAATTTTACGGAAACTGCTATAATGCGCTGAAGGCGGATGGAATCATGGTTAATCAGCAGGGAAGTCCTTTTTATTCCGAGGATGCGCATGCCATGCAGCGCAGTCACAAAAGAATTGCCAGTACTTTCCAGATCAGCCGTGTTTACCAGGCTCATATTCCTACCTTTGCTGCCGGCTACTGGCTGTTTGGTTTTGCAAGCAAAAAGTACCATCCGGTGGATGATCTGGATCCGGAGGCATGGAACGCCTTGAATCTTCGCACCCGTTACTATACCACAAGGCTTCACAGAGGCGCCTTTTATCTTCCGGCTTTTCTGGAGGAAATGCTTCAGGAGGTGGAGGACTGATTTATGATCTTACCAAATATTGAAAATTTATCGGTTGTGACAGCAGTTTTGAGGAAGCAGAAATTGTTCTTTACGGAGCTCCCTTTGATTCGACCACAAGCTTTCGTCCGGGAGCCAGGTTCGGTCCTTCTGCCATTCGTCATGAAAGCTTTGGACTGGAAACCTACAGCCCTTATCAGGATCGTGACCTTATGGATATCCAGGTATTTGACAGTGGAGATCTGGAGCTTTGCTTCGGCAGCAGTGAAAAGGCGCTTGCTGACATACAGGATCGTGCAGAGGAAATCCTGAAGGAGGGAAAAATGCCGCTGCTCCTGGGGGGAGAGCATCTGGTGACACTGGCTGCTGTGAGAGCTGTCGCCGGGAGATATCCGGGACTTCATATTATTCATTTTGATGCGCACGCAGATTTAAGAGACGATTATCTTGGTGCCCATTTAAGTCATGCGTGTGTTATCCGCAGATGCTATGATATTCTGGGAGATGGACGGATACATCAGTTTTGTATCCGAAGCGGGGAAAGAGAAGAATTCCGGTTTGCAAAAGAGCATACAGATTTTCATCCCTTTACCTTTGAATGCCTGGAAGAAACCGTACAGGAATTGGCCAGGAAGCAGGTTCCGGTATATTTTACCATTGATCTGGACTGTCTGGATCCATCTGTATTTCCGGGAACGGTACACCGGAGGCAGGAGGAGTAAGCTTCCTTGAATTGCTCGATGCTATCCGGAAGGTATCAGAATTAAATATTGTGGGAGCAGATGTCAATGAGCTGGCACCTATGCTGGATCCAAGCGGTGTTTCCACAGCTACAGCATGTAAGGTGGTCAGGGAACTGCTGCTGGCGTTGGCGAAATAAAACAGTTACGAGAATTTAGTATAAAAAAGGAGACAAAAAACATGAGCAGAGTACTTGTAATCGGCTGCGGTGGAGTAGCCAGTGTAGCAATTCAGAAGTGTTGTCAGGCAGATACTGTATTTACAGAACTGTGTATAGCAAGCAGGACAAAAGAAAAATGTGATGCACTTGCCCGGAAACTGGAAGGAAAAACAAAAACAGTTATTACCACCGCAAAGGTGGATGCAGATGATGTAAACCAGCTGATCCAGCTGATCAATAGTTACAAACCGGATCTGGTAATGAACATTGCGCTTCCGTACCAGGATCTGACCATCATGGATGCATGTCTGGCATGTGGTGTAAACTATATGGATACGGCAAACTATGAGCCGGAGGATACGGATGATCCCAAATGGCGTGCTATTTACGAAAAACGCTGTAAGGAAGCGGGATTTTCCGCATATTTTGATTATTCCTGGCAGTGGGCATACCGGAAGAAATTTGAAGAGGCAGGCTTACAGCACTTCTTGGCTGCGGCTTTGACCCGGGTGTTACCCAGGCATATTGTGCATATGCATTAAAGCATGAGTTTGACCAGATCGATACCATTGATATTCTGGACTGCAATGGAGGAGACCACGGATATGCATTTGCAACCAACTTTAATCCGGAAATCAATCTTCGTGAGGTAAGTGCGCCCGGAAGCTACTGGGAGAATGGACACTGGGTGGAAATTCCTCCGATGGCAATCAAGCGGGAATATGATTTTGATCAGGTTGGCGATAAAGATATGTATCTTTTGCATCACGAGGAGATTGAGTCCCTTGCCCAGACAATTCCGGGAGTAAAGAGAATCCGTTTCTTTATGACCTTCGGACAGAGCTATCTGGATCACATGCGCTGTCTGGAGGATGTGGGAATGCTTTCTACTACTCCGATCAACTATAATGGACAGGAAATCGTTCCTATCCAGTTTTTGAAGGCTCTTCTCCCGGATCCGGCCAGCCTGGGTCCACGTACTAAGGGAAAAACTAATATTGGCTGCATTTTCACCGGAGTAAAGGATGGAAAAGAGAAAACCTATTATATTTATAATGTTTGTGATCACCAGGAATGTTATAAAGAGGTTGGAAGTCAGGCAATCAGCTATACGACAGGCGTTCCGGCTATGTGCGGAGCATTAATGATGCTTACCGGAAAATGGATTCGCCCGGGAGTGTACACAGTAGAAGAATTTGATCCGGATCCGTTCCTGGAAGCACTTGACAAATATGGACTTCCACGCAGAGAAAATCATGATCCGGAGCTGGTGGATTAATGGAAAGAATAGATACAAGACCACCCTTTGCAGCGTCCGGCGGAGTTATTCCGCCGGAGTTGCGGAAGATCAAAACACCTTGTTATGTTCTCGACGAAGCGGCGCTTATAAAAAATGCAGAATTAATGGGGAATATTGCCAAAAGAACTGGCTGCAAAATGCTGCTGGCACAGAAGGCTTTCAGTAATTATGACTGCTATCAGCTTTTGGAACCTTATCTGACAGGAACAGAAGCAAGCGGACTGTACGAAGCCAGGCTTGGTGCCCAGGAGATGCCTGGAAAAGAGGTACATGTATTTTGCGCCGGATATCGTGAGGATGAATTTGAGGAGCTGCTTAGCTTTGCAGATCATATAGTGTTTAACTCACCTTCTCAGCTTCTTCGCTTTGGGAAAAGAGTGAAGGAGGCCGGGAAAAGTGCAGGGCTTCGGATCAATCCGGAATGCTCTACCAGGAGGGACATGCTATTTATGATCCTTGTGCTCCAGGCAGCCGCATGGGTACCACAAGAGCGCAGTGGGAGACAGCGGTGAGAAAGCATCCGGAGCTGATCGGATTATTGGATGGTATTCATTTTCATACCCTTTGTGAGCAGGACTCTTCTGATCTGGAAACTACTCTTACAGCAGTAAAGACGAAATTCGGAGATCTGATTTCTCAGATGAAATGGCTGAACCTGGGAGGAGGACATCATATTACAAGACCAGGCTATGATATTGCACGGCTTGAGAAGTGCATTAGAGCAGCAAAGGAAGAATGGAAGGTAGATGTTTATCTGGAGCCTGGAGAGGCATGGGCCTTAAATGCAGGATTCTTTTTGACAACTGTTCTGGATGTGCTGCAAAATGGTGATACTCGGCTTGCGATTTTGGATGGAAGTGCTGCCTGTCATATGCCGGATGTTCTGGAAATGCCTTATCGTCCTCCTCTTCTTGGAGCAGATGAACCGGGAGAAAATGCAGTCACAATCCGGCTCGGAGGACCAACCTGCCTGTCAGGAGATATCATAGGAGATTACAGCTTTTCAGAGCCGTTTGAAGTACGGAGATATCCTCATGTTTGGTGATATGGCCATTTATACAACCTGCAAAAACAATACCTTTAATGGAATGCCTTTGCCTGATATATGGCTGAGACATGGCGATAAAACCATGGAACGTCTTACTGATTTTGGGTATGAAGATTTTAAAGGCAGACTTGGACGCTGCAGGAAATAAGAGCAGTTTTTTTGAAAATCTGACATGATGTAGCTATTGGTGTCATAAATACAGGAAATACTGGGATTATTTCATGTTTCAAAAAGGTGTGGATCTGCATTTGGTTAAGATAATTTGACAGGTTCTTATAAAACAAATAAATTTGATAAAATATGTAAAGTTTTAGTTGGATTTTAAGCATTTTGTGGTACACTGATATAGTATATCAAAAATGGGAGGGAGATTCAAAAATGAGCAAAAACGAAGGAAAAGGGTTAAAGTCTTTTAACAAGGGGTTCCAAGTGCCTGATACCTACATTATCATCTTTTTAGTAGTTGTTGTCGCAGCACTTATGACATTTCTTGTACCAAAGGGATTTTACGAAACACAGGATATTTCATATATGATCAATGGTGTTGAGAAAACCCGTACAGTAATCAAAGACGGAAGTTTCCAGTATCTGACAGATGATACGGGAAATGTAGTAACAGAAGGAGTAGCACTCTTTAGTGGAGATGGTGGAACAGGATTCTTCAACTATATGTATAACGGAATTGTAAATAGTTCTGCAATCGAGATTATCGCATTTCTTATGGTAGTAGGCGGTGCATTCGGTATCATGATCCGTACAGGTGCGATTGAATCTGGATTGATCGGATTGATCCGCAAGTCAAAGGGAGCAGAAAAACTATTGATTCCGGTACTTTTTCGTACTGTTTTCTCTTGGTGGAGCAGTTTTCGGGATGGGAGAAGAAGCGCTTCCGTTTACTATGATTCTTTGTCCGTTGTTTGTAGCAGTTGGATATGATTCAGTTATTGCAGTTCTTGTTACTTATGTTGCAACACAGATTGGTTTCGGTTCATCCTGGATGAATCCATTCTCTGTAGGTATTGCACAGGGTATTGCAGGTATTGACGTATTCTCCGGAGCAG
>ENA-OPZM01000106-OPZM01000106.1-human-gut-metagenome-genome-assembly--contig:-NODE-106-length-34615-cov-3.478804_pt1 | contig 34615 bp, 45 predicted proteins | sample MGYA00242478_ERZ504493 | MGnify/ENA primary metagenome ERZ504493 (study PRJEB26092, sample SAMD00036227) | human gut metagenome | host: Homo sapiens | study: EMG produced TPA metagenomics assembly of... | reverse complement strand
ACACGGAGTTTGTGGGTCGCTGTTTTTTTAGTAAGGGTTGGTTTTCTTGTTGTTTTTGATATTCATATAAGTATTGTATCCGTTACGGATAGATTTGACCAGTTAAAAAAATATGATCTTTTTTGTTAAAAATTTCTGAAGACTGTCCTGTGAAATTGCAAAATATGATCTGATATGCTATGATAGTCGGGACAAACCGTAGAATGCCGGAAGAAAGGAGGCAAGATTTCATGCGAAAAAAGCTTCTGGCAGTTATTTTATGTGCTTCTATGCTTTTCCCTGCATCCGTATCAGCAGAGGTACTGGGATATGAAGCAACACTGGATACATATACAAAGGAGAAAAAAACACCTCAGCAGTTTCAGATCGATGATGGGGCGGGAAATACAGTAAATGTTTTGGCGAAGAGTGATACGCTTTATGTTACAGCGAAAAATACGGAAATCCGGTCCAATCCGGGAGACAGTGGTACAGAGCTGCGTTCTGTGATCCTGGGAACGAAACTTGAAAGAGTTGCAGTCTGTGATAATGGCTGGAGCAAGGTGACCTTCCAAAAGAAAGGTGAGGATAAGATCATCGGTTATGTTTCGGACAGCGTGCTCAGTGATATGGAGATCGTAAATAAATTTACGGATACAGTTACAGCGGCACAGGACAGTGATATCCTGGATTATCCCGGCAAGAAGGACGGAGAGGTTGTAGGAGAGGTCCTTCAGGATGATGAGCTGAAAAGAACAGGTACGGTAGATGCTATCTGGAGCAGGATCGTTTACACAGATGACAGTGGTTCAGATCACGTCGGCTATATTCCGACCAGCTGTCTGGAAGGTTATCAGGCTACGGAAGTGGCCAAGGCAGAGCAGGAAAAGAATACAAAAGCAGGATCCCTTACCAAGAGTTCCGGAGAGGGCGTTTTTGCGGATGCGGTGGATGGTGTAACTTCCACAGGTGGTTCCGGAAGTACCGCAGCTGGCGTACAGATCGGAACGCCGGTATCAGTATCTTCTGACGCGACACTGAAACCACTGGGAACATTCCGGATCACGCATTATTGTCCGTGCAGCATCTGCTGCGGACCATGGGCGAATGGAATTACTTCCACAGGAGTAACGGCCACTACCAACCGTACGATCGCAGTGGATCCGAGTCAGATCCCATACGGTTCCAAAGTAGTGATCAATGGACAGGTTTATGTTGCAGAGGACTGCGGAGGAGCGATCCGGACCAATTGCATTGATGTATATGTGGCAACACACTCCGAAGCAGAGCAGAAGGGCGTGTTTTATACAGAAGTTTATTTGCTTCAGTGATCAGAAAAAGACTGCTGTAGATTCCACAAGGGATTTGCAGCAGTTTTTTGTATAAAAAAACTCTGACCAGCAGAGGCTATTCTGCGATCAGAGTAAAAAAATAATGCCCAGAGCCGGAATCGAACCAGCGACACGAGGATTTTCAGTCCTCTGCTCTACCAACTGAGCTATCTGGGCATGTCTCTTTCGAGTACTTTGTTACTTTAACACATTTATGTAGAGAATGCAAGGAAAAAATAAAAAAAAGCAGATGTTTTTCTGAAAAATCTGATTTTCAAAAAAACATCTGCAATATTATGGCTACAGATTTATCTGGCAGCAAGATAGATTTTTTCCATATCTTTCATGTTCAGCTGTTTGAACACACCGATGGTACGGGTGTCTTCAAAGCTGCATTTAAACGCCAGATCATGGATCTCCTTTTCTGTAAGATCAAGACCAAGCTCATGAAGGCTGGTAGGCATCTGGATGGAACGAAAATAATCTTCCATGGCTTCAATGCCGGCAAGGGCAGTTTTGTTGAAGTCAGTACTGCAGGGAATGTCAAATATATTGACTGCAAACTGGGCAAAGCGTTCCGGATTCGCATCATAAACGTAACGTGCCCAGCTTCCCCACAAAGCGGCAAGACCAGCTCCGTGAGCTACATCGTAGGTGCCGCCCAGTTCATGCTCCAGCTGGTGACAGGCCCAGTCACCACCGCCGGTTCCGCAGCCGGTAAGTCCATTGTGGGAAAGGCTGCCGGCCCACATGATCTCTGCCCGTGCAGTATAATTATCCGGCTCCTTCATCAGGATTCGGGAGTTATAGATCACAGTCTGCATCAGAGATTCGCTGATACTGTCAGTGATCTCCATGGTTTCGATATTTACAAAGTACCGTTCCATAGTATGCATCAGGATATCCACACAGCCGCTTTCGGTCTGATATTGCGGCAGGTATAGGTGAGTCGAGGATTTAAAATAGCAAAACGTGGGCGGCACAGATCGTTGCGGGCACTACTCCGTTTCAGCCAGCCATCTTCATTGGTGATCACACAGGATCCGCTCATTTCACTTCCGGAAGCTGCGATCGTCAGGATAACGCCTACGGGAAGACAGGCTTTTGGGGTTTCGGTGCGGAGAAAAAAGTTCCATACATCTGTATCCGGATTGGCAAGTCCATAGCCGATGGCCTTGCAGGAATCAATAACGCTGCCACCGCCAACAGCCAAAAGAAAATCAACCTGTTCTTTGCGGCAAAGCTCAATACCCTCACGTACCTTAGAGAGACGGGGATTGGGAAGCACACCGCCAAGAGTGACATAGGAGATCCCGGCTTCATCCAGAGAAGATCGGATCTCATCGATCAGACCGGAGCTTACTGCACTGTGGCTGCCATAATGGATCAGTACTTTGCTGCAGTTCTGCTCTTTTAGAACAGTGCCGATCTTAAGGTGTGTATCTTTCCCGAAAATAACCCGGGTAGGGGTAAAATATTCAAAATTTCTCATAGAGATTAGGCTCCTTTTTATGATCCGCAGGGGTATCATCTTGGTTCATTTAATTGGTTTAAAGACGTTATAATAATAGCATAGAAGAGAAACAGACGCAAATAAAAGCTATTGAAAAAAAGGTGTAATTTTTGGGGAATGTGGTATAATGACTTCTGTGAAGGAAAAGTGACCTGATCACAGAAACAGACCAATGCGAAGCGTATATTATAGAACAGATCCAAACGAAGAAGAAAGCAGGTGTCTGAAATGGAGAATATCATTATCATAGGAGCAGGTCCGGCCGGGATCTCGGCAGCACTTTATGCGGCAAGAGGAAATATGGATCCGCTGATCATAAATACAGGGATCGGTTCACTGGAAAAAGCGGAGAAGATCGAGAACTATTACGGACTGGAGCAGCCGCTGTCCGGCAGAGAACTTTTCGGAAGAGGTCTTGCCCAGGCAAGAGCACTTGGAGTACGGATCCTGGATGCCCAGGTTGTGGGAATGGGTGGTTTTGATACTTTTGAGGTGAAAACTACCGCAGGAGATTTTGAGGCACGCAGCGTGATCCTGGCAACCGGAAGCAGGAGAGCTTCTGCCAGGATTCCGGGAGTAAAGGAATTTGAGGGAAAAGGTGTCAGCTACTGCGCAGTATGTGACGCATTTTTTTACAGAGGAAAAGAAGTGGCAGTGCTTGGAAACAGTGATTTTGCTCTTCATGAAGCAGAAGAACTTTCTCATACCGCTTCCCGTGTGACGATCTTTACAGATGGAAAGAAACCGGAATTTTCAAGAGAAAATCCGCTTCCGGTTAACACCATGAAGATCCAGGCGATCGAAGGGGATGAGCGTGTTTCCGGCATCCGCCTGAAAAGTGATGTGTCCATGCAGGAAGCAGGTACCGGAGCAGATTCTTTTGTGCCGACAGAGGGAGTCTTTGTAGCACTTGGTACAGCCGGAAGCTCGGAGATGGCTCGCCAGATCGGAGCGGAACTGAATAGAGAAAAGAAAGATCCGGTCAAATGAAGGAGATGGAGATACAGTTCCGGGACTGTATGCAGCAGGTGATTGCACCGGTGGACTTCTCCAGGTGGCAAAAGCTGTTCATGACGGTGCCCAGGCAGGACTTTCCGCCTGTCAGTATGTGCGGAAGCTTCTGAAGGCGTAAGCATAAGCTGATACTAAAAATAAATACAGGATCAAGGAGGAATTTTATCATGGCAAAAGTTTTTACAACAGACAATTTTGAAACTGAGGTATTAAAGCAGAAAAGCCGGTACTGGTAGATTTTTGGGCAACCTGGTGCGGACCATGCAGACGTCAGGCTCCGGTCGTGGAAGAGCTTGCAGAAGCCGGATATGAGGTTGGCAAGGTTGACGTAGACAAAGAGCCATCACTGGCACAGCAGTACAAGATCATGAGTATCCCCACACTGCTGGTATTCAAAGAAGGAAAAGAGACCGCACGTTTTGTGGGACTGACATCAAAGACAGAGCTTGAGGCAGCGCTTCAGTAACCAAAACAGAAAACAGAAAAAACAGATACAGCTCTGGGAACCGAAACGGTTTCCGGAGCATTGTTGGTTTACTGAAAATTTTAGACAAGGGTTAATAAAATATGGATGAGAAAATAATAAAAAAGAATGCAGTGCCTGTGATCGCGGCAATGATCACAGCGCTGGCCTTTTCTTTTACGGGCCTTCCAATGGATGGAAATACTTCTGTAGAAAAAATGAGCGATGTTTATAATGGATTGGGATGCACGAGCTTGCTTGCATGGATCCTGCTTCTTATTTTATACGTGAAGGATGGGAGGGCTACCGGAAATACAGAAACTGGCAGGCACATGTTTTGGCAGTGATTTTTTCGGCGGGAATGCTTCTTGGAACTTCTTATTTTACAAATGGAAACTGGGATTTTCTGTTTGGCGCAAAGAAACAGATCCTGATCTCAGCCGGATGCTTTATAGGATTTTATATTATCTGTGATATGGGAATCACTTATTTCTGGAGGATTCCTGAGATGGAGTTTTTCCGAAAGGCCTGCGGGCGTATCCCGGCCAGAGAGGAAGAAGTAATGTGGTTCCGCCTGGCAAAGATATCTATGATCATTGGATGGACACCGTTTATCCTGGCGTTTCTCCCAGGCTCGATCCCGGCGGATGGATTTCGGCAGCTGGATGTATTTTTGGGAGCCATGCCGCTGGACAATCATCATCCATGGTCCTGACGATGATCATGGGTGGACTGCTGACACTTGGAAAAACTATCTGGTGTTATAATTTTGGAGTATTTCTGATCGTCATTGTGTTTACTTCTGTGGAAATCTGGTGTTACAGTGCGGTAGTCCGCTATCTGTACAGATGGAAGGCTCCAAAATGGATACTTTTTGGTACTGTTCTGCTGTTTGCATTTGTTCCTATATTTGGAAGCTATGCGCAGGCAGTGATCAAAGATGGCTTGTATACGGCAGTCATTACTTTGTATTTTGCAGTGTATATAGATATTTGTCATTCCTTTTCCAAGAGAAAGGCAGTATATTTATTTCTTCTGGGAATCAGTGTCTGTCTTACCCGAAATAATGGCATTCATCTGGTCCTGCCTTCTTTGATCCTTTTGTTTTTCTTCCTGGTAAAGGGAGCGAGGAAATATGCATTTATTGTGGCTGTCTGTGTTTTTGCCTGTTATCTGGGTGTAGAAAAGGGGGCAGCACCTGCCCTTGGCGTGGCACCTGGATCCCGATGTGAAATGCTTTCGGTACCGTTTCAGCAGACTGCCCGATATCTGAGAGAATATCCGGATGATGTAACCGCAAGTGAGAAGAAAGCGATCAACAGGATCCTGGATTATGATGTTCTTGCCGAGAAGTATAATCCGGAACTGTCGGATCCTGTGAAAATTACATTCAGGTTCAGAGATAATGATGATGATCCTAAATTGGATGGATACATGAAGGATTATTTTAAAGCCTGGTTTGCCATGTTACGTCGTCATCCGGGAGTATATATCCAGGCAACATTGAATAATATTTACAGTTATAATGATCCGTTCCATATGGGAAGAGGACAGCAGGGCGTGTACCGGTTCTACATAGATAAAATGTATCAGAAGAAAGCCGGGATCGATGTCAGTTATGTTGGACCCAAAAAAATCCAGTATATATTCCGGCTTTATGATGAATTATGGATGCGCGCACCTGGCCTGGGACTTATCTTAAGTGCAGGAACGTATACATGGCTTACCCTGTTGCTGATGGGATATCTTATGGTGAAGAAACAATGGAAAAAAATCCTGATCTTTGCCATACCGGTGCTGAATATACTGATATGTCTTGTTTCTCCTGTAAATGGGCTGATCCGTTATATGTGGCCGGTAATGACTATTATGCCGATGCTGTTCTGGTGGATTCTGCAGCCGGCACCAAAAACGCCTTCAAATTAAAAAAGATTCATCATTTCATAAAGACGTCTTTTATCCAGAATGCGGATCGATCCCCGTGAGATCTGGATAGAGCCGTCTTTATTCATTTTTTTTAGGCTGCGGCTGACAGCTTCCCTGGCACTTCCGATGGAGCGGGCGATGGCTTCCTGCGTGAGAGCAAGCTCGTCGGAACCGGTATCTGCAGCTTCATCCAGAAGAAAGGCTGCGATCCTCTGAGTCAGGGTCATAAAAAATGTCCGTTCGATTCCTGCAATCACATCTGAGAAATGTTCAGTTGTCCGTTTGTAGATGAAGTTTTCCAGATAGATATTGTTTTTCATCAGCCGGGAAAAAGGAACTGCCGGAAGCAGAAGCAGATCACAGTCTGTTTCTGCATCGATCTGTACATCAAATGTAATGGCAGAAAGCATGCAGGAGGCGGAAAGAGTGCAGATATCACTGTCCCTTAAACGGTACAGGGTAGCCTCTTTTCCCTGAGCGGACAGTAGATAAACGCGGAGAACTCCCTTCAGAAGAAAAAGAGTTCCCAGGCACTGGCGCTCTTCAGACTGTATGGCGGCACCTGCCGGGTAATGAAGCTCGCGAATGTTATCAAGAAGAAAATTCTGATCTTCTTCCGTCATATGTTCCCAGAAGGGAAACGCCTGAAAATAATTCAGACAGCTGTTTCGATTCATAAAAAGATTACTCCTTTATAAAAATATATAGTACTCATTTTAACGCTGCTTGGATGGAAATACAACAAAAACGGCATTTTTGCGGCAGGAGGGAAATCCCTGTTTGTTACTGTTCACTCCGTTCTCAGCAACACGCTTCGCGATGCACAGAATTTATGCTGATCGCATAAATTCGCGCGGTATGTCTCTAACCCCTGTTTTTCTATTTACATCCAGTGGCGGGAACGTTATAATCATAAAGCGAAAAGGATCAACAGAGAAATAATGAAAACTGCCGGGGAAAGAAATTATCCGGCAGAAGTTAGGAGAATATAAAATTTGAAAATCTTACTTGCAGCATGCAATGCAAAATATATCCATTCCAATCTTGCGGTATATAACTTGAAATCCTGTTCCGGAGAATACAGCTCCAGGGTTGTGGTCAAAGAGTACACGATCAATCAGCTCAGGGATGACATTTTAAAAGATATTTATCTGGAGCAGCCGGATGTGATCTGCTTTTCCTGCTATATCTGGAATATTTCTTTTGTCAGGGAACTGGTGCCGGATCTTAAGAAAATTCTTCCACAGGTGGAGTTTTGGGCAGGAGGCCCGGAGGTATCCTACGATGCGGTGGAATTTCTGAAAAAGAATCCTGCGTTTTTTGGAGTGATGGTGGGAGAAGGAGAGGAAACCTTCCATGAACTGGCAGGTTATTATATAGAAAGAAAACCGGAAACTTTGAGCGAGATCCGTGGAGTGGCTTTTCGTGATGAAAACAAAGACAGGAATATTGTACACACGGCTGGCGGGATTGATGGATCTAAGTAAAGTTCCGTTTGCATACAGCAATCTTACAGAGTTTAAAAACCGCATTATTTATTATGAGAGCAGCAGGGGATGTCCCTTTTCCTGCAGCTATTGCCTTTCTTCCATAGATAAGAAGCTTCGGTTCCGTGATATTGAGCTTGTAAAAAAGGAATTGCAGTTTTTTATTGATAATAAAGTTCCTCAGGTCAAATTTGTGGATCGTACTTTCAACTGCAAGCATGACCATGCCATGGAGATCTGGAGGTATATTACGGAGCATGACAACGGGATCACCAATTTTCATTTTGAAATTTCAGCAGATCTTCTCCGTGCGGAGGAGCTGGCGCTGATGAAAACCATGCGTCCGGGTCTGATCCAGCTGGAGATTGGTGTACAGTCTACCAATCCTCAGACCATCAAAGCCATTCGGAGAACCATGGATTTTGAAAAGCTGAAAAGGATTGTAGAGCAGATCCACAGCTTTGGAAATATCCACCAGCATCTGGATCTGATCGCAGGACTTCCCTATGAGGGCTATGATAGCTTCCACAAGTCCTTCTGCGATGTTTACGCACTGCATCCGGAACAGTTTCAGCTTGGTTTTCTGAAGGTGCTGAAGGGATCACACATGATGGAAATGACAGGGGAATATCAGATTTTTTACAAGGATCGGGAACCCTATGAGGTACTTTCCACAGCCTGGCTGACCTACGGGGAGATTTTAAGGCTGAAAATGGTGGAAAGTATGGTGGAAGTGTATTATAATAGTGGGCAGTTCAAAAATACCCTTGTATTTCTGGAGAAGTATTTTGACGATCCTTTCCAGATGTATGAGCACTTGGCAGATTTTATGAGAAAAAAGGATACTCGGAGATCTCTCATTCCAGAATGAGGCGCTATGAGATTCTTATGGAGTTTGCCGGAGAACAGAAAGAGATCCCGCTGGAAGCACTTTCCGATGTAATGCTCCTCGATCTGTATCTTCGAGAGAATTTAAAGAGCAGGCCATCCTTTGCTTCAGACCAGAAGCCGTATGAGCGGCAGATCTGGGATTACCGGAAAGCAAAAAAAATCCCGAAAACCGCCCATATCGAGGTGTTCCGGGATGGAAAGAGGCTTCTTTTTGATTATACAGACAGGGATCCTTTGACCAACAATGCACAATTAACGGATATTACAGATGAGGTGAATAATAATTATGGGAATGTTTGATCCGAAAAAAAGGAAAGTGATCACAGCGATCATCGCAGTTATTCTGGTACTGGCAATGGTAGTTCCGACTGTGATTTCGCTTATCATTTATTAAGGCGGCAGTTATGAAACTTGGAAAAAAGGCACTGGAGGCGCTTCAGGCAGAAATAGACGGGCGGCTTATGCCGGGAGATGAGCTGATCGTGGCAGGCCCTGTGGCTGCAGAAGGAACTGCATGGATCACAAAGAATTATCATGACAGACTGCGGGATGTTTTTTGCAGAACGGTTTCTAGAGGATGTTGTGAAGCTTCCGGAGGTTTACGGAATAGGAACAGAAAAAGAGAATAATAAGATCTGGAAAATGGCGGAAGAATCCGGAGCCAGTGCCCGATATCTGATGGGAGAAGGTGGCTTTCTTGCTGCCCTCTGGAAAATAGCGGAGGCATCCGGGGTAGGTCTTAGCGCAGATCTTCGGAGTGTGCCCATTCGACAGGAAACCATAGAGATCTGTGAGGTCTTTGATGTGAATCCGTACAAGCTACTTTCCGGCGGAAGTATTCTTCTGGGAATCCGTGGAGGCGATGCGTTTGTGCAGCAGCTGCGGCGAGAGGGGATCATGGCAGCAGTGATCGGACAGACCGATTCCGGAAATGACAGGCTTCTTTACAGCGGCGGAAATGCCAGATATCTGGAACGGCCGGCAGAAGATGAAATCAAAAAGCTTGGCTTTTTGATTTCATGAGCAAGCAGCGAAGCGGAGTGCGAATGCATATTTTGTATATTTAATGTTATGTAGAAAAGAGGAAAATAATAAATGGGAGTTTTGAATATTGTGCTCCATGAGCCGGAAATTCCGGCAAATACAGGAAATATCGGCAGAACCTGTGTGGCAACAGGAACCAGGCTGCATCTGATCGAACCGCTTGGTTTCCGCCTGAATGAAAAGGCCATCAAGCGTGCAGGTATGGATTATTGGGAACAACTGGATGTGACCAGATATCTGGACTATGAGGATTTTCTCAAAAAGAATCCGGGAGCAAAGATTTATTACGCAACCACCAAGGCACCTCAGACTTATACAGATGTGCAGTATGAGGATGACTGTTTCATTATGTTTGGCAAGGAGAGTGCGGGAATCCCGGAGGATATTCTGGTAAACAATCAGGAAACCTGCGTGCGGATCCCGATGATCGGAGATATCCGTTCCCTGAATTTAAGCAATTCAGTTGCTATTGTGCTTTATGAGGCGCTGCGACAGCATAATTTTACGCATATGAATCTGGAAGGCCATTTGAGAAATTACGACTGGAAATAAGCCTGCAAAGAGTAAATAAAACCTCTGATCTGGAAATACTGTAGGAGATATTTCTTTTACAGCCTTCCGGATCAGAGGTTTTTTGATGTTTTATTTTGTTTTTTCCAGTGTAAAGATAAATTCTGTTCCAACACCTACGGTGCTGATCACATTGATATTCTGTTTATGAGCGTTGATGATCTCTTTTACAATGGCAAGGCCAAGCCCGGTACCCTTGCGGTCTTTTCCACGGGAGACATCGATCTTATAGAAACGGTCCCAGATCCTGGAAAGACTTTCCTTTGGAATTCCGGTTCCATGGTCTTTGACTGAGACAAAAACCTTGCCATGGTTGACGGTGGTTTCCAGTGTGATGGAAGAATTGTCACTGCTAAATTTTACTGCATTGTCCAATAAATTGTACAGTACCTGTTGGATCTGTTCCATATCTGCACGGACAAAAAGCTCTTTTCCCGCAAGGAAGAGCTCCAGACGGATGTTTCGTTCCGTACAGATTCCTTCAAAGGTGGCGGCTGTGGTACGGATCGTTTCATTGATATCAAAACGCCGCATATGCATCATACGCTTTTTGACATCCAGTTCGTTTAAGGTAAGGAGACTTCGGGTAAGCTTCTCCAGACGGGTGGATTCAAAAGCAATGACCCTTAGATAACGGTCCTGCATTTCCGGTGGGATGGTACCGTCCAGCATGGCTTCCACATAGCCTTTGATGGAGGTCAGAGGTGATCGGAAATCATGGGACACATTGGAAATGAGCTGCCGTTGATACTCTCCGTTTTTGTTCAGCTTGTCTGCCATGTAATTCAGGGAGTGGGAAAGATATCCCATCTCATCTTCAGAATCTACGGGGATCGTGTAGGAAAGATTTCCGTTGGCAAATTCCAGGGCACCCTTTAAGATTTCTTTCAGAGGTTTATGGACCCTGTAAAAATAGATCAGAAGAAAACTGAAAAACAGTGCATAGATCACAATAAAGATCAGTACCATAACCTCTACGATATTGCTGCGGCTTTCGTAGAGGTTTTTCATAGGATAGTGGATCACCAGATAACCGATCACCAGATCTGTATCTTTTATGGGAACAACTGTGCTTAACTGTGCGGTTTTTAATGTCCCGTAAAACGTACCGGAAGAATAGCAAGTATCTTCGTAATCTTCCGGCCGGAAGCTCCTGACGGTGATAGCACCGGAATCAGAGGACTGCTGGTTTGTGTTTATCAGAACGGTCCCATCTGTATCCATAACCCAGAAATCTGCATTTTGAAAGGCTGCTGCTGAGGAAAGAGCCAGGATGAGGGATTCGTTTTTGGGGCTTTTTACAGCCTGACGAAGTTCATTTTTGGAAACCAGCTGGCTGGCAGTGCGGTAAAGAGACTCTCCGGTAGAGCGCTCCAGCCTTTTTTCTACCAGGTAGGAGCCGCCGGAGGAAAGCAGCAGAAAGCAGATTCCGCCCAGCATAAAGTACAGGATCAGCAGTTTAGTATAAAGATGCAGTTTCATGAATCCTTTACCTCAAATTTGTAACCGATTCCCCAGACTGTGGAAAGAGCCCAGTTTGGGTTATCCTTGATCTTTTCACGGAGACGTTTGATGTGAACGTCTACGGTTCTGGTATCACCAATGTATTCATAGCCCCAGATGTGATCCAGAAGCTGTTCTCTTGTGAAAACCTGATTGGGAGAAGCTGCCAGGAAATAGAGAAGCTCCAACTCCTTTGGCGGCATATCAATCTGGTGTCCCATATAAGTTACAGAATAGTTGGTTAGGTTGATCACCAGATCCGGATAGGAAACACATTTTTCCTTTGGCGCGGCAGACGGAGATTTTACATGAAATCTGCGCAGTACCGCACGGACACGTGCCACCAGCTCTTTGGAGTCAAAAGGCTTAATGATGTAATCATCCGCTCCAAGCTCCAGTCCCAGGACTTTGTCAAAGGTTTCTCCCTTGGCGGAAAGCATAATGATCGGTACATCGGAGGTGTGACGGATCTCACGGCATACCTGGTATCCGTCAATGCCCGGAAGCATGAGATCCAGAAGGATCAGATCCGGGTGAAAAATATGGAACTGCTTCAGGGCTTCCTCGCCGTCATTTACGATCTTAGTCTCAAAGCATTCTTTTGTGAGATAGAGAGCAACCAGCTCTGCAATGTTGTTGTCATCGTCAACAATGAGGATTTTCTGTTTTGTAGCCATGGTTTCAGCTCCTTTTTTATTTCTTGAATTCTACAATGGTCACGCCGGCATCGCCTTCTCCGAATTCGCCGAGACGGAAGGAAGCTACGTGCTTCTGGCGCTTCAGGTAATTGTGGACACCTTTGCGGAGGGCACCGGTACCTTTTCCGTGAACGATACGGACGGATTTCATGTGTGCGATATAGGCGTCATCCAGATATTTATCCAGCTCTGCAACTGCCTCATCTACGGTTTTTCCAAGAAGATTGATCTCTGTGGAAATGCTGGCTGCCTTGGACATACGGATCTTTCCGGCACCGGTGCGCTGCATGGACGGAGTGGTGATCACCGGTTCGTCCACAAGCTCCAGATCGGAGATATGAACCTTGGAACGGATGATACCCATCTGCACAAAGAGATATCCTTTGGAATCCGGATGACTGGAAACTGTTCCCTTGAGATTCAGGCTGAGCACCTTTACGGTATCGCCAAGAGAAAGATCGGATGGTTTCAGCTGTTTTTTTGGCTTTTGCTTCTGCTGTTTGGAAGACATTCCAGTTTCGGCTTTTGACATACGTTTTTTCAGGTTCTGGCGCTCTTTTTCCACGGAAGCGGTATCTACGTGATCCTTCTGGAATTTATGGAAAAGCTTCATGGTCTGATCTGCGTATTCCTTGGTATCGCGGAGGATCGCATGTGCCTGTTCATTGGCTTCTCTGAGAATCCGCTCTTTACGTTCATCCAGCTTTTCTTCTTTTTCCTGAAGGGATTTTTTCAGATCTTCTACCTGTTCTTTATAACGAGCAATTTCAGCACGCTCGTTTTCGATGGTGACACGGCTCTGCTCCAGGGATGTCAGAACATCTTCAAAAGATTCATCCTGCTCGCTGATCTGTTCTTTTGCTTTGTCGATGATGAAATCCGGAAGCCCCAGCTTGGAAGAAATGGCAAATGCGTTACTTTTTCCCGGAACACCGATCAGAAGGCGGTAGGTCGGACGTAAGGTTTCTACATCGAATTCACAGCAGGCATTTTCCACACCCGGAGTGGAGAGGGCATAGATCTTCAGTTCGCTGTAATGTGTGGTCGCCATGGTACGGATACCCTGCTCGTGAAGATGTGACAGGATCGCAATGGCAAGAGCGGCACCCTCTGTAGGGTCAGTACCGGCACCAAGCTCATCGAAGAGGACCAGGGAATCCTGATCTGCGGATTTCAGGAAGGAAACCACGTTTGTCATATGAGAGGAGAAGGTACTTAAGGACTGTTCAATGCTCTGCTCATCTCCGATATCAGCATAAACCTCGCGGAAAAGTGCAAGTTCGGAACGATCGAGCGCCGGGATATGGAGACCCGACTGTCCCATCATGGTAAGAAGACCTACGGTTTTCAGAGAAACAGTTTTACCACCGGTGTTTGGTCCGGTGACAACCAGGAGGTCAAAATCATCCCCGAGACGGATGTCAATAGGAACGGCTTTTTTCTTATCGATCAGTGGATGACGGGCCTGGCGAAGCCGGATCCGGCCTTCTGTGTTGAAAATAGGTTCACTGGCGTTCATGTCCATGGCAAGTGCAGCACGGGCAAAAATAAAATCTAGCTGTACCATGATGGAAAGATCTGCGTGAATAGCTTCCAGCTCAGCAGCTACCTGCTGGCTTAAGGATGCAAGGATCACTTCGATCTCTTTCTGCTCTTTCAGCTCCAGCTCGCGGATGTCGTTGTTTAGCTTGACAACAGCCATGGGCTCAATGAAAAGGGTGGAGCCAGTGGCTGACTGGTCGTGGATCATACCGGGAACCTGGCCTTTATATTCAGCCTTTACTGGGATACAGTAGCGACCGTCACGCATGGTGATAACGGAATCCTGAAGATAATTCCTAGCACTTCCTGCAACCAGAGAAGAAAGCTGGGTGTGTATCCGGTCGTTGGTGGCTTTGATGCTGCGGCGGATCTGACGAAGTGTACTGCTGGCATCGTCACTTATCTCATCCTCAGAAAGGATACAGCGGCGGATCTCTGTACTAAGGGGCGTCAGAGGCTCCAGTGCCGCAAACATTCCATCAAGGGAATCAGTCATTCCGTCATCACGATCACTTCTGGAATAGGCCTTTACACGACCGGTATTCTCGAGAAGACTGCAGACAGAAAGCAGCTCCGGTGCATTCAGAGCGCTGCCCACAGTAAGACGTTTTAATGTGCCACGGATATCCTTGACACTGCCGAAGGAAATGCCGCCTTTTTTGAACAGGCGGGCAAGGGCATCGTGTGTTTGTAACTGCATGGACCGGATTTCATCAATGTCCGTGGAAGGGGTGAGCTTCCTGCAGAGATCTTTTCCCATGGGGGAGGAGGCCTTGTCTGTGAGCAGATCTATGATTTTATAGTATTCAAGTGCTTTGTATGCTTTTTTGTTCATTGTTGCTGTAGTTACTCCTTTTTGTTACTTCTGTTGATTCTGTGTTTTTCTGCGCAACACAGGATATGCAAAAAAACACTTCGTTTCCTATTTTACATGATTTCCATAGCAAAGGAAAGTAAAATGTGTTATGATACTGAATAAAGCCCGGAAGTAAATGGAAACCGCGCAGAAATGCAGGGAAGCTCGGACCGGGGTACAGCCAGAGATCGTAAAGAAAGACTGGTTGTGAATGCAAAGTGTGAAGTAGATGCGTTCGTAAGTATGTCCGCTTTGAAAGTAAAAAGAACAGAAAGGCAAGAAATTTATGCGTTTTTTAAATGAATTACATGAAGGAGACAGAGTAAACGGGATCTATCTCTGCAAACAGAAACAGGCAGCTACAACGAAGAATGGCAAGCCTTATGAGAATCTGATCCTTCAGGATAAAACAGGTGTGATCGATGGTAAGATCTGGGATCCCAATTCCCTGGGAATTGATGATTTTGATGCTCTTGATTACATTGAAATCATGGGAGATGTGACAAGCTTTGCAGGCGCCATGCAGCTGAATATCAAGAGAGCACGCAAGGCAGGAGAAGGGGAGTATGATCCGGCAGATTATCTTCCTACCAGTGAGAACAGTGTGGATGATATGCAGAGCCAGCTGCGAGAGCTTATCAACAGTGTGAAGAATCCCTATCTTTCCCAGCTTCTGAAGAAGCTTTTTGTAGAAGATCAGGAATTTATGAAGATATTTGAGGGACATTCTGCGGCCAAGACCGTACATCATGGCTTTATTGGTGGATTGATGGAACATACTCTTGGAGTGACACGTCTCTGTGATTACATGGCGAATGCATATCCGGTTTTAAACCGTGATCTTCTGATCACAACTGCACTTCTCCATGATGTGGGTAAAACTAAGGAGCTTTCTGCTTTTCCGATGAATGATTATACAGATGAGGGACAGCTTCTGGGACATATTGTGATCGGGGCACAGATGTACATGATCTTGCAAAAGAGATTCCGGATTTTCCGGAGAAGATTGAGAATCAGGTGATCCACTGTATTCTTGCACATCATGGTGAGTTGGAGTACGGTTCTCCCAAGAAACCGGCACTTGCGGAGGCAGTTGCCTGAATCTGGCAGACAATACAGATGCAAGGATGGAGACTCTGACAGAAATTTTCCACGCAGACAAAGGCAAAAAAGAATGGCTTGGTTTCAACCGGCTTTTTGAGTCCAATTTAAGAAGAACAGGAGATATTTAATACATGGAATTCCGTAAAAACGATATACTCACTTTAGATATAGAGGATTGCGGAGTTGACGGTGAAGGTATCGGGAAAGCCGATGGCTTCACCGTTTTTGTGAAAGACGCCGTGATCGGAGACCGGATCAAAGCCAAGATCATCAAGGCAAAAAAGAACTATGGCTATGGCCGCCTGATGGAGGTGATCACGCCGTCTCCATACCGTGTGAAGCCTGCCTGCTCCATTGCCCGCCAGTGCGGAGGATGCCAGCTTCAGGCATTATCCTACGAGCAGCAGCTGAAATTTAAAGAGAAAAAGGTTCGTGGACATTTGGAAAGAATCGGAGGTTTTCAGAATCTTGATATGGAACCGATCATGGGGATGGAAGACCCCTATCATTATCGAAACAAGGCACAGTTTCCGGTAGGAAAAAATAAAGACGGAAAGATCATCACAGGCTTTTATGCAGGAAGAACCCACTCCATCATTGATAACCGGGAATGTATTCTGGGAGTGAAACAGAATAAAGAGGTTTTGGACCGTGTGATCGGACACATGGAAAAATATCATGTACAGCCTTATGATGAGACTACGGGAAAAGGTCTTGTACGTCATATTATGATTCGTTATGGCTTCCATACAGATGAGATGATGGTCTGTCTGATCTTAAACGGAGATAAGATCCCTGCAGAAAAGGCTCTGGTGGAATCACTCTGTGAAATTCCGGAAATGACCAGCATTACCATCAATGTTAATAAAAAACGGAATAATGTGATCCTGGGTGATCAGCTTCGTCTCCTTTGGGGACAGTCCTATATAACGGACAGCATCGGAGATATTTCCTATCAGATTTCTCCCCTGTCCTTTTTCCAGGTTAATCCCATCCAGACCGAAAAACTGTATGGAAAGGCTCTGGAATATGCCGGCCTTACGGGAAATGAAACTGTATGGGATCTGTACTGCGGGATCGGAACTATCTCCCTGTTCCTGGCCCAGAAAGCAAAATTCGTCCGCGGCGTGGAGATCGTACCACAGGCCATTGACAATGCAAGAGAGAATGCGAAGCTCAATGGCATTGAGAATGTAGAGTTTTTTGTCGGAAAAGCAGAGGAAGTGCTACCGAGAGAGTATGAGAAGAATGGCGTTTATGCAGACGTTATCGTGGTAGACCCGCCACGGAAGGGCTGTGATGAGGTGCTTCTGGATACAATCCTTAAAATGAAGCCGGAGAGGTTTGTGTATGTGAGCTGTGACAGTGCGACACTGGCGAGGGATCTGAAGGTGCTGTGTGCGGAGGATTATGAACTGGTGCGGGTTTCTACTACTGATATGTTTCCGCAAGGGGTTCATGTGGAGACGGTATGTTTATTGTCCAAACTTAATGCAAAGCAACATATCGAGGTAGACATCCACATGGACGAACTTGATCTCACCGATGCAGAGAAGAAAGCCACCTATTCGGAAATCAAGGAATATGTGCTGGAGCATACCGGACTCAAGGTCAGCAGCTTGTATATCGCTCAGGTGAAGCAGAAATGCGGTATCATCGAGCGAGAAAATTACAACAAACCGAAGTCCGATGATGCAAAACAGCCCCAATGCCCGCCCGATAAGGAAAAAGCAATCAAGGAGGCGCTCAAGCACTTCGGCATGATCTAAGGAGGGCAAAATGAAGCGTTTACTTTCTTGTGAGTTCAATATGGATACTGCCTGTGTGGAGCTGAAATTTGCAAATGGCAGCATGATTGCCATTGATACGATTGCGGTAGAGAATGAGGTTGCCGATAATATATATCAGCGGTCAGAGCTGGACTGGCTGATTTACAACGATCCGGCAGCCTATGCAGATTTAGTTCTCAACGGCGACCCGGAAACATACCTGAAAACTGTTACAGAATATAAACCTTTGGACTGATTACCAGAGATAAAGCAAGCCGCCTGTGCGGGCATATCAAATGCTCATACAGGCGGCCTTTTCCTTTTTGTACTGTGACTTTATCAGTTCTCCCGAAATGGACCGCTTAAACAATATCCATGTACTTATGAAGTAGCATATCAGCAGTAAGAAAAGAATACCAATGATAATCCCTACTTGTACCATCAAGCTCCGCAGCCAATATAAGCTGAGATTTCAGCAGAAACACTTTGAAGAAAATAGCCAATCACAATAATTGCTACAACGATTGCCGCTGTGATCGGCATCCCAAACCAAACACCAAGCTGTTTTAGAACCAAAGTATGCAGGTCCTTCTCTTCCACTCCCATTTTTCGCAGAACCGAAAATCTGTAGTTGTTTTTTTCTGCATCCAGGAGCTGCTGAAGAGCCAGCACGGTAAGACACATCACCATCAGAACAATTGCACCATAGATCAAGGACGCTTTTAGGATAAAGTTAAGGGCGATTATACGGTTCACTTCCGTAGTATGGACAGTTGTACTGTATCCTGCCAGATTGTCTTTATCAGGATCTTCTGGATAAGAACGCCCAAGAAGCTGTTCCAGCATTTCTGCCGTTTTGAAGGGAAGCGGATATTGGGTCATCACAAATCGGTTGCGCTGTACCGGAAGCAAGACTTGCGCTATTTCGTCAGGTATGATATACACCACATCTGTATAAAGATTATAGATGGATTCCCCCACAGGCTCCTGAAACACGGCGTTCTCACTGAGTTCAGGGTGCCTGCGTCAGTTTCCAATAAGGTATGCTCAGCAATGTAGTTTTCAATATCCTTGTCCTCTGCTGCACGATGCCAGTGGGTAGCAAATTCATCCGTTTGTAAGATAATAGGTTCATATCCCAACATTTTCCGAACAGCGTTATAATCCTTCAGTGCGATCGCCAAGGGAGGAAAATTGTACTTTACTCGCTGGTAAAAGTCGCTTTGCTTGGGAAGATATTCCGAAAAAGTCAAATCGTCCTTTATCGCTATTTTGTTTTGTTCTATGAACGCAGTAATTTCTCCATAGTCTGTATCCGGAAGATTTTCCACTTCATAAACATCGTTGTAGCGGCTTGAAATTTGAATATCATAGACAGCCCGACTGTCCAAATAGCCCAGACTCCATCCCGTTAAAACCGGCGCAATGACAAACAAGCAGATAGAAAAAGTCAGGGTCACACAAATGATCGTCATCGTTTTCGTATTGGTAGCCAGCTTAGAGGAAAGCTGTCCAAACAGAAATAAACTCGTATTATGATATTTGCGGGACACTTTAGACTCCTTCCAGTATAGGAGCGCCGCATTCGATAAATACATGACTGCGGAAATGATAAACAAAATATCCGCAACCCCAAACAGCAAATATTGATTCAGAGTTGGAGCGTCAAATCCAAGGAAGTAGGCTTTTTCCAGTTCTGCGATGGAAAAAATCGGGATAGCGGTCAATACAGCACCAGCCAGAAGTCCGCAAAGATATCGGGAAAACCCTATTTTTCTGTGTAAAACAGCACCTGCGATTGCCCAAAGCAGCGTCAGTGCAGGGAAAAGGACATTCCCCCAATACATGAGCTTTACAGGAAGCGGATGTCTGGAATCGAAGTAAAAATGATATTTTACAGTACCTACCTCCAGCATCCACAGCAGCAGAATGCCATAGAAAATACAGATCATCGGCATCCATCTGCTTTTATGAAGCGGTTTTTCATTCTGACGGTTTGCCGTCATAAGCTCAATAATCCTGCTTTTGTTGAGAATTCTGACATTCCCGACTCCAACCAGAATCTGGCAAACAACAAAGAAGCCCACGGTCAACAGCACAGTATCCGGGAAAAACGACCAAGAAAAAGCGTAGGGTTCCCCAAAAGAAGCAAGCAGCATAGCCGTAATGACCTGAGAAACGACCATCCCCAGAAGGATTCCCACCGACACAGAGAATATGAGCAGGAAAAAAGTCTCTCCAAAAAAGAGCAGGCCTATGGTTTTTTGCTCCATTCCCAAGGTTGCCTCAACGGCAAACTCCTTTTGCTTTTTTCTCAGCATGAAACGATTGACATAGTGGATCAGAAACAACAAAAGCAAACTAATCCCGCAAATTGCCAGTTTCATACCTCCAGCCAGCAGGGAAATATTATATTCCGCACCAATGGTCGGATGATAATGGGTGCTGCTGATAGACAAAAACGCATAGAACAGGGTGACACAGAGTGTCATGGTCACAATATAAATCAAATAGTCCTTCACAGACCGCTTTGCATTTTTGAAAATAAGTTTAGCGTACATCGCTCGTGCCCCCTCCCATCATGGTAAGGACATCCAGGATTTTTTCAAAGAAAGTCCTGCGGGAATCACCCCCCTTACGGATTTCCGTAAAGATTGCCCCGTCCCTCATAAAGAGAATACGATTGGCATAGCTTGCCGAGAAAGCATCGTGTGTCACCATCAGAATCGTGGCTCCGAGATCTTCATTGATACTCTGGATCGTCGAGAGCAGCATCTGGGACGAGTGACTGTCTAACGCACCGGTGGGTTCATCCGCCAAAATCAGCTTAGGCTGATTGATAATGGCTCTGGCACAGGCGCACCGCTGCTTCTGGCCGCCGGACACCTGATAGGGGTATTTGTCCAGAATATCCGTGATATTCAGCTTTCCGGCCATTTCCCGCACCCGCCCATCAATCTCGCCTGCTGGAACCTTGTTGATGGTCAGCGCCAGCTATGTTTTCCGAAATGGTCAGCGTGTCCAGCAGGTTAAAATCCTGAAATACAAATCCAAGATTCTCCCGACGAAACCGGGCAATCTGTTTTTCGTTGATTTCCGTCACATCGGTTCCGTCCAGATAGATATGTCCTGCACTGACGGTATCAATGGTGGAAATACAGTTGAGCAGGGTAGTCTTGCCGGAGCCAGATGCTCCCATGATTCCTACAAATTCTCCCTCTTGAACGGAAAAGCTGATGTCCTGAATTGCTTTTGTAACATTTCCGCCATTTCCGTAATATTTTTGGATATGATCCAGTTTCAAAATTTCTTTCATTGTTATCACCTCTGATCTCTATTGTAAAATAAGAGTGGCTTCGTTTGTATCAAGTTTTCTTACAAAGTTCTAACAAAAATGTAAGAAGTGCAGAACGCTTTTCAGTTCTGCACTTCATGAATCAGACAGTTAATGTGAAAAGAAAGGGAAATGGCTGTGCCATGTTCCGACGACTCCGCCGTAATGCCAATGCCCAGCTTTTCACAGAGCCGTTTGCACAGATACAGACCAATGCCCGTGGACTGCTGAATCAGACGACCATTCTGACCGGTAAATCCCTTTTCAAAGATACGGGGCAGATCGGACGCAGCAATCCCGATTCCATTGTCCTCCACGACAAGGACAACCTGATCCTGCCGTTTATGAGTAGAAATGCGGAGAACCGGCTGCTTCGTACGATACTTGACCGCATTGACAATCAGTTGATTTAGGATAAAACGCACCCACTTTTCATCTGAATAAACCGTATCCTGCATTTCCTCCACTTCCAGGCGCATACCACTTTGGAGCAGCAGATATTTGTTATCTGCAATCGCCTGATGCACCACTTGGGACAGTGCCATTTCCCGGACAGAATAATCTTTCTCTGTATGCTCACTGCGGGCATAATAAAGAGCCTGTTCCGTAAAGCGGTTGGTCTTTTCCAGTTCCAGCAGAAGTTCTTTTGTCCAGTTCGTCCGATGGTTTTCACATAGGAGTTTCATGGCAGTAATGGGCGTTTTGATTTCGTGAATCCATTGTTCAATGTATTCCTTGTACTCCAGGCGTTCCCGCTCGACCTCCCCAATCTGCTCCAACATGGATTTTCCAGCCATTTTCAAAATCTGATAGTAAACCTGATCCTCGGCCTGTTCCGGCAGTTCCATCACTTCAGAAATAAGGTATCTCTCGGAGAGCTGCTTCGCCATATCCAGAAGTTTTTTCATCTGCCGCTTTCGTTTCCAGTAAGTGAGGACAAGTCCCATCAGCAAAATCAATGCCCATACGATCAGGATCAATACTACTGCGGAAGCCGAATTGCCGCACACCAGCAAAAATACAGTGAGCGCAGCCATGCAAACAAGGTTCGTCAGCAGAAATGGAAGCCTGTTTTTCCAATACCGTTTGCTGTTCATATCGTGTACCCCTGGCGATGCTTTGTCTTGATAAAATCCGTCAGGCCAATGCCCGCCAGTTTTTCCCGGATGCGGTTGATATTGACGCTCAAAGCATTGTCATCCACATATAGCTGATTGTCCCATAGATAATCTACAATATCATTACGGGAACAAATCTTTCCTGCGTGTTTGAAAAGATAATATAATATTTTCAATTCATTCTTTGTCAGTTCTGCTTGGTTACCGTCATATTCAATCGTGCTACTTTCTAAGTGAAGAATCGCTCCTTGCCAATTCAGACGCTCAATTTGTTCTATCGGGTAAGCTCGTTTCATCAAGGATGAAATCTTTGCCAGCAGAATTGCTGTGTTATAAGGCTTGGTGATAAAAGCATCTCCACCCAGCAAAATACTGTTCAATTCATCCATGTCCGTATTGCAGCTTGTTACAAAGATAATCGGTACATTGGAAAAACTGCGGATTTGAGAACAGATTGAGTAGCCGCTTTCTTGTGGCAGCTTTATGTCCAGCAAAATCAAATAGGGATGAGTATTTTTGACCGCTTGCATAACTGATGTAAAGTCAGTAACTGCGGATGCCTCATATCCGTTTCCGTTTAACAGAACTTGTAATTCAGTTTGAATGATTGGGTCATCTTCGATGATGAGTATTTTATATTTTTCCATGATTACATGTCCCTTTCTTTGAATATTTAGTACCACCAAGGCAGTTCCAGCCAGAAGTTATCCAGAGCCAATTTCTCCGTGGACTTTGCTCTGCTCTCTGACAGATGGAAGTGCTTCGCCGTTTCGCTCAGAGGATGGAGGACATCGTCCTCAAAGCCAAAGCGATACCAGAGATAGGCTTTCTCTCGCTCATCAATCATTTCCAGAGCCGTATGGATTTCTTCGTGGGTTTCCTTTGCAATGAAAATCTGCTCTGGGTTCTGTACTCTGGAATCTGCTATAAATTCATGTTGTCCCTTATTCTCGCCCTTTTTGACCTCATCCAGACGAATGATACAGTCCAGATTTTTGGCTTCAAAGGTAGGATTCAGCCTGCGGATGTAGTCCAGCATGGCATTATGAATAGCCGGGGCAGCATAGGTCAAAACTTGTTCCCGTAGTCGGTTGAAAGCTGCTTATGCAGCCCAGAAGCCCCAATGAACCCTCCTGCACCAAATCGTTCAGTTCAATGCCGAGGGCAACGTTCAGCTCCCGCTGTGCGCTCCATATCTCGTATGCCGTCTTTCGGATAAACCGCAGATTGTTCTCTACAAGGGCGTTTTCTGCCCATTTGTCACCGCTCTGCGCCGCAATACAGAGCTGCTCGTTAGTTATCTTGTCCATCATCTTCCGGCAGCACCATCGTCTGCATCAGCCCCAGCAAGGCTTTGTTAAAGTTGTCCAGAGCTTCCTGATTGACTCCATCGACACCGGAAATGCTGCCTGTAATAGCATCAACAACTGCTTCCGGCGTGATGGTCGGATTCTGCATATCCTGCCCCTTGGTCAGCTCGGCAAACATCTTTTCGGTGGCTTCCTTGCTGATTGCCTTGGCTGCGACCAAATCGCTGCCTGCTTCTTTCTTGATTTCCTTAACCACCGTCATAAAGGTGTTTTGAATCGTGGTCTGGTCTGCCTGATAAGCGGGAATTTTCATGGCATTAGCGGTTCGGGCTGCCTGTACTGCTTCGGGAGCTTGGTTCTGTCCCAACAGCAGAGAGCCAACGGTAGCAAACATCTGGTTTTGTGCGGCATATCCTCTTGCAAGGGTATCATCCATATACTGTGCAATCATATAAGTAACCATGGCAAAGCGGGGATTTTCCAGCAGACGGTTGACTACATCATTGTTGACCTTTCCGGTATAAAGATTCTTTGCAGCTTCAACAGATAATCCCAGTTCTGAAATATCGTAGTTCTTTTTATCCGGGATTACGGTCGTACCCAAGATAAAGTCCGTGGACACATTGAACACTCTGGCGATGCGGATAACGCTTTCTTCGCTCAGCTTTTCGGTCTTTCCGCTAAGGAAGCGGCTGATGGTGCTTTCATTCACATCAATCCGAAGTGCCAGTTCTCGCTGGGTCATCTTGCGTTCTCTCATTACATCAACGATTCTTTTCCGAACATCGGCGGGTAAATAAGTATCAGCCATTATGCTTCCTCCCCTCTGTCTGTTTTCTGTTTGATATATTTTCCGCTTTTAATGCGGGCATCTGTCGGCTTTTCAGCGTCCTCCGGGATGATCCAGCGGCTTCCTGCCCGCTGTGCGCCCGGTATGCGGTCATTGTTGCAGAGGATACCAACTCTTCGGGGAGAGATACCCCATTTCTCGGCAACTTCAAATGTAGACAGGTATTTCATTTCTGTATCATCCCTCCTGATTCATATTAACTTCAATTATATTCTATTTACGGAACAATATCAACCAACTTTGTGTGAACACTGCCGTCTCGAAACTTGCATTTTTTCAAGTTTTCGGGGCGGCTTTTTGCTTTGCTTGCGGAAGTGCCTGATTTTTCGGTTGAAAGCGTTTTTCTGCGTATATTCAGGCAGATGAAAAAATCATCGAGAAAAATCAAGGAGGTTATGCAAATGAACATTTTTGAAACAGTCAAGGCGGCGGTCACGGTTAGGCAAGCCGCCGAACACTACGGGCTGAAAATCAATCGCTCCGGGATGATTTGCTGCCCTTTCCACGATGACAGACACCCCAGCTTGAAGCTGAACGAGGATTACTTCTATTGCTTCGGCTGCGGTGCCAAGGGAGATGTGATTGACTTTGTGGCAAGGCTGCTTGACCTGTCTGCCTATGAAGCAGCGCAGAGACTGGCTGCGGATTTCGGACTGGACAGGCCGCCGTCCGTGGTGGCACAGGTAAAGAAGTACCGTCCCCGTGTGAATCAGTCGAAACAGGACGAGCTTTTCTGCATGAATGTGCTGTCCGGGTATCTTCATCTTTTGGAGGACTGGAAAGAGCGATATGCTCCCGAAGCACCGGAGGACGAGCCGGATGAGAGGTTCGTGGAAGCTTGCCACAAGCTGGAATATGTGGAGTATCTGAACGATTTGCTCCTTATGAGCGATCAGGAAGAAAGGACTGATACCGTCAAGGAACTTTTGACAGACGGAACGATTGCAAGAATGCAAACACGACTGGACGAGCAGAAAAAGGAGGTGCGCTGCCATGTCAGAGAACAGGAAATTGCTTGAGATGAATGTGCCGATGTGGTTTGACGGCAAGAGTATCAATGAAGCTCTGTTTTGTGAAGATTTTCTGAGAACCCGTCAGATTATCTTTGCAAACGGAGCTTTTTTCACACCTGATGGTCGAGTGACGGACGACCTGCCGCTTCGTGGCGAAATCTTTGAAGAATTGAAATATTGTGCCGTGAACAACATTCCCCGCAAAATCAGCAACATCATTGAGATTATGAAGCTGGCGGCTCATGTGGAGGACTTCCCGCCGGAGCAGGACAGGATTCATCTGGCAAACGGTACGCTCATGCTGGACGGCACTTTTACAGAGGGGAAGCCGGATATTGTGAGAAACAGGCTCCCGGTTTTCTATCGCCCGGATACTCCGAAACCTGTGCTGTGGCTTTCCTTTCTGAATGGTCTGCTTTACCCGGAGGACATCCCTACCTTGCAGGAATTTATCGGCTATTGCCTGATTCCCTCCAATAAAGGACAGAGGATGATGGTCATTAAGGGCAATGGCGGCGAGGGTAAATCCCAAATCGGTGCGGTGCTGGGGCAAATGCTGGGCAGTTCCATGAAGGACGGAAGCATTGGTAAAATCTCTGAGAACCGATTTGCCCGTGCCGATCTGGAGCATATCCTCCTATGCGTGGATGATGATATGCGAATGGAAGCCTTGCGCCAGACCAATTATGTGAAATCCATTGTGACAGCTCAAGGGAAAATGGATTTGGAGCGCAAGGGCAAACAGAGCTATCAGGCTGGATGTTCGCCCGTCTGCTGGCTTTCTCCAATGGAGATTTACAGGCATTGTATGACCGAAGTGACGGTTTCTACCGCAGACAGCTTGTGCTGACCACAAAGGAAAAGCCTGCCGGAAGAATGGATGACCCTGACCTCGCCAGAAGATGAAAGCTGAGGTGGAGGGCATTTTCCTCTGGGCGTTTGAGGGATTGCAGCGTCTGGTTGCCAACAATTTCAAATTCACGGAAAGTGAGCGCACCAAAACCAACCGAGAGTCCGTCAAGCGTGACAACAACAATATTTTCGACTTCATGGAGTCTGAGGGCTATATCCGGCTGAAAGCGGATGCTTCCATCAGCTCCAAGGAGCTGTACGAAATTTATCGGATGTGGTGTGAGGAAAATTCTCTGCCGCCCCTGAAATCCCGCAGCTTTAGTGACAGTGTGGTGGCAAATTTAAGTCGCTACAATCTGGAACACACCAACAAAATCACAAACTCTGCCGGGCGCAGGGTGTGGGGATTCATGGGAATTGAAGCCGTAGCCCGTCCGAATATAAATGGGTTTTACGACGTTTCGCCGTGTACGTACGTACCGGAGGAATGGCGGGATTGATTTTTTGGTACGTACGTACACAGCGTACGAGCGTAAATCACTCCTGTATAAAACCTTCGTGACGTACCCAAATGACAGGAAAAAGTCAGTCTTTTTTCTGTCAACGGACGGGGCGGTTTCGCAAAACAGCAGCCGTCCGTGCCGGACATTGGAAAGAGGAGCAGACAACTTTCTGATGTTCGGCAGAGGTCGCCGCAGCGACCGCATTACCCTCGGAGAGCCCCTCGGGAGAGCCCACGGCACTTTGCAGCCAGTATGGATGAAAGTGTCATAGTGGGTTATTACACTTCCGCAGAAGTGCCTTTCCAAAGCTACCTGTCTGCAAATCCCAAAGAAAGGAAGGAAAAATATGGCAAGAAATGACGGAGTTGACCGTACCTGTGCAAGAAATATGGATGTCACAGATAATGACATCGGAGATGCACAGGCACACAATGAGCGTGAAAAAGAAATATACAGTAACGAAGATATTATCCCGGAAAGAAGTTCCCTCAACGTACACTTCAAAGAACCTACCGGGAGCTACGCTGAAATGTTTGAGCAGATGAAAGCTGACAACATCATTTCCACCAGAGGTCTGAAGGCGGATGCCGTCCATTTCAACGAAATGGTCTTTGATGTGAACTCTGCGTACTTCGACAATCACGGCGGTTATGAATACGCCAGACAGTTTTATGAGGAAGCCTATAAATCCGCTGTGGAGATTGTTGGCGGTGAACAGTATATCCTCTCGGCAGTCATGCACGCTGACGAGATTAACCGGGCGATGTCCGAAGCACTTGGCAAGGACGTGTTCCATTATCATCTTCATGTGGTCTATGTCCCTGTGGTGGAGAAACAGATTTTGTGGTCGAAACGCTGCAAGGATGAAGCTCTCAGAGGAACGGTAAAGGAAACCATTATGCAGGTCAGCCGCAGTAAAAAGTGGCTGTCCAAACCTGCTGTGGACAAAGATGGAAAACCAATTCTGCAAGTCAATGGTAAGCCTGTTCTCCGAAAATCCTATTCTGTTTTACAGGATGATTTTTTTCAGCACATGAGAGCTGCCGGATATACCGATGTGGAACGTGGAGAGCGTGACAGCACCGAGGAACATCTGACTGTGACCCAGTTTAAGGTGGCAAAGGAAAAGCAGCGACTGGAAGCTGTGACGGCGGAACTGAACCAGAAAGAAGCACAGCTTGACGATACTACACAGGCTGCGGAGAAGAAAAAGCAGGAGCTTAAATCCCTGCAAGCACAGACTAAGGCGGCAACCGGAATAGCGGTGACGGTTCAGGAGCTGGAGTCGATGGGTAAGAAATCTTTTACCGGGAACATCGTCTTGACACCCGATGAATGCCGTACTCTCAAAAATTATGCTGTCAGCAGCTTTGCTGAAAAAGCGGAGAAATTAAAATACCAGCAGAAATATGAAACAGCCAAGAAAGATGCTGGGGTATGGAAAAAACGATATGAGAAACTTCTGGAACAGGCTCAGCCGTATCTGGATGCTGTCAAGCTCGCACCTGAAAGGGTACGGGCTTTTCTTAATGCCGTTTTGACCAGAGGAAAAGAGAAACAGGACATTCCGCAGGAACGTGGACGAAAAAGAAAGGAGAGCACTATTGACAGATAAATGGAATGGTTTTGCCGATTTACTTGCAAATTTAATAGAAAAATATGCGGCGGTTCTGGATATTGATAATCTTCCAGAGCCGCCGTCTTGTTTGGAGGAAGAAAACACATCTGAAGAACCCAGTGACACTATTGAATTGATGGAAAAGCAATGATATAATAGTCGTGGAATAAGTGTCCAAACTCTATGCGAGAGCTACTGTTCTCAACGCATAGAGCTACATAGAATAAAAGCGCAATACCCCGTTGCACAATTAGAAATGAGGTGTTCCGGTGAACAATTATGATGATATGAATCAAAAATCCAATATGATTATTTACACAACAGAAGATGGATTGACAAAAATTGAAACCACATTTGATGAGGATACCGTGTGGTTATCCATTGACCAGATGGCAGAGTTGTTCCAGAGAGATAAATCTACTATTTCAAGACATATAAAAAATGTATTTTCCGAAGGCGAGCTGCAGCGAGAGTCAGTTGTTGCAAATTTTGCAACAACTGCGGCAGATGGAAAAACCTATCAGGTTGACTACTATAATCTTGATGTTATCATTTCTGTCGGCTATCGTGTAAAATCCAAGCGTGGCACACAGTTCAGAATCTGGGCAACTAACATTCTCAAAGAATACATGAAAAAAGGTTTTGCTTTGGATGATGAACGATTGAAAAATCTGGCGGCGGTGGATATTTCAAGGAACTGCTTGAAAGAATCAGAGACATCCGTGCATCGGAAAAGGTGTTTTATCGTCAGGTGCTTGAAATCTATGCCACCAGCATTGACTACGACCCGAAAGCGGAAATCTCTATCCGTTTTTTCAAAAAGGTTCAGAATAAAATTCATTATGCCATTCACGGACAGACTGCGGCAGAAGTGATTTATACAAGAGCGGATGCGGAAAAAGAGTTCATGGGACTTACCACCTTTGCCGGTAATCAGCCGACACTCAAAGAAGCGATTGTTGCGAAAAACTATCTGAATGAGAAAGAGCTTCGTGCTATGGGACAACTTGTATCCGGGTATCTGGATTTTGCGGAACGTCAGGCAGAGCGTGAACAGGCAATGACGATGCAGGACTGGGCAGAGCATCTGGATCGCATTCTTACCATGAGTGGAGAGCAGCTTTTAATTGGAAATGGAACTATATGGAATAGATATGAATGCAAAGGGTCATCATAGCAAGCTTATTGATGAAATACCTGATCCTGATATAGCTATTTCAATGGGGTGCGATGTTGGATGTCCTTTTATAGGCAGACCATTTGATGATGACTGGGGACTCATGGATCCGACAGGAAAATCCGACAAAGATTTCATAGAAGTAATCAAAGAAATAGAGGATAAAATCATTCAATTGAAGAATAGTCTATAAATAGTAACATACTTTTGTTTATGCATCGGAATAAGAACTGTATTTTTCTTCCAGCGCTTTGAAATTCCAGCATGTTGCAGCAAGGGAAAAATCCGGCTTGGCAATGCACTTCTGGTATAATTTCAGGACTTTGTTTTGTAGAGTGTCCCGAACATTGTCAATCCGGGCTTTTTCTTTCTGGAGAAAGTAAACATAGTCGGTTATTTTCTTTTTCGTTGCCGAAAGAACGAAAACTTTCTACTTGATTACATTTTAACTGAGTAAGGCAGTTATCAGGAACCGGAATCATATTATATATTCTTTATATAGCCGCCTGATTTTTGCTTGAAGCCAGGCGGCTATCATGCTGTATTTTGAATGTCATGTGTAAGTTGTGATTCTTCTATAAAGGAATCTTATTTTAACAATGGATCGGCCGCAGAAACCATACAGCAACGAGTAATGTCAGAGCTTCTGCCGCAGGAACGGCGAGCCATACTCCAGTTAAACCAAATTTCAAAGGCAGTACAATCAGAAATAAAAGCAATAGTAGGAATGAACGCAAAAATGTGATTAGACCGGAGAAATATCCTTTTCCATATGCCATCATTCGAATTGCAGCAAAAATATTAATTCCTGAAAATAGAAAACCAAGTCCGTAAACTCTCATTCCGGACACTGCAATAGGAAATACAGGGCTGGATGTATCTGCGAAACAGGATACAGCAATTGGAGCAAGAAAGTAGGTCAGTGTATAAATGACGATTGGAGCTATTGTGAAAAAGCGATGAGCATAGCTTTCCAGTTTTCGGCAAATTCTTATTTTTCGGTCGCCATACGCATAACTCAGAAGTGGTGCTATGCCCATAGAAAAACCAAAGTAGACACCGATAAACAAAAACTGCAGATACATGATGATGGAAACTGCGGCGACACCGTCTTCACCGGCAAAGGAGAGTGCAGTGCGGTTAAATACGATGGTTGTAACTGCAATAGCAAGTTGATTGACAAATTCGGATGCACCATTATCATACAATGCATGGCTTCCCGCAAGGATAAGTTATGCAAGGTAAATGAAAGATACTTTTGTTTATGGATAAAATAATAAATTCCCATAGAAAATGATAATACCAGCAAGAATTGATTGCCAGTGCAGCACCATAGATTCCCATTTGCATTTGTCCGACCAGAATATAGTCCAAAACGATATTCAAAATACCACCGGACAGTGCAGTTATAAAGCTATATGTGGGGGCACCGTCCACGCGGATAAAATATGTAAACAGTTCCTTACCGATTACGACGGGAGCTGCCAAAAGCCACCAACGTGCGTATGTTTTACACCCTGCAATTGTCACGGGGGTTGCACCGAGTATGGTCAGAATTGCTGAGAGATTCGTAAGAATCATCAGGGAAACGAGGCATCCAAGCAAAATAGCTGCAAAAGAGCTGACAGAAAAGGAGCGGTCTGCTTCCTTTTTTCTGTTTCCTCCAATGTGCAAAGCTGTGACAGCGCTGCCGCCGGTGGCAAATACAAGTGCAATTCCGGTCAATACATTTACAATAGGATAAACAATGTTAATAGAAGCCAGTGCATTGGTTCCGACATATGTAGAAACAAAAATACCATCAATAATGGTATAGACTGTGTTAAATAATGATGTTAGATATGTCGGAACAATAAATTTTAATAGTTTTGTGAAGCGAACTTCTTTTTCAGAAGCAAAAAATTAAAGCATTTTCCATAAAAATTTCCTCCCTTGATGGAAGTATAAACCTTAAAGTAGCTTGAAGGTCAACATGAAAAACAGTATAGTGGATAAATAGTAGTAAGTTTTAAAACCAGGAAGGGAAGAACCATGGATAAAAAATTTCAAATTGGAGAAATAGCCCGTTTTTTTGATATGCCAGCATCTACATTTAGGTATTGGGAGGATAAGGGGATTTTACATCCCAGAAAGAAAATTGAAAATCAATATCGAGAATATGCAATTGAAGATTTAATGACCATTTCAGATGTCATTTTTTATAAAAATCTTGGGTTAGAGTTAAAGGAAATTCGTGGAATGAATGCCGCAACACCTGAGCAGCATGGAGAATTGTTTTTTGAGAAACTTTTAGAGTTGGAACATCAACAAGAACTGCTTACACGTCGGATGGAGAAATTACGCTATCATATGAAGGCGTTGAAGACATTGGAGGAATTGAAAACACAGGTATATCAAGAGTCTGATATTGATACAGCCTGTATTGTGTCTTTTGACTTAATTGAAAGGGACAAGCTGCGTCAGTATATTGAAAATCCATATCTTTATTCGCGGGTGCAGCATACGCAAACACTTCCACAGGAACAACGTGGGCTTACTATACCAGCGGAAATGAGTTCCTTATTTCCAAAATCCAGTATTCTTTGGCAAAAAAAGTCAAATCGATATGTAACTTTTTTGATGAGGGAAGAAGTGACAGAGGGTTTTCCTAATAACCTCAACGAACACTTATCACGTATTCAGGAATCACACCGTACCAGTGCAATCATCAGCCGCTTTTTGCTCTGTGCACAGGAAAACGGAAAGACATATGATTTTCTATAAGACGTTTGTAGAAATCATATGAAAGAGCAACATTTATGGCAACTGTGAAAGCACTGACCAGCTATGAATGAGTTTTAAGAAGACCGAAATTCAAAGCAAGATGGAGAGAGTTTCGGTCTTTAATTAAACCACAGACCGACAGGCGGATGAGCAGGCCAACTATCGGAATCATGGCAGCGGATAGCGGTATCGTCGCTGGAATTTGATTTGGGAATCTTAGCCATTTCAGTAACCAGATCTTTGCGGGGAACCCGGTAATTGGTTTCGTATTGAGCGAGACGGTTCGCTCCTTTATCGCCCCAGCCAGGAGCTGCACCGAGTTCTGTCTGTGTCATATTCCGGAATGTGCGGATTTTTTTATTTTATCACCAATTGTCATATCAGCTTTCCAGAACAGGTGAATGCTGTATAAATCCTCAAATACTCCTTGCAATAAAAAAATACAGCAATTATAATATAAATGCAAAAGCCGGATGCGGAGGCTGACTTCTGAAAACAAAGAAAGGAAATATAAAAATGGCGAAAATTTTAATCAGCCGTCCAAATATTTACAGGGCGCGGGAGAAATGAAGAATCTTGGAACTTATGCTGCAAAGAGCGGAAAAAAAGCGTTGGTTCTGATCAGTAAAGGTGGATATAAAAGAATTGGTAAAACGATCGAAGAGAGCTTTGCTGAGAGTTCCTGTGAGGTGGTTTTTGATTATTTTAACGGAGAATGCTGTAACAGTGAGATCGATCGTCTGGTAAAGATCGTAAAAGATGAGCAGTGTGATCTTACCATTGGTATTGGTGGAGGAAAGATCTTTGATACAGCGAAGGCAGTTGCATACTATGCGGGAACACCGGTATTTATCTGTCCGACGATCGCATCTACAGATGCCCCTTGCAGTGCTTTGTCTGTTATTTATACAGAAGAAGGAGTTTTTGAAAAATATCTGTTTCTTCCGGCGAATCCGAATCTTGTTCTGATGGATACAGATATCATCACCAAATCGCCGGTTCGTCTTACTGTGGCTGGTATGGGAGATGCACTGGCAACATATTTTGAGGCAAGGGCATGCAAGAGAAGCGGAGCAACTTCCTGTGCAGGAGGTAAGACAACAGAGGCTGCCATGGCACTGGCTGAACTTTGTTTTAATACCTTGATGGATGAGGGCGTAAAAGCTAAGATAGCTCTGGAAGCAGGCGTATGCACACCGGCAGTTGAGAAAGTGATTGAGGCTAATACACTTCTTTCTGGAATTGGTTTTGAAAGTGCAGGACTTGCAGGTGCACATGCGATCCATAACGGATTTACTGTACTGGAAGAATGCCATCATATGTATCATGGAGAAAAAGTTGCATTCGGAACCATCACACAGCTGGTACTGGAGAATATTCCCCAGGAAGATCTGGAAGAGATCATCTTATGGTGCATTGAAGTAGGACTTCCTGTTACTCTGGCAGAGCTTGGAGCTGGGAAAGTAACTGATGAGCAGCTTATGGAAGTTGCCACAACTGCATGTGCGGAGAATGATACACTTCACAACATGCCATTTGAAGTTACACCGGAAACTGTATTTGCAGCAATCAAAGCGGCAGATGCATATGGAAGATATTACCTGGATGAGGAATAAACAGATAAAAAGTAAATAGCTGATATAAATAAAAATTGCAATCTGCAGAAACAAGAGTTATCAAGTATTGTTATCCTGCAGGTTGCTTTTTTTTATGTATGGCTGTAATATAACAGAAAGATCAGTAAATATTGGAACAGAAAACATACGGAGGAATATTTGTGGCAAAAAAACGAAAACCCAAAATGGAGCTTCGATATTATAAGATGCCGGAGGGGAGCCCCATCCTTGCATTGCTTGGACAGAAGTGGGTTCAGAATTATGGGAACGATATCGATTATCTCCATTTTCATAATTATCTGGAAATCGGATTCTGCTATGAAGGACAGGGATTTATGATACTTGGAGAGGATAAGGTACAGTTTCATGACCGGGATTTTACGGTGATCCCATCCAATTATCCACATACCACAAACAGTGATATTGGAACTATCAGCCGCTGGGAGTATCTTTTTATTGATGTAGAAGGATTCCTGGATAAATTTATTAATAATTCGGTAAAAAAAGAAAAAATCGTTCAAGCGGATCAACTCCAGATCACTTTTTCTGAATGAAAAAGAAAACCGATCCAATGGCAGGTAAGATCCTTAAGATCTGGATATCATGCGGGATGGAGAGGAATTTTATCTGGAAGAAGCTAAGGGAGTTTTGGCATCGCTTCTTGTGGAAATCGCAAGGATAAACCGGGATTCAGGCGAAGAACGTTACAGCGAAGGCAGAGGAAAAGTCATGGATATGATATCCAGGTTCCAGGATTATATTTCTGATCAT
>ENA-OPZM01000104-OPZM01000104.1-human-gut-metagenome-genome-assembly--contig:-NODE-104-length-35288-cov-5.015130_pt1 | contig 35288 bp, 37 predicted proteins | sample MGYA00242478_ERZ504493 | MGnify/ENA primary metagenome ERZ504493 (study PRJEB26092, sample SAMD00036227) | human gut metagenome | host: Homo sapiens | study: EMG produced TPA metagenomics assembly of... | reverse complement strand
ATAGCTGGATGACAGGTTGGGTTTTTATGTGATGAGATATGAGGAAACGATATTAAGAAGCAGACTTGTAATGTTCGTGGTTATGTAAAAAGTGCATATTGCTTTTTGACGGTATTACAGAGCTGCTATGCTGTGCTAAAATATAAACAATGTTAATATAATACAGTTACATTATTCATTTTATAACTATTTATAAATGTGTTATGATATCTTCTGATGAGAGATATATAATGAACACGGTCGTATGAAGTGAGAGTGTTCATGAATAGCTGGCTGTCCGGGTTGCCGGGGCTTATGTGATGAAGGAGAGGATACGATTATGGAATTTAATCATGGCGTTTTGTTTTCAGATACATATCAGAAGAAGCTGAAATCTCAGTTTTATTATGCAGATAAGGATCCGCAGTATGGTGCGAGACTTTTCTTTGAGAACTCTGGTGGTTCGCTGAGACTTAAGAGGGCTGTTGAGGCTAAGGCTGCTATCGAGGAGTTCCCGGATTGTCCGGAGCGTGCTCGTGGCAGGGGATTTGATCTGGCGGATTATGTTAAGAATGGTACTCGGGAGATCCTGGAGGTTATTTTTGGTGCAAAGAGTGGTGCTCTTATCACTGAGCTGACTGCTTCTCAGACCATGTTCCATGCGGTTGGTACGATCATGGAAGGTGTTGACTGGGGTAAGAACGCAGTTACTTCTGCTCTGGAACATCCGTCTGCTCATGATGCGGTTGAGTATTACTGTAAAAAAACCGGCAGGGAGTTCCGTGAGGTTCCGGCTAATAAGGTGACTGGTGGCCTTGATCCGGATGAGATCATGAAGTATGTAGATAAGGATACGGTTCTTCTCAGTATTATGGCTGCTTCCAATATTTCCGGTAATATCATGGATATCAAGGAGATCGCACGTCGTGCAAAAGAGATCAACCCGGATATCTACATTGTAAGTGATGCAGTTCAGCATGCTCCTCATGCAGTGATCGATGTTGAGGACTGGGATGTGGATGTCTGCAACTTTGCACCGTATAAGTTCTTTGGTGTTCGTGGCTGCGGTTATGCTTATGTTTCTGACCGTGTTGCTGTGCTGCCGCATATCAAGCTGACCTGCAAGGATGATAATGTATGGGCTCTTGGTACTCCGGCTCCGGCTAACTTTGCGGCTATGATGGCGGTTATTGATTATGTTTGCAGTATCGGGAAGCATTTCCTGGGTGATTCTGCACAGAAATATAATAAGCGTGAGCTTTTTGTTGAGGGTATGAATCACATTCATCTTCAGGAGAGAGCGCTTCTGTACCGTATGCTGGAAGGTACCGATAAGGTTCCGGGGCTTCGTCATATTCCGGGGGTTCAGGTTTATGTGGATATGGAGGATCTTACTTATAAGGATCTGATCGTCGCCATGGGTATTGAGGGTATTGAATTTGCAGAGTGTGCAAGAAGATATCTTGAGCATGGTGTTACGCTGTTCGAGCGTGTAAAGAGCAGCCCATATTCCAAACGTATTGTTGAGACTCTTGGTCTTGAAGGTGCACTTCGTGTTTCTCCGCTCCACTGCCACGGAACAGATGATATTGATAAGTTCCTGAAGATCACTAAGGATATTGCTGAAGGTAAATAAAAACAGTTTTTGTAAAAAAATGAAACAGGAACCGCCCTTTTTTCATGTTTTGGCATGGAAGAAAAGGGCGGTTTTTATGTTATAGGAAATTACTCCGTAATGTTCCTATAACATAAAAAAGTCCTCCGGGCAGGATCGCACTGCGACGGAGAGGAATAATGTCGCTGAAGCGACCCGTCGCAGGCGGAGAATCCTGCAAGCAGGATTCTTTCTTATAAGGATATTGGGGATTTTTCAGGCAAGTGATACTGATGTGGGATAAATGATAATTATATTGAATAAATGATATTCTGTGCAGGAAATTTCTGCTAAGATAGGATTATCAAAACACACAGTGGGAGGCAGAGATGAAGGAAATTCTTTTTGGTGCGGCATACTACGACGAATACATGCCGTATGACAGACTTGATAAAGATATAGATATGATGAAAAAAGCCGGGATCAATACGGTGCGTATTGCGGAATCTACGTGGAGCACCTGCGAGCCCCAGGATGGGGTGTTTGACTTTTCACATGTGGAGCGTGTGATGGATGCCATGGAGGAAGCCGGAATCAATGTGATCATCGGAACGCTACGTACGCAGTGCCTGCGTGGATGGTGAAAGCTCACCCGGATGTGATCGCTACAACGAAAAAAGGCGCAGGATCTATGGTGCAAGACAGATCATGGACATTACCAATCCGGTATATCTTTTTTATGCGGAGCGTGTGATCCGCAAGCTGATGGAGATCAGTGCCCACAGGAAATGTGTTATAGGTTTCCAGGTGGATAATGAGACAAAATATTACGGCACAGCAGGTAAGAATGTGCAGCTGGCTTTTGTGAAATATTTAAGAGAAAAATTTCATGATAATCTGGATGCCATGAATTATGAATTCGGGCTGGATTACTGGAGCAATCGGATTGATGCCTGGGAGGATTTTCCGGATGTGAGAGGAACCATCAACGGCAGCCTGGGAGCAGAGTTTGAGAAATTTCAGAGGACTCTGGTGGATAGATTCTTAAGCTGGCAGGCCGGAATCGTCAGTGAGTATAAGAGAGAAGACCAGTTTATTACTCACAATATGGATTTTGAGTGGAGAGGTTATTCTTACGGAGTGCAGCCGGATGTGAACCATCTGCATGTTTCGGAGGCTCTGACCATTGCCGGAACCGATATTTATCATCCCTCCCAGGATGAGCTGACCGGTACGGAGATCGCTTTTGGTGGGGATATGATCCGTAGTCTGAAGCATGATAATTATCTGGTGCTGGAGACGGAAGCGCAGGGATTTCCATGCTGGACGCCGTATAAGGGACAGCTTCGGCTTTGTGCTTACAGCCATCTTGCGTCCGGGGCCAACAGTGTGATGTACTGGCACTGGCATTCTATCCATAATTCATTTGAGACATACTGGAAGGGGCTTCTCAGCATGATCTTGCGGAGAATGATACTTACCGGGAGGCTTGCATCATTGGAAAGGAATTTCGGGAAAAAGGCAGTCATATGGTAAATCTCAAGAAGAAAAATGATGTGGCTGTGATGGTGAGTAATGAGGCTCTGACTGCACTGAACTGGTTTGGTATCCAGGCGACTTCCGGGGATAATGGAGAGATCCGATACAATGATGTGGTGCGTTGGATCTACGATGCACTGTACCGGATGAATGTGGAGTGTGATTTCGTCTGGCCGGAATCTGAGGATCTTTCTCAGTATAAGGCGATTTTTGTACCGGCGCTTTATGCTGCACCTGACAGCACTTTAGAGAGGCTGAATCAGTATGTGAAAGACGGTGGTACGTTGGTCGTGACATTTAAAAGCGGTTTTGCCAATGAGAATGTGAAGGTTCATGCAGATGCACAGCCGCATATCCTTAAAGATGCTCTGGGTATCAGCTATGATCAGTTTACCTTCCCGCACAATGTGAATCTGTCAGGAAAACTGTATGGTGCAGAAAGTTTGGATGATTTTGCAAGGAGTGCAGATGCAGATATAAATTCTGATGATGCGGATTCGGCAGAGGTTGGAGAAGCCAGGGTCTTTATGGAACTTCTCAAACCGGAAGGCGCAGAGGTGATTGCAGGATATGAACATTATAACTGGAAAGGATATGCTGCAATAACCAGAAACAAGTATGGAATGGGTATAGCATACTATCTGGGATGCATGACAGATAATGCCACACTTCAGAATGTGATAAAAGCTGCTCTTGGCGATGCAGGGGTAAAGTTATCCGGTTATGAATATCCGGTGATCGTTCGTGAAGGAACGAATGATTTTGGAAAAACCGTCCGGTATTTTCTGAATTATTCTGCAAAGGAACAGTCTGTTGCGTATAAATACAGTGATGGAGAAGACGTACTTACCGGTGAGACGATCAAAGCTGAGTCGCTGCTGATCATTCCTGCGTGGGATGTACGGATTGTTGAAGCCTGAGCGACTTTTCTTTACCTTGACATCTTCCGCGAGAGTATGCACAATAAAGGTATCATAAATTTGCCGGACAGAAATAAATTATGAAACAAGGGGTGACAGACATGCAGAACATTCTCATTATAGTAGACATGCAAAATGATTTCATCGACGGTGCACTTGGCACGAAGGAGGCAGCTGCCATTGTTCCGAAGGTGGAGGAGAAGATCCGGAATTTTGAAGGAAGGTATTTTTCACAAGGGATACCCATGAAACGTATTATCTGGAGACACAGGAAGGGAAAAACCTTCCGGTTCCTCACTGTATCCGGGGCACAGATGGATGGCAGATCCGGGAAGAACTGGACGCCTTAAGGAAAACAGAACCCATTGACAAAGAAACCTTCGGTTCCACCGATCTGGCGGGAGAACTGGTTGCACTCAATGAGGATGAAGAAATCGGAAGCATTACTCTTGTGGGACTTTGCACAGATATCTGTGTGATCTCCAATGCCCTTCTGATCAAGGCATCCCTTCCGGAAGTGCCGATCTGTGTTGATGCCACATGCTGCGCTGGCGTAACACCGGAGAGTCATGAGAATGCACTGAAAGCCATGGAGGTGTGCCAGATCAGGATCATCCGGTAAGAAGGATGAAACCGCAGGAAAGGAGGATACTATGAAAAAGAAGCTTCTGAAAAAATTAATGGTCCTTGCGCTGTCCGCAGTAACTGCCTTCAGTGCGGTGCCGGCGGCAATGGTAACAGCCGCCGGTAATCCCTATCCTACAACACAGGATGTGGATCGAGATGGATTATATGAGATCCCCTGCACACGCTTTGCATGGCAGTGTGTGTATGACAGACAGGGAATCGCACTGCCTGCATGGGGAAATGCGGTAAACTGGTGGCAAAGTGCTATCAATCAGGGCTATGCAGTAGGAAATGAGCCTGTTCCCGGTTCTATTGCTGTATGGAGCGGAGATTATTACGGACATGTTGCTTATGTAACAGCCAATCTTGGAAACAACAGATTTACGGTAGATGAGGGAGGAAGAACGGACAAAGATCAGACATCCTCTCATGGAGTTGCATATGGATATACACTGACCAATGCAGTCGGAGGAAGGCGCCCTTATGATTCCAATAAGGTGCTGCTTGGCTTTATCTATCCGGGCGTTCGTGTACCGGGCAAGCCATATGTGAGCGTGAATCCGGGAAAAGCGAATCAGACCACAACGTTTTCCTGGAATGCAACAAGCTATGCCAGATATTATGATGTATATGTGTATAAAGCAGGAGAATCCAATGCGACGCAAGTTAAGTATGGAGTGAATGGAACAAGTTGGTCCTGCACACTGCCAGCGGGGAATTACAGAGTAGCGGTGGCATCTGTGAATCATGCACAGTATGCATATACATTCTCGGATTCTGTGAATTTCACTGTCCAGGCAGCTCCGGTCACACATACACATAGCTATCAGAGAGTAACAGTAAAGGCCACCACCACTGCCAACGGATATACACAGGAGCAGTGCAGCTGCGGAAGTATACAGAATAAACAGATCATCTATTATCCGAAGACAATAAAGCTTTCCAGAACAAGCTATACTTATAATGGAAAAGTAAAAAAGCCAACGGTAAAGGTTACAGACAGCAATAATAAGGTGATCAGTGCAGACAATTATACAGTTACCTATCTGCCGGAAGAAAATATGTTGGAACCTATCGGGTAACAGTTCGGTTTAAAGGCAATTACTCGGGAACCGTTACAAAAACCTTTAAGATCACCGGAAAGGCTCATAAACACAGCTACAAAAAACAGGTAAAGAAAGCAACTACATCCAGAAACGGATATGTTCAGTATCTTTGCTCCTGCGGTGCGGTGACCGGAAAGAAAACCATCTATTATCCGAAGACAATAAAGCTTTCCGCCACAAGCTATACATACGACGGAAAAGTAAAAACACCGAAGGTAAAAGTAACCGATGCGAATAAAAAAACCATCAGTTCCGGTAATTACAAGGTGTCATATTCCCAGGGAAGAAAAAATGTTGGTACTTATAAGGTAACGGTGAAGTTTAAGGGAAACTACAGTGGAACCGTAACAAAGACCTTTAAGATCAAGGCGAAACCTAAAAACTGGGTTTATGTGGATACGCTTCCCAAGAATATCACTTCCGATAAATATACGATCCAGTATAAACACACCTATCAGAAAACAACCTCCAGCTATGTCAATGATGGTGGTGTTTATGAGTCTGTAAGGCCACTGGAGACATCTGCTTCCAGACAGCTGGTGGGCTATTATTACTATCATTTCTGCGGACCGAATACCGGAAAGAATGTAAACTTTGCACAGACGGGCTCTTATGTACATTTTGACAGTGTGGCAGCCAGTCAGGTAACCGTAGCTGCTTCCGGCGCAGATGGAGATGACCCGAGCATTACCTATTATCTGCTGAACTGGAAAGGAAACGGCAGCCGGGTATGGTGCTCCAGCGGAACTACCTGCAACGGCGCTACGGAAGCCACGGAGCCAGAGGCCAGGCCTGGTACCGCATGAACCAGTACCAGAACAAAAAACTCCAGACTCAGACGACAACCTCCGAAAGTGATTGGACAACCAGTAAAGACAGCACAGCAGTAAAAACCGTTTACCGTTATAAAGCAAAATAGATCATAGATCAGTCATAAATCAGAAACTCCCTCATGTATCAGAAAAAACTGATATGTGAGGGAGTTTTTTGATAAATGTGAAGGAGCTTATTTCAAAACGGATCGAAATTTTGCAGTAAGCAACCGACAAAGTTTTACATATATTGTACAATTTGTGAAATACAGGAAAAAATGACGGGATATCTGCAGCTTGCACCGAAGGTGGGCGGTGACAATATTGCCTGTGTATCCATGTTTGGCTTCCAGGAGAAGATGAATAAACAGGCTCCGGAGGCAGGGGAAAGGATTGAAAAAGAACTGCTGAAGTAAACTGAATATTCTTGTATAAGCTGTCGCATTAATGTGCTACAGCTTATTTTTTTGAAAAATACCGATAAAAATATGGACAAAACCGAAAATAATGGTTAATATATACACATGCCTAAAAAACAAAAAAATGAAAATTATACGAAATATATAATATAAACCCGGCACAGAAAAAATATATATAGACATATTTACAAAGCGACAGCGTGGATATCAATACCGGAGAAAGTGGGAAAATAACGGGAGGAAGAGAATATGTTGAAATTTTTTAAAGGAAAAGATAAAGGAAATTTAATTTATGCACCCTGCAGAGGAAGAGTGGTTCCCCTTGCAGAGGTTCCGGACCCTGTCTTTGCGGATAAGGTACTGGGTGACGGTTTTGCAGTGATCCCGGCAGACGGCAGGATATATGCTCCGGCAGACGGTGAAGTGGCAATGGTATTTGATACTCTTCATGCAGTTACGCTGACAAGCACTCAGGGAGCGGAAATACTGATACATATCGGACTGGATACAGTCACACTTAAGGGCGAACCCTTTAAAGCGCACGTTGCAGCAGGTGACAAGGTTAAAAAGGGTGATCTTCTGATAGAGGCTGATCTGGACAAAATCGAGAAAGCCGGTTTAAATACAATTATCCCGGTTCTGATCTGCAACACAGATGATTACGGAAAGATAAGCCTCCAGAAGGAGGGGGATGTTTCGGCGGATGAAGCCATCCTCAAGCTTTCATGATCATCTTCATGCAGCTGACAGGCTTATAACAGCCCGGAGATAGTAGTAATTTTCGGGGTGTTATAACCGGAGTGATCCGGTCAAATATATTTATTTTAAGGGAGGGGAAATATATGAAATTTCTTCAAAAACTGGGAAAAGCGTTAATGCTTCCAGTGGCAGTACTGCCGATCTGTGGTATCCTTATGGGTATCGGATACTGGTTATGTCCGGCAACCATGCAGGGTGGAGACATTCACGGCGCAGCAATCTGATCGGTCTGTTTCTGGTTAAGGCAGGCGGAGCTCTGATCGACAACATGGCGATCCTTTTTGCTATCGGTGTTGGTGTCGGTATGTCAGAAAAGAATGACGGAACCGGCGGAATTGCTGCACTTGCATCCTGGCTGATGCTCACAACACTTCTTTCTACAGGATTTGTTACAACTATCATTCCATCAATCGCTGACAGTGCAACAAAAACTCTTGCATTTGACAAAATTGCGAATCCTTTTATCGGAATCCTTGCCGGTATCATCGGATCTACATGCTATAACAAATTCAAGAGCACCAAGCTTCCTGACTGGCTGTCATTCTTCGGTGGCAAGCGTTGCGTAGCGATCATCGCAGGAGTGGTTTCCATTGTCGTATCTGTTGTATTACTGTTTGTATGGCCATTACTTTTCAGTGCACTTGTAGCATTAGGAAAAGCGGTTGCAGGTATGGATGTTGTTGGTGCAGGTATCTATGCATTCCTGAACCGTCTGCTGATCCCTACCGGATTACATCACGCACTGAACAATGTATTCTGGTTTGATACCATCGGACTTGGCGATCTTCAGCACTTCTGGGCAGGTGAAACCTCTGCAGATGTATCCTGGAGCCTTGGAATGTACATGTCCGGATTCTTCCCATGTATGATGTTTGGTATTCCTGGTGCAGCACTTGCAATGGTTAAATGTGCGAAACCTGCAAAGAAAAAAATCGCGATCGGTCTTGTTGCATCTGCAGCAATCTGTGCATTTATCTGTGGTGTAACTGAGCCGTTCGAGTTTGGATTTATGTTCCTTGCTCCTGGCCTCTATGTGATCTATGCATTACTTTACGGTATCTTTACCATGATCACAGTTGCTCTTGGATTCCGTGCAGGCTTCAGCTTCTCCGCTGGTGCGATGGATTTACTTTTCTCATCCTCACTTCCGGCAGCACAGAAGACATGGCTCATCCTTCCTCTTGGAATTGCAGCATTCATCGTATTCTATGTTGTATTCCTTTTTGCCATCAAGAAATTTGATCTGAAGACTCCGGGAAGAGAAGACGATGACGATCTTGAGGCAGAGAAGAATATCGAGCTTGCAAATGATGATTATACTGCTATTGCCGCAAAAATCCTTGAAGGCTGTGGCGGAAAAGAGAACATCACAAGCATTGATAACTGCATCACAAGACTGAGACTTGAGGTTAAGGATATTACAGCTGTAAATGATAAAGTGATCAAATCTGCAGGTGTTGCAGGCGTGATCAAACCTGGAAAACTTCTGTACAGGTTATCATCGGAACCAAGGTTCAGTTTGTTGCAGATGCATTTTCTGAGCTTTGTAAATAATGGCTTTTTTGGAGTCAGGTATTTGTTAAAATAATTATGGGGCAGCAGCAGAATTGTGAAAACGGTTCTGCTGCTGCTTTTTTGTATACCTTATATTGACCGATACTTTCAAAAAGCGTACAATGTTACTTCGATAAAAAGCAATAGGTCATTGCGTTTACGATTGCAATATTTCTACAGGGGGAATGAAGTTAATGAAATCCTGCGTATTTCACAAAAAATATCTTTTAGCCGGCATATATATTATTTTTGTTCTGTTTACCTGCTGTAATTCCCGATTTTATCATACACCGCTGGCAAAAATATGTTCTGTAACAGAAAAACAGACTCTGAGCAGAGAAGGAACCAGGGGATCAAAAGAATATTACTATACTCAGAAGATTACAGCACGGATATTAAACGGTTCGCATAAAGGGGAAAAAATAACGGTCTCTAATGAATATACATCTTCTCAGATTCAGACTAAGAAATATCATAAAGGAGACACCGTTCTTTTAAGCGGTTCAAAGGAAAGCCCCGGAAAAACGATACGTTCTGTAAAAAGGGATGGATATCTGGCCTTATTGGCAGGAGGATTATTTTTTCTTCTGATCTGCATTACAGGAAAGCAGGGATTTTACACGATAATATCACTGATACTGAATACGGTCATATTTGCGTATGGATTTCAGGCTTTTACAGAGGGGAAAAATATTTTAAATATCTGTAATGTCATCGCAGTTCTTTTTTCACTGACTACATTGATCTGCTTAAATGGAATTCACAGAAAAACATTTTCCTCAGTTCTTTCGACACTGTGTGTTCTGTTTCTGATCATGGCATTGTTTGAATTTTCTATTTATATGTACGGAGATCTGGATTATTCCAATCTGGAATACCTTGGAAGTACAGGCAATTCTGCGGATATATTCTGGGCAGATATTATGCTGACAGGACTTGGTGCAATTATGGATGTGACGGTGACGATCAGCGCAGCAGTAGGAGAAATCGTGCGGAAAAATCCATCGGTTTCTCTGAGAAGACTGATACATTCCGGTCGTGAAATCGGATATGATATTATGGGAACCATGATAAATGTACTGTTGTTTGTTCTGGCAAGTGGCATGATTCCCATGTTCATACTTAAGATGAATAATGATGTAAGCTTTATAACGATCGTGAGATATCACATTCCATATGATATCTGTCGTTTTCTGATAGAAAGTATTGGAATTGTACTGGCAATACCGGTATCTGTTTTTATTGCTTCAGCGATTATGAAAATACCATCACGGAAAAGGAGTGTCAGAGAATGATCATTTTTCTTGCATTGATTTTAATTTTTCTGGTGATCTTGATTGGCGGAGAGCGTGGAGCCATGTCAATTATGACACTGGCAGGAAATATTGTAATTTTGTTTTTTTTCAATTATGCTGATGTCTGCCGGTTTTCCTGTACTGCTCCTGATATTGGTGGCAGGTGCAGGTGTCTGTTATATTTCTCTGTTTTATCAGAACGGAAATAATCCAAAGACGCGGGCGGCTTTTCTGGCTACACTGCTGGTAATGTTACTTTTGTTTATTCCGATTTATATTATTACATGGAGATCAGGAAGCTACGGGTTAAATGAGCTGCAGATTTCGGAAGACGATTTTATGTATTATTACAGTACGGATCTTCATATTAACATGCTTCATGTAGGAATATTTGTAACTGTTTTCAGTACTCTTGGGGCTGTTATCGATACAGCATTATCTGTAACATCTTCTGTATATGAAGTCTGGACTCATAAAAACGGTCTGACAGCGAAAGAACTTACAGCTTCCGGCTATCAGGTTGGAAAAGAAATTATCGGAACAACGGTAAATACGTTGCTGTTTGCCTATCTTGGAGGAACTATTTTATTATTCTCATACATTCAGACACAGCAATATACCATGGAGATCATCCTTAATTCCCAGTTTCTATTCCAGGATGTTGCAGTCATGCTATCTGGTGCAGTAGCCTGCCTTATTACCGTCCCGGTATCGATCGGATGTATTATTCGACAGATTCACCGTACTGATTCGGAAGAAAAATCTGAAGTTATATAATAGCGTTAAAAAACAGTCAGACCTGTGGAGAAGAATGTGAAAATGTGAAGAAAGTGTGAAATTAGCACTCGCCTCTTGACAGTGCTAATAATGCGTGTTATAGTACATACAGAACAAAGGAAGAGAGAAAAAGAAATCTTCCGGAGAAAGTTCTTACAGAGTTTTCAGAAACAGTAAATTAAAAACGCCTGCATAATACGCAGCGAATATAGATCAGGAGGAATGAGTTATGTTAATGCCAAGTATTTTCGGAGAAGATTTATTTGATGATTTTATGGGATATCCTGCAGGCCGTCAGGCAGCTGCCAATGCTTATCCTCAGGTGAAGGATATGATGAAGACAGATATCCGTGATGTAGATGGCAATTATGAACTGGAGATCGATCTTCCGGGATTTAAGAAAGAGGATGTGAAGATCCAGCTGAAGAATGGTTATCTGAACATTCAGGCAACCAGGGAAGAGAAGAAGGACGAGAAAGATGATAAAGGTAAATATGTTCGCAGAGAACGTTATACAGGAACCTGCAACAGAAGCTTTTATGTAGGCTCGAGCATTAAGCATGAAGATATCCATGCGAAATATGAGAACGGAATCCTTTATGTAACCTTCCCGAAGGAAGAGACCAAGAAAGAAGCAGAAGAGAAGAAATTTGTTTCTATTGATTGATCGGCATTTACTTTGAAGCCAATATCCGGAACAACCCAAACGGATATTGCAGAGATAACCAGATAATGGCTGGTTGACCGAATGCGGATAATTTTATCCGCCTGACTTAAAACTCCAAATTGCACATTGCATTTGTTTATATAAATGAATATAACCCCCTTTTTTTCCACCCCTCTGCCAATGCCCGGCAGAGGGGTTCTTTACGTTTCAGCCTGAAGTACAGAGGTGAATTCTGATTAACTTTACACTCCCTCCCCACTCTGTTATACTTGGAACAGGTAAACAGCGGAAATTCGGCAATACTATAAAACTGGGGAAAGAGTTTTTACAGAGGTGAATATATGGGAGATAAGATCAAGGTTATCATGGACTGTGATCCCGGAATCGATGACGGGATCGCACTGGCATATGCGGCAGCACATCAGGATGAACTGGAGCTGCTTGCAGTGACGACATCTGCAGGAAGTACCAGGATAGAAAGAGTGACTAAAAATGCACTGGAGCTGGTGGATTTTTACGGACTGAAGGTTCCGGTGGCAGGAGGCCAGGATCGTCCTCTTGTGAAAGCGGCAATTTATGCGGAAGAATTTCACGGAGAGACAGGGCTTGGACATTGCGTACTGCCGGAAGCAAAAACAGAGGCTGCTTCTGACAATGCAGTGCTTTTTATCCGTGACATTCTGAATGCCCTTCCGGAGGGCGAGCAGGTAGTAATGATTGAAACTGCACCAATGACTAATCTTGCACTTCTGTTGAAGGTTTTTCCTGAAATAAAGAATAAGATCAGAAAAATTGTATTTACAGGCGGTGCAGCAAAAGGCGGAAACATCACACCGGCAGCAGAATTCAACATCTACGCAGATCCGGAGGCGGCAAAGATCGTATTCGATTCCGGAATCCCACTGATCATGTGCGGACTGGATGCTACACTGAAATGTAATCTTACCAGAAATCAGATCATGAAGCTGTGCCAGTCCGGTGATCCGGCAGCCAGAGCCTGTGGAGATATGGCTGGCTACGTACTTGAAAATTTTTCCAAATATCGCTGCGTGGCAAGTGTCCATGCTGCTGTACCGTTTATGTATCTCATCCATCCGGAGTTCTTTAAAACAGAAAAAGTATTCCTGGATGTGGACTGTTCAGACGGTGCCGGACGGGGTGCTACATTATGCGATTTCCGCTGGTGGCTACACGAAGAAGATGAAATGAAAGATATGATTCTGACAGATGCAGATACAGAAAGCTTCCAGCAGGAGCTGTTTGAAGCAATTTATTCTGTTTCTGAGTGCAGAACCGGGAAATAACCGGGATCAGACCATGAAGCAGTTGCGTTCATAAGATATAGAGGAGCAGAACACAGTGCCTGCTCTTCATAAAGATATCTGTGCACACTGTCAGATAAGAGGACAGAAAACCCATGAACTATATTGTATTTGACCTGGAATGGAACCAGAATCCGGATGGAAGAAGACATCCGGATAGTCGGCTCCCGTTTGAGATCATAGAGATCGGGGCAGTAAAATTAAATGAAAAAAGAGAGATCGTTGATACCTTTCAGTGCCTGATCAAGCCCAAGGTGTACCATTGGATCCACGACAGTATCCATGAAGTGATCCACGTGGATTATCATGAACTGGAAAACGGCATTCCTTTTCCAAGGGCGATTCGCAGATTTCTGGAATGGTGCGGGGAGGAGTATCGCTTTTTTACCTGGGGAGACCAGGATGTGATGGAACTTCAGCGCAATATGAAATACTATAATCTTTTGAAGCTGATGCCAGGGCCGGTGCATTACTATGATGTGCAGAAACTTTTCAGCATAAAATTCGAGGATGGAATATCCAGGCGTTCCCTGGAATATGCCACAGACTATCTGGAGCTTCCCAAAAAACGGGATTTTCACCGGGCACTGGCAGACGCCAGCTATACTGCCAGGATACTTCTGGAGATCGATGAAGCATGCATGATCCGTCATCCGTCCCTGGATGTATATCAGAATCCAAAATCCAGAGACAGCGAGATCTATATTTCCTATACAGACCATGACAAGTTTGTGTCCAGGGAATTTGTATCAAAGGAGCGTCTGATGAAGGACCGTATCATGGTAAGTACCATGTGTCCCATTTGCAGATGCCCTGCCAAGCGGAAAATCCGCTGGTTCAGTACCAACAATCCCAAGGTGTATTACAGCCTTGCCCTTTGCCATGAGCATGGACCTGTTGCCGGAAAGATAAGGATCCGAAAAACGGATGAGGGAAAATATTTCGGGGTGAAGACCCTGAGAGCAGAAGATACAGAAGCGGCGGATGAGATCCGTGAAAAGCACGAATCTCTCCGCCGCAGGAAAATGTTACGAAGCCAGGAGAAGATCTGATACGATGTTTCGTTCGTATTGCATTCCCCATCCGACCATTTGTTTCTTATAATAATATTTGCTTTTCAGACGCAGTGGGCCGACAGCATTCTGAAGAACGGCCTGGCGTTTGTTGAGCTGTGATTTTTTGATACCTTTTGGAATAGTCACATAAACCTTTGTCTGATAATAAAACGGATAGGTGTTTCCGTTATTCTTAAGGATATATTTGTCACAGGGGAGTACCTTAAACGGGACTGGCTCCATGGACACCTTCATATCCACCTTTTCAAAATTTTCAAAACCATAATTGAAAAGAGAAGCAGTATCGCTGTAAGCATTTGCCGCGGAAGTAGAATTCAGGATTACGGCTACCAACGTTATATTTCCTCGTTTGCAGTAGGTGACAAGCGTGTTTCCGGATGCATCGGTATATCCTGTTTTTCCGCCACGGACACCTTCATAATAGTATTCGCCGTTTTTCATCATCTTGTGATGATTGAGCAGCTGACGGGCTTCGGTAAATTTATTGGTAGGCGGGATCTCGTAATAACGTTTGGTACAGTATCGCCGGAAAAGAGGGTTTAGCCAGGCGGATTTGGCGATCTTTGCCATGTCGGAGGCTGTGGTGTAATGATTCTCATCCGGAAGACCGTTAGGATTGTTAAAGTGTGTGTTCTTGCAGCCGAAAAGCTTGGCGCGCCAGTTCATGAGTTCTGTGAATTTCTTTACAGAACCGGAAACTTCTTCCGCAACGGCGACGGACATTTCATTAGCGGACTGGAGCATGACGGCCATCAGGGCCTGATCCCTGGTAAATTCTTCACCGGGAGCCGCATAAATACTGGAATCTCCGGCAGTTACACTGGTGGAAGCGTTCTCAGATACGGTAATATTTGTCTTAGCGTTCAGATTTTCGCAGGCAAGCAGTGTAGTCAGGATCTTCGTGATGCTGGCAGGATAGAGCTGTGTGTCCGCATTTTTGGAATAAAGAACGGCTTCTGTATTTACGTCCATAAGGACTGCAGCCTGTGCTTCGATGCCGGGACCTTTGGGCCACCCGTCAATGGAATCGGTGTCGGCGGCCTGAGAATAATAGCTGGAGTGAGCAGGCATGACTGCTGCGGCCTGACCGGATGACTGTCCATCAGGAACCGGTGTGGCAGTGACGATAGGATCACCATATTCATCGTATCCAAGAGGCGCGGAAGCGTTGCATGGCTCGGCGCCTGTAAGCAGGATTCCCACACAGAGAATACCGGCAAAGATCCGGCGCAGGGATCGTTTTTTCATATTCTTCATAATAAGATACCTTTCAGTAATAAATCCGGGAGAGAAGGTTATTATTCATTTGGAAATCAGTAACCGAAAAACTCTTGCCCGTTTTGTGATGAGGTGCAGTATTTCATTAATTATAGCATTGTATTAATGAAAAGCTGTATTTTTGCCCTCAAGATTCTGTAGTAGTATACCACTTTCCACCCGGAAAAACTACTTGCAGTCTGTGAAAATTCCATTAAGAAGAAGTGAACATACATATAATAAGAAAAAATCCCTGAAAACACTTGACATATGGATTTTCCCCAACCTATAATAGACAGCGTATATAGAAAAAAGCTGTGATGGAGACAGTAAGCCATATGGAAAGCTTGCAGCGAACCGGGGATGGTGGGAGCCCGGGACGAGTAAATATGGCGGAATATCACTCCTGAGCTTCAGTTCCGAAGTTGTCCGGCAGCAGCCGGGAAGAATATCTGATATACAGATGATCATCAAGTAAGAGCTGACGGATTTCCTCCGTTACAGGGAACATATATCGGCAGATACAAAGAATTGTCCGCTATGAACAGACATGGAACAACGGCCCGCGCCATAACACAGAGCATAAGACGCAGGAATCCGGACACAGGCCCGTATAATGTAACAGGTGGTATAGCGAATCAGACTTCGTCCTTTTACAGGATGGGGTCTTTTTTTTATAAGTGCCCGAGGCATTGGCACGAACAGGTATCTGTGAGGAAAGAATCCGCTGTGGCCTTACAGATGAGGCAGCAGCCAGTAATCAGACACAGGAGGTAAATATTGTGTATCGTAAAGTTGACACGAATCTGAATTTTGTTGACCGTGAAAAAGAAGTTGAGAAATTCTGGAAAGACAACAAGATTTTCGAAAAGAGTATGGACAGCCGTAAAGAGGGCGAGACATACACATTCTATGACGGACCGCCTACCGCTAACGGTAAGCCACATATCGGACATGTTCTGACACGAGTTATCAAGGATATGATCCCGAGATACCGTACAATGAAGGGCTACATGGTTCCGAGAAAAGCAGGATGGGATACTCACGGACTTCCGGTTGAGCTTGAGGTTGAGAAGAAGCTTGGTCTTGACGGAAAAGAGCAGATCGAGGAGTACGGAATGGAGCCGTTCATCCAGCAGTGCAAAGAGAGCGTATGGAAATATAAAGGAATGTGGGAGGATTTTTCCTCTACAGTTGGTTTCTGGGCTGACATGGAGCATCCTTATGTAACATACGACAACAATTTCATCGAGTCCGAGTGGTGGGCACTGAAAGAAATCTGGAACAAAGGTCTTCTTTACAAAGGCTTCAAGATCGTTCCTTACTGCCCGCGTTGTGGAACTCCGCTTTCTGCACAGGAGGTTTCCCAGGGCTACAAGACGGTTAAAGAGCGTTCTGCTATCGTTCGTTTCAAGGTTGTCGGTGAGGATGCATACTTCCTGGCATGGACAACAACACCGTGGACACTTCCGTCCAATGTTGCACTTTGTGTAAACCCGGATGAGATCTACTGTAAGGTAAAAGCAGCAGACGGCTATACCTACTACATGGCAGAAGCACTTCTGGACAAGGTTCTCGGCAAGCTTGCAAAGGATGATGAGCCTGCATATGAGATCCTTGAGAAATATAAAGGAACAGACCTTGAGCGTAAGGAATACGAGCCGCTTTTTGCATGCACAGGCGAGGCAGCAGCAAAACAGCGCAAAAAAGCTCATTTCGTAACCTGTGACAACTACGTTACCATGAGCGATGGTACCGGTATCGTTCATATCGCACCTGCATTTGGTGAGGATGACAGCCGTGTCGGACGTGAGTATGACCTTCCGTTCGTACAGTTCGTAGACGGACAGGGTAACATGACCAAAGAGACACCATATGCCGGTGTATTCGTAAAGAAAGCTGACCCGATGGTTCTCACAGACCTTGACAAAGAGGGCAAGCTTTTTGACGCACCGAAATTCGAGCATGATTATCCGCACTGCTGGAGATGTGACACACCGCTTATCTACTATGCACGTGAGTCCTGGTTCATCAAGATGACAGCAGTAAAGGATGATCTGATCCGTAACAATAATACTATCAACTGGATTCCGGAGAGCATCGGTAAGGGACGTTTCGGTGACTGGCTTGAGAACGTTCAGGACTGGGGTATTTCCAGAAACCGTTACTGGGGAACACCACTGAACATCTGGCAGTGTGAGTGCGGACATATGGAATCCGTGGGAAGCCGCCAGGATCTCTATGAGAAGAGTGGTGACGAACGTGCGAAGACCATCGAGCTTCACCGCCCATACATTGACGACATCACTATGAAGTGTCCGGATTGCGGCAAGACCATGCATCGTGTACCGGAGGTAATTGACTGCTGGTTTGATTCCGGAGCAATGCCTTTTGCACAGCATCATTATCCATTTGAAAATAAAGACCTGTTTGAGCAGCAGTTCCCGGCAGACTTCATCTCCGAGGCTGTTGACCAGACAAGAGGATGGTTCTACTCCCTTCTTGCTGAGTCCACACTGCTTTTCAATAAGGCTCCGTATAAGAATGTAATCGTTCTGGGACATGTACAGGATGAGAACGGACAGAAGATGAGTAAGTCCAAGGGAAATGCCGTTGATCCGTTTGACGCACTGAACAAATACGGCGCAGATGCTATCCGCTGGTACTTCTACATCAACAGTGCTCCATGGCTTCCGAACCGTTTCCACGGCAAGGCAGTTGTAGAGGGACAGAGAAAGTTCATGAGCACTCTGTGGAACACCTACGCATTCTTCGTATTGTATGCGAACATTGACAATTTTGATGCGACTAAATATACTTTAAATTACGATAAGCTTCCGGTTATGGATAAATGGCTGCTCAGCAAGCTGAATACCATGGTGAAGACTGTCGATGCAGATCTTGATTCCTACAAGATTCCGGAGGCTGCAAGAGCACTTCAGGAATTTGTTGACGATATGAGTAACTGGTATGTAAGAAGAAGCCGTGAACGTTTCTGGGCTAAGGGCATGGAGCAGGATAAGATCAATGCTTACATGACACTCTATACAGCACTGGTAACTGTTGCCAAGGCTGCAGCTCCGATGATCCCGTTCATGACTGAGGATATTTACCAGAACCTTGTTCGCAGCATTGATGCAAATGCTCCGGAGAGTATCCATCTCTGCGATTACCCGGAGGTAAACGAGGCATGGATCGACAAGGATCTTGAGGCAAACATGGAAGAGCTTCTTGAGATCGTTGTTCTCGGACGTGCATGCAGAAATACCGCAAACATCAAGAACCGTCAGCCGATCGGAACCATGTATGTAAAAGCTGAGAAAGCTATGGATAAATTCTACACAGATATCATCGCAGATGAGCTTAACGTAAAAGAAGTGAAATTCGCAGATGATGTAGAGTCCTTCATTTCCTACAGCTTCAAGCCGCAGCTCCGTACCGTAGGACCGAAATACGGCAAGCTTCTGAACGGCATCCGTACCGCACTCTCCGAGATCGACGGAACCGCAGCAATGAAAGAGCTGAGAGATAATGGTGTTCTCGTTCTTGACATTGACGGAAACAGAGTCGAGCTTGCAGAGGAAGACTTATTGATCGAAACAGCCCAGAGCGAGGGCTATGTGACAGAGACAGACGGTGAAACATCCGTTGTCCTTGATACAAACCTTACACCTGAACTGATCCAGGAGGGCTTTGTCCGCGAGATCATCAGCAAGGTTCAGACCATGCGTAAAGAGGCTGGTTTCGAAGTCATGGACAAGATCATTGTCTATGCAAAAGATAACGATAAGATCATGGATATCATGAAAGCAAACCAGGATGAGATCAAACGTGAAGTACTGGCAGAAAACATTGTTCTGGGAGAAGCAGAGGGTTACACCAAAGAATGGAACATCAACAAAGAGGCTGTAACACTGGGAGTATCCAAAGTACAGGAGGAAAACTAATGATTGACAAGCAGTTTGAGAAAGAGGAGTTCAAAAAAAGCGTAAAAGAAAACGTAAAATTCCTTTATCGAAAAACACTGGAAGAGGCTACACAGGAGCAGATTTTTCAGGCTGTAAGCTACACTGTGAAAGACGTGATCATTGACAACTGGCTTAAGAGCCAGAAGGCGTATGAAAAACAGGACCCGAAGATCGTATATTATATGTCCATGGAGTTCCTTATGGGCCGTGCCCTTGGAAACAACCTGATCAACCTTGGCGCATACGGCGAGGTTAAGGAGGCTCTTGAGGAGCTTGGACTTGACATTAACTGCATCGAAGACCAGGAGCCGGATCCGGCTCTTGGAAACGGTGGACTCGGAAGACTGGCAGCGTGCTTCCTGGATTCCCTTGCAACTCTGAATTACTGTGCATACGGATGCGGAATCCGTTACCGTTACGGTATGTTCAAGCAGGAAGTACGCGATGGTTATCAGGTAGAGGTACCGGATAACTGGCTGAAGAACGGATATCCTTTCGAACTCCGTCGTCCGGAGTATGCAAAAGAGGTTCATTTCGGCGGATATGTACGCGTTGAGTGGGATCCGGTGAAGAACGAGAATAAATTCATCCATGAAGGATATCAGGCAGTTAAGGCTGTTCCTTACGATATGCCGATCACAGGTTATAACAACGATGTTGTAAACACACTTCGTATCTGGGATGCAGAGCCGATCGTAGACTTCAACCTTGACTCTTTCGACAAGGGTGATTATCACAACGCAGTAGAGCAGGAGAACCTTGCACGTACTATCGTAGAGGTGCTTTATCCGAATGATAACCATATGGCAGGTAAAGAGCTTCGTCTGAAACAGCAGTACTTCTTCGTATCTGCCAGCCTTCAGGCAGCCATTGCCAAATATAAGAAAACTCATGATGATATCACAAAACTTCATGAGAAGGTTGTATTCCAGATGAACGATACTCATCCGACTGTTGCAGTAGCAGAGCTGATGCGTATCCTCATTGATGAGGAAGGTCTTGGCTGGGATCAGGCATGGGATATCACAACAAAATGCTGTGCTTACACTAACCACACTATCATGTCCGAGGCACTTGAGAAATGGCCAATCGAGCTGTTCTCCAGACTGCTTCCGCGTGTATACCAGATCATCGAGGAGATCAACCGTCGTTTCATTCTTGAGATCCAGCAGAAATATCCTGGAAACTTCGAGAAGATCAAGAAGATGGCGATCATCTATGACGGACAGGTTAAGATGGCTCACCTCGCGATCGTTGCAGGCTACTCTGTAAACGGTGTTGCACGCCTTCATACTGAGATTCTCAAGAATCAGGAGCTGAAGGATTTCTATGAGATGATGCCTGAGAAGTTCAACAACAAAACAAACGGTATCACACAGAGACGTTTCCTTGCTCATGGAAACCCGCTTCTGGCTGACTGGGTAACGGACAAGATCGGACCGGACTGGATCACAGATCTTTCCCAGCTTTCCAAGCTTAAGGTTTACGCAGACGATGAGAAGGCTCTTCAGGAGTTCATGACCATCAAGTTCAAGAACAAAGAGCGTCTTGCAAAATATATCCTGGAGCACAATGGTGTTGAGGTTGATCCGCACTCCATCTTCGATATCCAGGTTAAGAGACTTCATGAGTACAAACGTCAGCTCCTCAACATCCTGCATGTGATCTATCTGTACAACCAGATCAAGGCACATCCGGAGATGGATTTCTATCCGAGAACATTTATCTTTGGTGCAAAAGCTTCCGCAGCTTATGCACGTGCAAAGAAGATCATCAAGCTGATCAACTGTGTGGCAGATGTTGTAAACAATGATGCTTCCATCAACGGTAAGCTGAAGGTTGTATTCATCGAGAACTACCGTGTATCCAACGCCGAGATCATTTTTGCGGCAGCAGATGTTTCCGAGCAGATCTCCACAGCAAGTAAAGAGGCTTCCGGTACAGGTAACATGAAATTCATGCTGAACGGTGCTCCGACACTTGGAACCATGGATGGTGCCAACGTCGAGATCGTACAGGAGGTTGGCGAGGAGAACGCATTTATCTTCGGTATGAGCTCTGACCAGATCATCAACTATGAGAATAACGGCGGTTACGATCCGGACTTCATCTACAACACAGATCCGGAGATCCGTCAGGTACTGATGCAGCTGATCAACGGAACCTTCTCCAGCGATACAGAGATGTTCCGTGACATCTACAATTCACTTCTCGACAAACGCAACATGCCGAGACCTGACCAGTACTTTATCCTTGGCGACTTCCGTTCCTATGCAGAAGCACAGAAACGTGTTGAGGAAGCATACAAAGATGAGAAACGCTGGGCTAAGATGGCACTTCTGAACACAGCATGCAGCGGTAAGTTCACATCCGACAGAACTATCCAGGAGTATGTAGATGATATCTGGCACCTGGATAAGGTTGTTGTGAAAGAGAACTAAGATATATAAAGTAATCTGCAAAGTATTACCATAAAATAAATTTCCACACAAAAACAGGGCTCGTCAGAATTGGCGACAGCCCTGTTTTTTGTGTGGAAATTATGCCGGATTGATGACGATCCGGTTCCGCCTGGCCAGTGCAATGGCGATATGGCAGCCTTCCGCGATGGCGCAGGCTTTATCGGCAAAGCTGATGATCCAGGCTTCCTTATTGCGTGGAAGAGGTCCCAGAGGGAACATATGTGAGAGTATCGCATCCAGCTCTCTGTCTGTGACATCAAAGTGTGCGGCACTGTTGTCTGCGGCAGCCTTCGGGTGATAAAACGCCTGATGCTCACCGGTCGGTGTCTCCGCCCTGAAGTCATAGGGACAGAAATCGTGGAGAAGCCCTGCCCTTGCGGCGGCTTTCTCGTCACATCCCAGCTTCCTGGCAATGAACCAGGAGAGGTAAGAAACATTGATACTGTGCATGAGCCGTGTGGTCCACTGGTGGTGGGTGTACAGGCTCAGCTTCAGGAACTCTCTGTTACAGAGGATGTTCTTCACAAGCTCATGATATTCCTGTGAGACCTCATCCGACACCGTGATATCCATCGGCAATCACCTTCTTTCTTTTGTTTATAATTTCATTATGACGATTATGGAGAAAAATGCAATAAAGTTTATATTTTTTTTATAAATTAGTTGAGACAAATTTTTTCAGAATGGAATCTTCTGTTTTTTCATCTGTTTTCCATGACCGGAGATATGGTATAGTAATGAACAGAATTGGTGTCAGTGAAAATATTATGAAAAGACGGAGGAGAGAGAACGAATATGAAACCAGAAAAACTGATTGAAGTACTTTCTGTTGCAGAACGATTAAAAGATGCAGTGCGTCATTGCTATACATCTGGAGGCAGGCGGGAGAGTGTTGCGGAGCATTCCTGGAGAATTTCTCTGATGGCATATTTTGTCAGCGACGAGTTTCCGGAGGCAGATCTTCTGAAGATCATGAAAATGTGTCTGATCCATGATATGGGAGAAGCTTTTACCGGGGATATCCCAGCTTTTGAAAAAACAGTAAAAGATTCAGAAAAAGAAGCCGATGTGCTGGGTGAATGGGTGAAAACTCTGCCGGAACCATTTGATAAAGAGATGGCAGAACTGTATCAGGAAATGGAAGCACAGCAGACTCTGGAATCCAGAAATCTACAAAGCTTTGGACAAACTGGAAGCGCTGATCCAGCACAATGAATCCGACATCAAAACCTGGATCCCACTGGAATATAACCTGCAGATGACCTACGGAAATGAACAGGTGAAATTCTCAGATTATCTGACGGAGCTTCGGGAGCAGGTAAGAGCAGATAGTGTGCGGAAGATTGAAAAATCTGTACACTAATTTGCACATCTCCATCAGAAACATTAAAAAAGAGGGAACCATTTTACGTGGTTCCCTCTTGTAAAAATTCCGATTTTATGCGGATTTCTTATTTACCAAAGTATCTCTTAAGCAGTCCAGCGAATGCTTTGCCGTGTCTTGCTTCGTCTTTAGCCATCTCATGTACTGTGTCATGGATTGCGTCAAGGTTAGCTGCTTTCGCACGTTTTGCAAGGTCGAATTTACCTGCTGTAGCGCCGTTCTCAGCCTCTACACGCATCTGAAGGTTCTTTTCTGTGCTGTCTGTTACAACCTCACCAAGGAGCTCTGCGAATTTAGCTGCATGCTCTGCTTCCTCGTAAGCTGCTTTCTCATAGTACATTCCAACTTCCGGATATCCCTCTCTGTGAGCTACTCTAGCCATTGCAAGATACATACCAACCTCAGAGCACTCGCCCTCGAAGTTAGCTCTCAGATCTGCAAGGATGTCCTCGCTGACGCCTTTAGCAACGCCTACAACATGCTCAGCTGCCCATGAGAGCTCGCCTTCCTGTTTCTGGAATTTAGAAGCTGGTGCTTTACATACTGGACAGGCTTCCGGTGCCTGCTCGCCTTCATAAACATATCCACATACTGTACATACCCATTTAGCCATAGTAATGATCTCCTTTTCTTTTTTGAAATATATTGTTTATTTTTGTTTCTTTTGAATTAATAATAGTAATTATTACTATTTTATAGTATCATATGATCTTTATTTTGTCAAGCTTGTTTTTCTTCTTTTTTCAGGCATTCCTTGCAGATCCCATAGAAGCTTGCGTCTACGTCAAAGACTTTTCCGTGGATAAATTCTGCAGCTGCCTGTTCAAGAATTCCGTTAAGGCTGTCTGACTGCATATCGATCACCCGGTTGCATCTGGTACACATGAAATGTGAGTGTGGTGCGACCCTTCCATCGTAGCGATCCGCGCTTCCGAAATTGGTCAGCTTCCGGATCTCACCGATGTCACTGAGAAGAGAAAGATTACGGTAGACAGTTCCGAGGCTGATGTTCGGGTAGATCTGTCGAAGATTCTCGTATACTGTATCTGCCGTTGGATGATCTGTTCTGGATCTCAGAAATTCCTTGATGGATTCTCGCTGACGGCTGTATTTAAGTGCTGCCATAATGTCCTCTCCTTTCGGTAATAGTAATTATTACTGATATTATAATACATGACAGAGGGAGGTTTGTCAAGAGGTTTTGATCTGATTATCCTGAAATATTTTCATTTTATGAGCTGGATGTAAATAAGTATTTTTACGCTGCAGGTGTAGTGGATATTTGCAACCATGCAGGGGACTTACCTGATTCGGTTAAATGGTGAGAACTGGCAGTCAGATGTCTGACAGAGTGTTTGTTATAAGGAATATTGTGTCCTTAATGATGAGATTTTATCAATAAAGATTTGTGTTGAAAATTTTTAAAAAATAAGTTGACACAGACTAACTATGGTAGTATATTTACAACAGTTAGATAAATCTAACTAACGTGTAAAGGAGAATGCAAATGACTTGTGAAAAATTTGAATCTGTCATGGGTTATCATTGTTCCCCTGTATTAATGGGAATGAAACCGGCGAATCTTGTTTCCTTTTCCAAGGAAAAAATGCCGGAACTGCCGGAGATCATTTCGGATTATGAGGAGAGTCTTAAACGGGAAGGTATCCGTATGGAGATCATCTGTGGATGCAGGAAGCATTATCTTCTTCTGGTGTACCGGCCGGATATGCTTCAGGAATATCTTAAGCAGGATGAAGCCAGGAAACTTTTGCTCCAGGATGGGTATAATATAGATGGTTCTCTGGATGAGATGATCGCTCGTTTGAAGGAGAGATTTTTTCATAAGACGGAGTTTCCTCATGAAATCGGACTTTTCCTGGGTTATCCCATTGAAGACGTGAAGGGTTTCCGGAAATTCGGAGGCAGTGGCTGTAAGATGTGTGGTTATTGGAAGGTTTATGATAATGTGGAGCAGGCTCGCAGGATTTTTGACAGCTATGATAAGTGCCGGGAGTTTACTGCGGCGCAGATCCGTGCGGGGTATTCGATTTTGCAGGTTGTTGGTATGAGGCATCTCTGTACATCTCAGATGTGCGTATAATATAAAGTTTAAAAACAGGAGGTTTTTGAGATGAGCAAGGTAGGAATTATTTACTGGTCTTCTACAGGTAACACAGAGGCTATGGCGCAGGCTGTTGAGGAAGGTGCCAAGGCTGCCGGTGCGGATGTTGAGATTATGGAAGTGGCTGATGCGGATGTGGATAAAGCGCTTTCTTTTGATGTTCTGGCTCTTGGTTGTCCGGCTATGGGGGATGAGGAGCTTGAGGAGGGTGAGTTTGAACCGTTCTTTTCTGATCTGGAAGGTAAACTTTCCGGTAAAAAAGTTGCACTTTTCGGTTCCTATGACTGGGGCGACGGAGAGTGGATGAGAACATGGTGCGGCAGAGCAAAAGACGCAGGCGCAGAGCTTGTTGAGGATGAGGGTCTCATTGTAAACAACACTCCTGATGATGAAGGACTTGCAGCTTGCCGTGAACTTGGCGGAAAACTCGCATAAGATTTGTTAGATTTCAGATAAATAAAAACTGAGCAGAGCATTGGATTTTCAAACACCAACACCATCCGGACAGAAGAGATAGACATCTTTTTTGTCCGGGTGGTGTTTTATTTTGAACAAAAATATCTGCTTATTACTTTGAGGAAATATAGAAGAAATGAATATTAAGACAAAAAATCCTTGTTGATTTTAATATTTACGTGTCCTAAAATAGATAAAAATGAAATAAAGCAGGAAAGTGAGGGATGCCGGATGACGCGGGAGGAAGCGGAACAGTATTTATATTATGCGATGACAATTGGTGAACAGCTTCTTTGCTGCGGAGCAGAGGTTGGACGTGTGGAAGATACCATACGGCGGATCTGCCTGGCATATGGAGCCACCCGGGCAGATGTTTTTTCTATCACATCCAGTATTGTGACGACTATTTATGGAGAGGATTTCGGTATTTGCACCCAGACGCGGCGTGTGCCGGGAATGTCCAATGATCTGGGACGGCTGGATGACCTGAACCAGCTTTCCAGATACATCTGTGAGTATCGGCCGAAGCGGAGGAGATCCAGAAGGGGCTGGAAAAGATCCGGGATAAACAAGGATATTCTTTTAAAACGCAGATTTTGATCTATGCTGTAATTTCAGGTTCTTTTTCCGTGTTTTTCGGAGGAGATGTCAACGATATGATCGCTTCTGCGCTGATTGGTATCGCCCTGAAGCTGTTTGAGGCTTTTGTAAAAAAGGGCGCATTAAACTCGCTGCTGACAGTGCTTCTTTGCTGCGGGGCCGGCGGAGTACTTTCCAATCTTACAGTTCTGATCGGGCTTGGACATCATGCGGATCTGATCAGCATCGGAAATATCATGCTTCTGATACCGGGAATTGCATTTACCAATTCATTGCGCGATATGTTTTCAGGAGATACCATTACAGGTTTGATCCGATGTATGGAGGCACTTTTGCTGGCATTGGTCGTGGGCCTTGGTTTTACGGTGGCGAATCTGTTGTTTTAACCGAATCAGGGAAGTTCTCTTGAAGGTTGCGAAAAGCAATAAGCAGTGAATGAGGAGTTTAGATACTGCATCAATTGCGGAGTAGCGAAATGCAGCAGATGATGGGAGTATTTGAGAGTAGTTATGATTTTATTCAGGAGGAAAACATGCGGGAAATCATACAGCTGGTCGTATCCTTCACAGGATCCCTCGGCTTTGCGGCATTATTTAATATCCATGGAAAAAAACTCTGGTTTGCGGCATTGGGTGGATGTCTGTCCTGGGCTGTATATCTGGCAGTAGAGTTCATAACGCCAAGTCCGTATGTGTGCGGTTTCTGGTCAACAGTAGCTATTACTTTGTATGCAGAATGTATGGCAAGAATTCATAAAACGCCGGTAACTGTATTTCTGGTTTCTGCGACAATTCCGTTGATTCCGGGAGCAGCACTTTACCGGACAATGAACTGGATGTTGATGAAGGACTGGGCAAAATTCCAGAAAGACGGAATCTATACGATCCTTTTTGCGGTGAGCATGGCAGCAGGAATGACGCTGACAACCATTGCGTTCCGGATGGCGTGGCGGTGGATGTACAGGCAGAGGAGAATGTAATACAGTATCGAAATTCCCCGTTTACAAACCATCGGAAATGTGTTACGATTTTCCCATATGGAAAACTCATGGAAGAAGAGAGTACATGTGTACACCGTACTACAGGGAAATCCCCGGAGGACTTTTTAGATGCAGGCTGTGATGTAGTTGAGGTCATAGATCTGCAGCAGGGTGAATGGTAAAGGTTCACTTTATGCAGGAGTTCTGAGACTGAGAGGGATGTGCAGGCGCAGATGGAAGATGGCTTCGGAGAGGCATTGCTGAACCGGTTTAAACGCGATAAGCGAAGTGTGAATGTCCGATTTAACGGACACCGGCAGGTAGTGACAGGACCGCCTGTTATAGCGGAAGGGTATAGAGCTTGCTGTACCTGATGAGGTTTTTGCCGCGAGGCAGGAACGAAAAGAAGTGGTAACACGGGTAATAACTCGTCTTCTCATATCGTTATGGTATGAGAAGGCGTTTTTTTTATGTCGCTGAGAATTACTTGGTAATCTTCCAATGTCCCCGGACAGGAATTTTCCTGTTCTGACGGAATATATTTTCAGTCCGTTATGAGTAAGTACACAATTTATTTTTATATTTATGGAGGAAAGAAAAGATGGAAAAGCAGAGATATTATATCAGCACTGCCATTGCGTACACATCCGGTAAACCGCATATCGGAAATACCTATGAGGTTGTTCTTGCGGATGCGATCGCACGTTTTAAAAGACAGCAGGGCTATGACGTATATTTTCAGACAGGTACTGACGAGCATGGCCAGAAGATCGAGCTGAAGGCTGAAGAGGCTGGTGTTACACCGAAGGAATTCGTAGATAACGTTTCCGGCGAGATCAAACGTATCTGGGATCTGATGAATACATCCTATGATAAATTCATCCGTACAACAGATAAAGACCATGAAGAGCAGGTCAAAAAAATCTTCAAAAAAATGTATGCAAAGGGAGATATCTACAAGGGTCATTACGAAGGAATGTACTGTACACCATGTGAGTCCTTCTTTACAGAGTCCCAGCTTGTAGACGGTAAATGTCCGGACTGCGGACGCCCATGCGTACCTGCTAAGGAAGAGGCATATTTCTTCAAAATGAGTAAGTATGCAGACAAGCTTATTGACTACATCAACACACATCCGGATTTCATCCAGCCGGAGTCCCGTAAAAACGAGATGATGAATAACTTCCTTCTTCCGGGACTTCAGGATCTTTGTGTATCCAGAACATCCTTTAAATGGGGAATCCCGGTAGATTTTGATCCGAAGCACGTTGTATATGTATGGCTGGATGCTCTGACAAACTATATCACAGGTATTGGTTATGACTGTGACGGAAACAGCAGCGATACATTCAACAAATACTGGCCGGCAGATCTTCACCTGATCGGAAAAGATATCATCCGTTTCCATACCATTTACTGGCCGATTTTCCTGATGTCTCTGGACCTTCCGCTTCCGAAACAGGTATTCGGACATCCATGGCTGCTTCAGGGTGATGGAAAAATGAGTAAATCAAAAGGAAATGTAATCTATGCAGATGAGCTGGTTGAGTTCTTCGGTGTAGATGCTGTCCGTTATTTCGTACTCCACGAGATGCCATTTGAGAATGACGGTGTGATCACATGGGAGCTGATGGTTGAGAGACTGAATTCCGACCTTGCAAACACACTTGGAAATCTTGTAAACCGTACAATTTCCATGTCCAACAAATATTTTAACGGAGTCGTTGAGAACAAGAATGTTACTGAGCCGGTTGATGAGGATCTTAAGAACTTCATCCTTCAGGTTCCGAAGAACGTTTCCGCAAAAATGGACAAGCTTCGTGTTGCAGATGCTATCACAGAGGTATTCTCTCTGTTCAAACGCTGCAACAAATATATCGACGAGACAATGCATGGGCACTTGCAAAGGATGAGACAAAGCAGGATCGTCTTGCAACAGTTCTCTACAACCTGGTTGAGGGAATCTGCATCGGCGCATCTCTTCTGAAATCCTTTATGCCGCGTACAACAGAACGTATTCTTGTACAGCTCAACGCAAACGAGAGAACTCTTGAGGAGATGGAACAGTTTGGTCTTTATCCTTCAGGAAACCGCGTAACCGACAAACCGGAGATCCTTTTTGCGAGACTTGATCTGAAAGAGGTTCTTGAGAAGGTTGAGAAGCTTCATCCGAAGAAAGAAGAGCCGAAGGAAGAGGTAGAAGAGGAGAAAACAGAGAACGTGATCGATATCGAGCAAAGCCGGAGATTACTTTCGATGATTTTGAGAAGCTGCAGTTCCAGGTTGGTGAGATCATCGCCTGTGAGGAGGTTAAAAAATCCAGAAAACTTCTCTGCTCTCAGGTTAAGATCGGAAGTCAGGTTCGTCAGATCGTATCCGGAATCAAAGCTCATTACTCAGCAGAGGAAATGGTGGGCAAAAAGGTTATGGTCGTTACAAACCTGAAACCTGCCAAGCTTGCCGGAATCCTCAGCGAGGGTATGATCCTCTGTGCAGAGGATGCAGACGGAAATCTTTCCCTGATGGTACCGGAGAAAGAGATGCCTGCAGGCGCTGAGATCTGCTAAGTATAGACAGATATGGAATTGAATCATTTTGATAAAAATGGAAATGCTGTTATGGTGGATGTGTCCGACAAACCGGTCACTCACCGTACAGCAATAGCCACGGGTTCCATTCAGGTAAGCCCGGAGATCATGGCCGCGGTAAAAAGCGGAAATGTGAAAAAAGGTGATGTACTTGGTGTGGCCCGTGTGGCAGGTATCATGGGTGTGAAGCGTACTTCTGAGCTGATTCCCATGTGCCATCCACTTCCCATCCAGAAATGTTCCGTGGATTTTGAGATCGATGAGGATGCGGGAGTGATCCGTGTATTCTGCACGGTAAAAACAGAGGGAAAAACAGGCGTGGAGATGGAGGCCCTGACAGGTGTTCAGGTGACGCTTCTGACTATTTATGATATGTGCAAGGCAATTGACAAGCACATGGTCATGTCTGATATCCATCTGGAAGAAAAAACAGGAGGCAAAAGCGGAGATTTCCGTTTTGAGGAAAAATAATGATAGACAGGTGCGGAAGAAATATTGATTATCTCAGGATTTCCGTAACTGACAGATGTAATTTGCGGTGTATTTATTGTATGCCGGAGGAGGGAGTGCAGCATGTGGAGCGCTCCCTCATTTTGCAGGAAGAGGAAATTTTGAGGATCTGCCGGGTGATGGCAGAGCTGGGTATCCGGAAGATCAAGCTGACCGGCGGGGAACCGCTTGTGCGGCCGCGGATGCCTCAGCTGGTGGAAAAACTGAAAAATATGCCGGGGATCGAGAAGGTGACTCTGACTACAAATGGTGTGCTTCTGAAAGATCAGATGAGTGATTTTGCCCGGGCGGGGCTGGACGGATTGAATATCAGCCTGGATACACTGGATGAAGCCTGTAGCAGGAGGATCACGCGGCGGGATGAACTTGGGCGGACGCTGGAAGGGATTTCGGAGGCAATGAAGTATCCGGAGATTTCACTGAAGATCAATTGTGTGCCTCTTGGGATCCCGGAGCAGGATCTTTGCCGGGTGGCGCTTTTTGCCAGGGATCATAGGTGCATGTGCGGTTTATTGAGATGATGCCCATTGGATGGGAAAAGAATTTCATGGGGTGTCGGAAAAGGAACTGCTTGGGATCCTTGGGGAAAAGCTACCACAATTTTCGCCGTATGTTGGGGAGCCCCTTGGGAATGGACCGTGTCATTATTATGATGTGGATGGGTTTTCCGGAAAGATCGGGTTTATCAGCGCGGTGAGTCATAAGTTCTGTGGGGAGTGTAACCGGATACGGCTGACTTCACAGGGCTTTTTGAAGACCTGTCTGCAGTATGCGGCGGGAAGGGATCTTCGGGAGGTGATCCGCGGTGGTGGTTCGGATGAGATGCTGAAGGCTGTGATCCTGGAGGCTCTGGCGGAGAAACCGGACGGGCATGCTTTTGGAGGCAGTCTGGAGAAACAGAAGGAAGATAAAACGGAGAAGCTTTGTATGGCTCAGATTGGAGGTTGAGTGATGAAGAGAGTTGCTGTGATCACTTCTAGTGATAAGGGTTACAGAGGGGAGCGTGAGGATCTTAGTGGTCCTGCTGTGAAGGAGATCATGGAGGCGGCCGGGTATGAGGTTGTTTCTGTGGATGTTTTGCCGGATGACCGTGGGATGCTTGGAAGCCGGATGGCTGAGATCGCAGATCTGGGGCTTGCGGAGCTGATTTTGACTACGGGTGGTACCGGGTTTTCTCAGAGGGATGTGACACCGGAGGCTACGGAGGATGTGATCGAGCGGCGTGTGCCGGGGATTCCGGAGGCGATGAGGCGTTTAGTATGACGATCACGAAGCGGGCGATGCTGAGCCGGGCTACGGCTGGGATCCGGAAGGGGACGTTGATCGTTAATCTGCCGGGGAGTCCTAAGGCTGTCAGGGAATGCCTGGGGGTTATTATTGAACCGTTGGGGCATGGGATTGAGATTTTGACCGGCGATGTGGGGGAGTGTGGTCGGTAGAACGGGGGTGTTAACGAACGGACGGTCCGCGCAGCCGGGGCCGTCCTGCAGACACGCTTCGTGCCCTGTTCGGCTGCGGCGCCGGTTTGCTGCCAGTCGCGCCAACTCGCCTGCGGCTCAAACAGGCGCTTGGTGGCAGCAGCTATCCTCGCCTCTCGACGGGCACTTCGCTGACGTCTGCAGGACGGCCCCGGCTGCGCGGGCCTGACGTTTGGGGATGTTAGGTTCTACCGGACATAGAGAGAAGTGTGGCTGCGCGGGCTGGTGTTTGAGGATAGTAGGTTTTAGCGGACATGGAGAGAAATGAGAGAGGTGTGGGCGGGTATACTAACGAACGCTCAACGGAGGCAGGGCCAGTTCGATGACACGCTACGCGGCTTGTTTTTTTACGGGTGTTGAGCTCTGCTGGTGATGATGGTTAAATGGTGTGAGAGATAGAGAGAAATAAATTTGGTAATGATGTGTAATTAATAGGAGTTATTATTATGGGAAAAGTACTTGCGGTTTGTATCAGTGAGAAGAAAGGAACACAGAAGAAGAATGTTGGGTCTGCGGTTTTTTGTGGAGGACTGGGGGCTTGAGGGGGATGCTCATGCCGGAAAGTGGCATCGGCAGGTGAGTCTTCTTTCCGGTGAAAAGATCGATGCGTTTCGTGCGAAGGACGCAGAGGTCGAGGATGGTGCTTTTGGTGAGAACCTGGTTGTGGAAGGGATTGATTTTGCAAAGCTTCCGGTTGGCACCAGATTTCGTTGCGGTGAGGTTGTGCTGGAGCTGACTCAGATCGGAAAGGAGTGCCACAATGGCTGTGCCATTTTTCAGAAGATGGGTGAATGCATCATGCCACGAAGGTGTGTTTACAAGAGTGCTGAAAGGTGGAAAAGTTTCCGTCGGTGACGAGATGACTGTGGATAAAGCTATGATTTTTGATACCCATGCACATTATGATGATGAGGCTTTTGATGAGGATCGTTCTGACATACTGGATAGTATGCAGGAGAACGGGATCGGGCATATTGTGGATGTGTGTGCTTCTGTGGGACATTTTGACCGGGTTTATGATTTGGTGGAGAAGTATCCTTTTATTTATGGCGCAGTGGGTGTTCATCCGGATGATGCGGATAAGGTGGATGCAGCAGTTCTGGATGAGATCCGCAGATATTGCGACATGGAAAAGACTGTGGCTGTAGGTGAGATCGGTCTGGATTATTACTGGCATAAGGAGAAGGAGGAGCATCTTCTCCAGCAGAAGGTATTCCGCCAGCAGATGGACATTGCCCGTGAGAAACAGCTTCCGTTTATCATTCATAGCCGTGACGCTGCGGAGGATACGTTGAATATCGTGAAAGAATATATGAAGGACGGGATGTATGGTGGAGTTATCCATTGCTTTTCCTATAGCAAAGAAATTGCGAGAGAGTATCTGAATATGGGACTTTATCTCGGAATCGGCGGAGTGGTTACTTTTAAGAATTCCCGGAAGCTGAAGGAAGTGCAGAGTATGCACCGCTGAATCAGATTCTGCTGGAAACCGACTGCCCGTACATGGCACCTGTGCCGAACCGTGGGAAGAGGAACAGCTCCCTGTATCTGCCGGAGGTTGTGAAGACGATTGCGGAGATTAAGGGGATCAGCTGCGAGGAGGTTGTGGCTGTGACGGAGAGTAATGCGTTGAAGGTGTTTGGGGTGATTTTAGAATAAAAATATTGAAAATACACAAAGAGATTTCTCAAAAGCTACTTGACCCTTTGGTTAGTTCCGAGCGCATAGCCCCGGGAGTAATTATTAAGGAGATGAGATTTTATATTGAATGTGATTAAGTAAAGAGCAATCATTTCGATTGTCTTCAGAAATTATAATGATTTCTACCTTTGGGTGATTTACGATTTCAGGCCAGAAAGATTCTGCAGGTTCTTGCAATACCCCTAAAATGGGAGTCTGCCCATCCAAAAGGTTTAGGATTTTTCTCCGAAATAAAGCTGCGTCTGCTTCATGTGGACCAAGCTCATCCATAACAATTAAAGAGCAGTCAGAACACATGGAAAGAATATTGCATCCAAGGCGATCAAAGGTATCGGCAGTGTGTTCATCTGTTTTCCGCATAAAAACAAAAGATTAGATTCGTTTGGGAGCTCCTTCTCTTTTAGATGGTACATATGAACTGAATACTGATCCTTCAGATAGTTTTTTTGTGCGGACAGTCAGGAATCCATCAGAGGTTTTCTTATAATCATCTAATATCTTTTGGATCAATGTAGATTTTCCAATGTGTTTTTTTACCAGTTAAAAATATATGTTGAGTCATAGTAAAGTCCCATTTCATTTTATAATAGTTCTATAGTCAGGTCGTATTGTTTTGTTTCGAACATCCCAGAGAATTCTTCCATAAGTGGAATCAGTTATTTCCTTGATCTGCCCATCTTTGTTTAAGTGAGATTGAATCCATTGCATGATTTTATTTGCGTTTTCCTGTGTATATTCTTCAGAAGGAAGCATGTGCTCCATGAGGGAATCAATATATTGTTCATCCGGAGTTACCCAGGTTTCACGATGGAGTTTTTCATAGCTTGTTTCAGGATTATATCCAAGCAGAAATAATATATTGAAAAGAGAGAAAAACCATCGCCCATTCCATTGGGGTGCTGTTTGTTTGCCAAATACTTCCTGTAAGATCTGTTCCCTGAGTGAATTTCGTCTGTCAAGATGCGTGATATTACAGCACCATGCCCTGCTCATTTCCATAGATTTTATCAGTCCGTCCATATTGTGGATTGCAGGTGTCATGGAACTGAATACCAAATCAAATGCATGCGTATACCCCGATTTATCAATATCTAATGTCTGAAAATTACATGTATAGAGTATAGCGTTATTTAAGCCTTCATTTTGGATATGTTCCATTCCGTGTTTAACCATTTTATCAGAAATATCCAGCCCCACTACTTTGTGTACATATTTGGCAAATGCAGCAGCAAACCGTCCGGGACCGCATCCAATATCTGCGACATCATAATTTTTTTCAAGAAGCCTTTGGAATCCAGGTAGTTTATTGCGCTGATGACACGTTCATCACCTTTTTC